>Ga0160422_10001797_pt1 | contig 13380 bp, 10 predicted proteins | sample Fk160mmetaG_FD_108192 | JGI IMG/M metagenome (GOLD analysis project Ga0160422, IMG submission 108192) | Marine microbial communities from the Central Pacific Ocean - Fk160115 60m metaG | ecosystem: Environmental > Aquatic > Marine > Oceanic > Photic zone | place: The Central Pacific Ocean...
AAATTGAAGATGAAATGAGGACGAGGGAAGAAAAACGACAGAAATATTTTGAAGAAAACCCGGGTATGGTAGATGAACAAACAGAAAGTGCGAGGGTCGAACAAGAACAGGTAAAACAGGAGAAGGAAGCAGAGTTAAACGACATTGAAATAGGAATTACTAGGCTGAACACTGAAGTTACTAGGCTGCAATCTGAACTAGATGAACTAGGTGAATATATTGAAGAAAAGGGAACCCTACCATCCCACTACACTAAAACGCCGCCGCCACCCCAGAGGGGGCAGAGGGGGCAGATGGGGCAGATGGGGCAGATGATGGGGCGGATGATGGGGAAGATGGGGAGGATAATGGGGAGGAAATAAGGGAGGTCCATAACCGTCGCCTATGCCACCCCCCCCGACTCTAATTAATAAAATATTTATTGACATCTGTATTAATATGAGGGAGAACTTTCCATGCTGAAATACTATTGATATACGTTTTTCGATCTTTGTTTATAATACGTAATTTTCCTTTCCATTCACCACATATAAACCATTCATTTTCTTTTTCTTTATATGCTTCTAAACCGTCATCGAATAAAATAATTGCATGTGGTTTTTTAAAATCAGGGTGATATAGTTTCCATTCGGTCATTATATAAATATATATAATTTATTTATATAATTTTTATACTATAAGGTCTCTTTCATAAAGTAGCTCTAACTGTAAAGTGAAACCAATATCCATATGATTTAAATTTATAATCTCTCCAAATTCATCTAATAATTGTACATTTATTTGTTTTAAATCAATAGGTCCATTGTAGTTTCTTTTAGCTCCTACCGGACTTTTCATAAAATTTTTAGTGTCTTGAATACAAATTTTAGTTAATATATGTTTGTTGGAGAGATTATTCTGTAAACAAATAGAATTTGTTTCATTTACATTATTTTGAAAATCATTAATACAAAAATAAAAATATCTTCTACTACCATCATTAAATAAAGCCTCTGAAACTATACTTTCTCCTACATCTAGAGTATAGTTCATTTCTCTAAATCCAAGTATCCATCCAAGACTTTTCTTTTTGTCATTTTCATTAGTTGAAAATATTATATTATAGCTTGAATCACCCGTATTTGTAATTGTAGTTTTTAAAGATACGGAATCTATAACAGCATTAGCACTGATATCACTAATAGTAGTATTTAAAGCAGCTTCCATGGTAGAATAAGTATAATTTCCATCGGGAAAACTATAATTAACATCATCTATAGTTAAACTACTTGAACTACATAAATACCATGAGTCAGGTAATTCTATAGAGGTTAATTGTAGTGATACTACATTATTAATTTCACTTGGTATAAGATATCTAAAATCACTAGAAGAAGAATGAGTGTTGGTTTCATTTCTATAACAAGAGTTTAAATATAGATTTCTTAATTGAAGTTGTCTTTTAATTGAATTTAGAGAACCAGGTGCTAAAGGAACATTAGTTGATAGATGAGGTTCAGTGATACTACGTTGGTATCTTTTTTTTGAGTTTTCTATAATTTCCTGAGGTAATTCATCGTTAATCTTAATTTTTAAATTTTCATTATTTTTTAATACTAATTCTAGTATATGGTCGGAGTTTTGTAATCTCTCGAAATCAGGTATATCTAATATATCTTTGTAAAGAAGCTTATCTTCTCCTATATCAGGATAATAGTCAATGTCATATTCTTGTTTTTTTTCACGATATTTATGAATACAAGATACAATAACAAAAGTTTTTTTATAAAAGTTGTATGTTTCCAAAGAAATATCGGGTTGATTTAACATATTTATTTTTTTTTTTAAATCTGCTAAATGCGTTGCTTGAAATTCATAAGGAAGTTTTAACATATTTAAAATATCAAATAAATCATACTCTCGGATATCGAATCCTTTGTCCATTTAAATTATAATGATATTAATAATATTTTAATTTATTCTCTTTCTAAAAATATATTAGTTTGTTGTATTATTTTATGATATGGAATATTAAATTTGGTACACCACGTTGTGCATTTTTGTATATTATTTTGTTTAAGTTGTTCTAATTTATCAGAAGATGTATTAGATTCTAGTAATTGTAAAGTAGTTAAAATATATTCTAATTGTTGTTGACCAAGTATAGAATTAATTTCTTCAATCTTTGAAACAAAAATATTAGGTAAATTAATATTTAGAAATTGTGTAATATAACTACATTCTTTTATTTTATGAATAATAGGCTTAAATAAATATATAAGTTCTTGTTTATTGGTTTTATCTCTAAAATTTTTACAAATAATATATTTTTCAGAATTTGCAAATCTGCTTGTGTTAGGTTTCATAATATAAATTTTTTCGTAAAAGTAAGATAAAAAGAAAATCATATCACAAGTAGGTTTGTAAAAAATATCAAAAAATTTAATAATAAAAAATCCTTTTTGTTTTTGCATTATAATAGCATATAATATTTGAGCTAAAATTAATTTAACAGATAATAGTTCTTGTTTATTAAAATCAATAGAAAAATCAAATCCTCCGTCGCCAGTAATAATGTCCATTGAATTATTGTGTTTATCATAACAATACTGCATATTTTCTGGATTTAATAAATCTCCGTTGCCGGTGGCACCTTTTACTAAATGTATAGAAGCGTTCTTATCAAAATATTTTTTTTTCCATCCAGGAACATTAGAATCATCTTCATTAATAAGAGTCATTCCATAATAAGAATCTCTAGTGGTATTTATATTATTTTGTCTTAGATAAGAAATAGCTTCAATAAATCCACCAGGTCCTTCAGCTAAATGAAATGTAGAAATATTTTTATTTTCATAACTAGCTAATATGTTTAAAGAATTAATAATTTCTATTAATTTATAATATGACCTAGAAACGGGTTTTATTTTTGATACACAACTTTTACAGTCAGGAATTTGTGTATGAATGTATTCATATGGATTAACATATTTTTTTATATTATCCCAGTCTAATTGATGTTTTTCAATTTCTTTTTTAATGTTGTTTAAATAATTAAAAGTAGTTTTAGATAAAAAAACCTTTTCATTACTGCTATCTAGGTTATTACAAATTATATTTACTATGTTATTATCAAATTTATTATAGTTTACAACAGATATTGGAAAATAACTCATTATACTTTTATATAATTAACTCTTTAATATAATTAATATTAATCATTATCTCTTTTTTTAAGATTTTTAACTAATCTAAGTTTTTTTGGTTTAGATGTAGTGTTTGTAGTAGGTGCAGTAGTTTCAGTAGTTTCACTAGCTACAATAGTTTGAGTAGGAGTTTCTTGCAATGTTTCACCAGTTTTATTTTTAACTAATCTAAGTTTTTTTGTTCGTTTTTTAATAGTAGTAGTTTTAGATTGTTCTACAGGTTTTTCTTCTAATCTTTCACTATCTTCATCAACAGTCTCGTCTTTTTCAACAGCTCGAAGAAGTTCGCCTTCTACTTCAACAACAGGTTCAGAATCAGCTATTTTTACAAATACAAAATAATTATTTAAAAATGATATTTTTTTTTCTTCAACAGACATTTCAAGTGCATTTTTTATAAAATTATTAATGCTCGGGTTTCTTTTTTGTTTTTGTAGAGCATTATTATATAGTTCTTCAAATCCACCAATGCCGTTAGGTAAACCAAAGTCTTTTGCTTCTTCTTTAGTAATAGGTCTGAATCCATTATTCTCCATAATTCTTACAAAATAGTCAAAATTAACTAAATATTCTTTTATAACTTTATTGATAGTTTCTTGGTATACATTTATAGCAAGACCCACAGAGGTTTCATCGGCTGAAAATGATGTAGCAGTATAGGCTTTTGTAATTTCCCATATTTTTACACCATTTATGTTTATGTTCATAGAATTTCTTTTTTTAAGTTCTTTAAATATTCGATTACCATCATAACAAGTTCCTATAAAATGTCCACCAATTTTTGTACACTGTGAAACATTTGTGATAAAATTAGATAAGGTAGTTCTATTTTCAAAGAAATAATGAAGTGCAAACTGACACGAAGATAGAGAGAATCCACTGCTACCTTTTCCATATTGTCTTAAAACTCCTGCACCAACCGAATTATCTTTTGCGATATCTCCAAAAATGGATTTTGTTATAATTTTATCTTTTTCATTGTAAAGAGCACTTCCATCTCTAATATTTAAAGAACTATTACCTTGAACAAATAAGGCATAAGGTATATTATTTTTTTGTTTTTTGTTATTTAAAAACCTAGCACACGCACCATCTAATCTATTTTCAATATTATCCTTAGAAATATCTAAACCAAATACGAATGATAATTTTGAAGATATCCATTTTGAAAAATCACCAGCTTTTCCAACGGTAAAATCTATTAAGGTATCGCCTGGTTTGGAAACACCTTTAATTAAATTATGTTTAACAACTAAATTATGAAACTGTCTTAAGGGTTCTGTATAACTAATATTTGAATTACGGTTATAATACACATCATGGTTTGTCTCAATCGAAGGTATTTCATCACCTGTTTTTAACATATCAGTTGATATAGGATTATGAATAGAATACCAATTGCTATTAGCTACGTGATATGGATTACCAAAATTTCTTCCTCCTCTTTTTAATTCAGCTGTTTTATCATATCTTACTTTAATAGGAATCCATCTATGGTGTTGTGGTTTTGTTTTATCATACTTAAATTCTACAATAGTACCATCGTAAAATACTTCACCCTCTTCTGTCATCATATGCATATCTCCGGTTGAATTTCTTTTTAAATTAATATGGCATATATGTGTAGTTGGATCACTTGGATTAGTAGGATAAAAAGGGACTGCTTTATAGGAATTTTCTTGGTCTACATTATCTAAAACAGAAGGTAAATTATCCATATAAACATCGTTGCACGGATTAAGATATCCGTGATTTCTTTCGTCAAATCCGCATCTTAGTTTAATTATTTTAAATTGATTAAGGTCATTTGTTTCTAAAAGCGCAAGGCCTTGTTTAAATGTATTTTTAATAATATCATCACCCGATTCAGTTTTATCAGTGGTTATTAAAAAGTCAATCGTGTTAAATTCGGGAGGTTTCCATTTAAATGATAATTCCCATGTTAGCTTTGCAACTTTAGATTTTTCACCAGGTTTTGTACAACCAACTCCATATTCAACCGGTGTAAATATAAGACCGTCTGTATGGTAAGGATATAGTCCATTTTCCATATCAGTTAATATAGATTCACATCCTTTGAAAATATCGTCGGTCTCTATACCGCTTTTAAATTTTTTAGCTTGAATGTCCAAAGGAGCTTGTTTAGTGGATGACTGAGCAGAAACAAATGTTTGAGACTTAATTATGTTTTGTAATATAGGAAGCCTGAAATTATTGGCTACATCAGAAGGTTTACTTGGAATAAATCCGTTGTCTCTGATAGAACGTCCAGAAATAACATAAACATCAAATGCGGCATAAAGATTTATAAATTTGTTTGTTTTATTATAAAGAATATGTTCACCGTCCAATAATGTTGATTTTAGTTTTGAATTTGTAGTTTTAGTACCTGTAAATTGAAAATCCATATTTGTATTAATTAAATAAATAAGACCCTCTTTATTTATAAAAAGTAATTTTCTATCTCCGTCTGCTTTATCAGTGACTGAATACATTTGTCTTATATTTGGAGCAGCAGTATCTTCGGTTAAAGGTTGCAAATTTACCATTTGTAATGTAAGTGAAGAAGGTCCGCAAAAATCTTTATTTTTGAGCCATCTTTTTTGAGGTTTTCCATAGATAAGTTCTAAGTATTCATACTTAGCAGAATCAATTAAAGGATATGGTTGAGGATAGGGTGTATTTTGTAAACCAGATAAAACAAATTTAACTAATTTTAAAAGACTAGCTTTAATCTTTTCTGCATTTTCTTGAGTATTAAATGGATGAGTATTTTCAAATAGTTTTTTCATAGCCTCATTATCTAATTCTATCTCTATTTCAAATCCTTCAGGATTATTAAATACACCAGATTCTTCTATTTTATAAACTGGTATAGGTCGTTTTCTAGTGTCAAATGTACTAGATTTTACAATACTCATATCTACTTTAAAAGGAAAATCTGGATGTACAAAGGTAGTTCTATTCATATACCTAAAAATCTTTTTTGTTTCGTTCCATTCTGCTTTAAGACCTTTTATTAAACCAGAATATTCACTAAGTTCAACCTCTTTTTGATAAGATACTCTAAGATTATAATCCTTAACATCTATAGGAAATACACTTTGGTTTTTATCATTTTTAATATAGGTTTTATTTTGAAAACTGATAGCAAAAGCATTTTTATCAATTACCTGGTTTAAATCATTTGTTCTACAATAATCTTGTACAGATGAAATGCCTTCTATTTCAACCCTAATTCTAGAAATTCTATCTTTTCCTACTATAGTAGGGTCCATAAATTCATTTTGTATTTTTAATATATTCATACCATTTTCCCCATCTACTATATTGAATCCTTTAGATTTTAATAATTGTATAACATTTTCAAATTGATTTCTAGTAGTTTTTACACCTTTTGTATTAAAACGAGTTTCTAATTCATAATTTTCATTTTTATCTTTATTAGAATTATAATTATCTAAATGAAATTTTATTAGTTCAGATAGAGAATATTCTGCTGACATAGATATATATTATTATTTATAATATTTTAAATTTATTCAATTTTATAAATTAATTATATAAGTGCTAACAATTTACTATATAACTCTTTCTTAGTCATTTTTGTATTACCGTCGGTGGTTTGTATATTAATTTTAATGCATATATCTTTAAGTTCGTCAAGTGTATATCCAGAAATGCTTTTAATTGGCTTTTTAAAATTTTCTACATTATAATAATTATTAATGTAATATTTTATTTTTATAGATGACGCATCTATATATATACCGAATTCATCATTGTCTTTTAATATGATATGTTTTGCTTCGTTATTTCCTAATTTATAGTATTTTTTACCATTAACATAAATAAGACTAACATTATTATATATACAGAGTGCTTGTAATGAAAAAATATCTATTTCTTTACAATGGAACAAATCATGTTGAATATCATTTTTTTTTAGTTTATGGGTTTTTAATAAATCAGGATTTTTTTCAATGAGTTCTATCATTTTAATTTTAAAATCATATTCTATCTTAAATTCATTTGTTGTATAGTTTTCAAAGTCATCATTTAAAATATAATACATGCTCCATAATAGCTTATTTTTATGATTAATTTTTAAAAAATCTTGTTTTGCTTTATTAAAAGTTTTTTTTTCTTTTGGATTTGTATCTTTTTTTAGGATTTGAAATTTTTTATAAATAGAATTATCAATACTATATTTATCATATAAAGTGCTGTTTGTCTTCATATTTATTTATATGGATATTGTTTTATTATCTTTAGATAATTCATTATTAAAAAAAGTATTTTGATATTTTTTTTTGGTGTTTTCAAATGTATCTAAGGTTTTTTCTTGTTCCGTTATATAATTTAAATATTCTTGTATTTTAACAATAATCTCATTTTTTATATTACTTAAATTTACAAATATACCATTACTATTTTCATTTACCATTACTTTATTTTCAATAAGTATTCTAAGAATTTCAATTTGATGTTCTTTTGAGCTTTTTTCGATGTTATCTTTAACGTTTAATAAGTCCATTTATAGTTTATTTGTTTTAATTTATTTAATTTGTTTTATTTTGTATTATAAGTTTTGGTTTTTTTTTTTTCTTTTTGTCCATATCAACCAATTCTGCTATAACTGCGATAAAGGTATCATTAAGTTCAAATCTTTTACCTATAATCTTTACAACAATTTCATTTGACTCTTTGATGGAGGAAAAGAAATCAGGATTTTTATAATGATGATCTCTTGCGATAAATATAATTAATGGATTATGCGGGTCATCTAGCTGTGCTCTTATACCAGCCTTAGTTATACTAATAGCTTTACATTTTATTAGTGTATTTTCAACAGGAAAACATATTTGACATTCTAAAATAATTTCAAATAATATAGTATTTCCTTGTATAAGACCACTTGAATAATTAATTATTTTAATAGTGTTAGGTTTAATATACCCTTCTGTAGAACATTTTCCTTCTAGCTGATTTGCTAATTTTCTTTCTAATACTTCTTTAATGTTATCGCCTATAAATTTAATATCAATTTCGATTTTTTTTGTAATTAAAGCGTTGGTGTAAATATTTTCATTATTAACCTTTGAACTGTCAGTAGGCATTATATAATAATATAATATATTCTTATATAATTCAATTTTTATATTATTAACGATTTATTTAATAAAAGCAATTCTTTCAGGATTTATAAACCATATTTTTTCATCATCATCATCATCATTTAAATGTCTTAATAATAATTCTTGTATACAGCATAATATATTTGATGGCACTTTTGATAAATTTAATTCAACATCTAATAATTTTTTTTCTTTTAAAATTTCTGTTATTAATAATATCATATCAGATTTATTAGCTTGGTCGCATCGAGCACCTTTTACTTGTCGTTGTTCATTACCATCTGCACCTTTTTTATTTGTTTTTATCTTATAAACAAGTTCTTGATTTTTTTTAAATGGGGTGATATATCCATAGACGCTTGCTAAATTAGTATTTAAAGATTCATATATAGTTTTTATTTCTTTTGAATACCCCTCTATTTCTTCTGGCAACGCTTCATTCCATTTACCATTTCTAAATACAAAAAAAGTTTGTTTTAATTTATTGGAACCAGATTGATTATTAAGTAATACTATACCTGGTAGTTTTGTTTTAAATAAATATGTATCAATATAATCTTTTATTTTTTGTTCAAATTCATCTTCTAATCTAGTTTCTTTATATAAATAATTTAATAGATTTATCTTTTCAGAATATGGTATAGTATCTACTATATGGTGTATTATATATTCATCAAATTTTTCTCGTGAAATTGAAAAATTAGTTAATCTTTCTATCGCAGTATTTACACATTCATACCATGTACTAGTTGATTTTATTTTTCCAGTATGAGTAGTTGCAGTAATAAATTTATCCTTTAATGTTTCTAAATATTTTGAAAAGTCTTTTTCATTTGATTCATTTTTCTTTGAAATTGTTTTAGTTGATTTATCTTTTATATCTTTTTTATATTGAGTATTAAGTGTTAATGATTTTCTTTTTACTTGAATAGGAGTACTTCTTTCAAAAATAGAAATATTTGTATTTCCTATTTCAACGGGCTGAAATAAATAATAATTTCCGATGTTGATGATATGTCCAGTTTTACCATATCTATCATAAACAAATTCATTTTTATCATATAATAATTTGTCTAAAGCGGCATATATTTGTAGTAATGAAGTTTTGCTTTGTATATTTAAATTAGCTATTAAATCTTCTTTTTTTAAAAAGTAATATTCTTTAAATAAAGATTTAATTTTTTTAATTAATTTTGTATTGTTAAAATTAGAGAAATCTTTACTGTATGTAGTATCATTTATATCTTCTTCTCGTAATTCTTTTTCTTTTCTACAAAGAAAATTACAACTTTCCATATAATCACATATATCAGAAAATGCTTTATCGCCTATTTTATAGGATACTTCTGTAAAATTTGACAGCATAATAGTATAAGTTTGTTTTAAATTTTCTTCTGTAAAATTTCCTTGTTCTTTATTTAATAAACAATCAACCGCATTTTGTTTTAAAAGTCTATTTATTTTTCCAATTTGAATAGCTTTTTCTTCAGCATGTCTATATATATACAAGTCGGTTGATTCTGTATTATCTGATAGCATGGTACCATATAAAAAAATCATTACATTTCTTTCAAGAAATGGTAATTTGCAGTGGCTTTTTGTTCTAACAGCCCTTCCTAAGGTTTGTTCTATGCGATTCATGTTGTACCATGGTTCTAAAATATGAACCTGGCGTATATTTTTAAAATCAAGACCTTCTGTACCAGCTCTTGAAATAAGTATAACTTTTACATCATCTCCATTAAAATTACTTTCGTTTGTACATGCTTTTAAATCTTCTTTATTGTTAGGACTGAATTTTTTATCCCCAGATATAATGACATACTTAAAATGATTTTTTTCTTTAATTTCTCCGTTTTTAAATAAAGAAGGTACATCTCCATGTCTAGACATTCCAAATTCTTCAAGTGCTAATGCTACTGGAATTAAACCAGCTTCTAAATAATTAGAATAAACAAGTATTATACCCTTAGAATTTTCTATACTATCTAAAAGCGTTTTTATTTTTGGGCTATATTCTCCTATTACATCTTTTGAAAATATTCTTCCATGCTTTTCTAAAATGGATTTTTTATATTGATAATTTTTTTTTAAATCAGAAAAATTCATAACAGATTTAAAACCATCTATTCCATATAACAATTCTTTTCTAACGGTTTTTCCATCATTAAAATTATTATTTGGATAAACAATATTTAAAGTTTGTACAAGTGGATTTAAAAAGGTATATCCAAAAGATTCTAAATTTTCAAATGAAACTTTGCTTGTTTTAATTTGTTGTATAATATAATTATATACTTTCTCTTGATACGTAGATGCTTCTAATGTATACAAATCTACGTATTGAATACCTTGAATAATTTCATTACCGTTTAATGTCTTTTCGGGATATTCTTTTGTTTTAATACTTTTTTCATTATTAAATAAGGAAGGATATATTTTATAAGGATAAGTATATGGATTTTCTCCGCGTACATAAGATATATAACCAGTCATTTTTGTTGTTAACAGGTCTTCTCCAGTTTTTTCTCCAGTTTCTTCATTAAATTTTAAATTTCCTCTATCATCGAATACTTCTTTTACACTTATAACGGACCGATTGTCGTTAGTATTCATTATATTTATTAATGGTACAATTTCTGTGCTAGTATTAAACATAGGAGTAGCAGATAAAAATAAAAATCTTAAATTATCTACATAATTAGCTAGGGTCATTAAAGCTTCAAATATACGTTTTTCTTTATTTCCACCGCTAGGTCTAATATTATGTACTTCATCTATTACGATTAATGTATTTTCTAAAATATTATTTAATTTTTTTCTTATAATAATTTTTTTAGTTTCTGCGCGATAATTACCTTCTATATTAGATAAACTTGTAATATATGATGCAAATTCTTCATATCCTATAAATTTATAACTATTTCTTATCATATTATTAATAGATTTAACAATGATTTCTTTGCTTGTTTTACTAGTATTTGCGTTGAATTCTTTAAGCAATCTATCTCCGATACATGATTTAAGACTCCATATATTATTATTCTTTACTAGTTTTCTTTGGTCAAATAATTCTATTTTAAAATTATTTTGTACATTTGGTTGAGCTAATACAAATATTTTATTTTTAATTCCTAATTGTTTAAAATATTGTCGGGTTTCTTCCATAATACCTACTGCGGCACATGTTTTACCGGACCCTAACCCATGATAAAGTAATAAACTGTTATATGGTGTGTTAAATGATAAAAAATTTCTAACAAAAATTTGATGTGGTGCTAATTCTCTTTCTTCCTTACACATTTTTTCCGCCATTATTTCTATATTAGCTATATCGCCTTTGTATTTTGTCTCGGAAAATTCTAGTTTTTTTGCTATTTTTACACTGAAATTTGGATCATTTAAATTAGGATATAAATTACTATTTAAATCTTCGTCTTGTTCTAAAATTTCTCTTTCTTTTTCTTCATTTTCTCTTAGTTTTTTATTATATTCTTTATCAGCTATATCTAATGTTATATTTTGCTTTATTCTTTTTTTAGGGTCTTTTTTTACTTTAATTTTTAGTTTAACTGTGGAAGGTTTTTTTGTTTCAGTTCCGACGTCTTCGTCTGTTTCTTGCGCAACGTCTAGTTGAGGAGTTTCCGCGACTTCTTCCTCGGGATTTTCCTTGGGAACTAGGGAATCTTCTTTTTTTAATTTTAATTTTTTATTTTTTTTACCTTTCACTTTTATAGCAGGTTTGTCCATTATATATTAGTCATATAAAGTATATTTTGTTAAAATACTATTTATTCGTTTAATAATATCTATTTTTTCTAAATTATATGGACGAATGCATTCAATAGCTTCGGTATAAGTCTTCCATTCTATTTTACTAACTTCAGTTTTTTGAAAATTTGAGATATTAATTTTATTTGCTTTTAACGTTGCAATAAAATATTTGTGTTTATAAGATTTATAATTAGAACCAGAGAATATTTCTTCAACTGGCAAAATATTTGTTATAATATTGATACTACTAATTGGTAAGCCAGATTCCTCCTCAAATTCTCGCTTTCCGCATTCAAAATCTTTTTCGTTAAAGTTTCTTCGACCTTTGGGGAATCCCCATTCTGTTTCTTTCCATTTATTTGTACTAGAATTAATTAAATCAAAGATACTATATATTTCTCCATTAATAGAAATACCTTTTTGTAAAGCTTCAAATTTATCCTTTGAATTTTTTTGTTCTGTAAAATTATTTAGACCAGTTTCCTTACCCCATAAATCAATCCATAATTTATCAAATTCATTATTAACAATTCTCTCTTTTTCATCTTCCGTCATTTCATTTATTATGTTCATAATATAATTTATATTGTTATAAGGATAACGTCCTCTAATAAAATCAACATATCCTAGAGTATCTTTTCTCCGAATCATTAAAAATTTAATTTCGGGTCCTGATATGTCTGCAAGAATGACACCAATACTTGTTATAGGAATTTTACATTGATGAAATAAATGACCATTTTTTCCACAATTATTGCAAAAGTTATTATAATTTTTATTCATATTGTATGTTTATTTTGTTTTCTTTTTATATCATTTGATATTAATGGCTTTATCTGCAACTATTTGGGGACCACATTATTGGTTTGTTTTTTTTACCATTGCATTAAATTATCCTTTAAATTCAAATAAGGTTACTAAAAAAAAATATTATGATTTTGTTCAAAATATTCCTATGTTTATACCAGATGAAAAAATAGCTAATAATTTTAGTAAATTATTAGATAAGTATCCAGTATCATCTTATTTAGACACTAGAGAATCATTTGTAAAATGGATGCATTTTATACACAATAGAGTAAATGAAGATATGAATAAACCAGAGCAAGAGTATTATAAGTGTATAGATGATTATTACGATAATTATAAAAAAGTAGATTTGACTCCTCTGGAACAATTAAAAGAAAGAAGAATAATTAACACTATTGTTGTATTTAGCGTTATTGCAATATTAATATGGTATTTATATACTAAACTTTAATTTTTTTTAATTTTTCCAATTT
>Ga0160422_10001798_pt1 | contig 13379 bp, 10 predicted proteins | sample Fk160mmetaG_FD_108192 | JGI IMG/M metagenome (GOLD analysis project Ga0160422, IMG submission 108192) | Marine microbial communities from the Central Pacific Ocean - Fk160115 60m metaG | ecosystem: Environmental > Aquatic > Marine > Oceanic > Photic zone | place: The Central Pacific Ocean...
GAGCAACAGTCTACCAATCAACAAATTCCACCGCGACCGAAATGGCAGACCTCTCGGCAACCCCAAGGTACTCGACCTGATCCAATCTCCCTACGAACCGAGTTACAGACCAAGAAGAATGATAACGCTTGGCCAGCATCACAGTCGGTGTTGGGGCCGCCACCACCATTGAGAAATTCTGAACAACAAGGGAGAAAACTGGACTGGCTGGCAACCTTGCATAAATCCTGGCGAGGTTTGAACAATACCCCTGTTTGGCAACTGCAATATGCTTTCACTCAGCGTCGTCGCTTCTGGTGGCTACTTGTGGATGCTAGTCGTTCGACGGGGAGTACAGACTTCCTTGTCCTTGTCAGGAATCAACTCACTCAATTGGCTCAGCAGTATCGTGCAGATCGCTTTCACCTCATGGTGCTGCAATCGGGTGAGAGTCTCTGTTTAGGACGAAAGTTGAGTGCCATCGAGACAGAGAAAAAACTTCGGGAACTAAAGGAAGCTGCTGGTGGCAGCGCCTTGTTCAAATTGCTACGCCAGTCCCAAGTTGCCCTTAGACGAAGTAGAGTAAGCCACAAAGATCGGTTGATCTTCGCATCCGACGGCCTGTTTGAAGTCACTGGAAGTACTGTAACTAAAGAACAATCAAAGTTACGTCGGCATTGGCAACAGTTACTCTGTTCAGGAATAGCCAGTCAATGGTGGCATCCAGCGAGTGTAGCCGGTCTGGAAAACTGGGTGAAAGAGTTATCGCAAGGGCTTCGCTTGACAACCCTGCGTTTAGAGGAGGGATGAACAAGAAAGTCTGACAGCTTTCGACAGACAACAAAATGGCCTCCGTTCATCAGCAGGATGACGATCCTGAAAAAATCATTGATCTCGGCACGCGCATTCCAGTGCTGCGAACTCCGATTGCTTCAGAAGTGTTGGCAGAAGCCGCCCGCAGTCTTTCTGAACCTTACGCCCAGACATTGCAGGAAGCCCTTGCTGGACAGCGGAAAATCCCTCAGCAGCATGTTGTTTGTTGCCCCAGCACCTCTGAGGCATACCAGGCCATAGCTGATTACTTCAGACAGACTTCTGTGTTGTTGCCCCGACCTTGTTCTTCCGCCTACGAACGGGTAACCACCTCGTGCCGGTTACGTCAAATTTCTTTTGATCTGAGGCAGGAACAGGATTTTCAATTCAATGAGAGCCAACTCCAAAATGAGTTATCTTCTGTGGCTTTGGTAATGTTGTGCAATCCACACAACCTAACTGGTCAGTGTTTTTCCAGAAAAACTTTGTTGTCACTTATCGATGATAATCCACAAACCTGCTTTATGATTGATGAGTCAGATCTTGCTTTGGTAGATCTGGATTCATCGAACAGCTTGGTCCCTACAATTCGTCCCAATCTGATCGTGTTTAGAACATTGGTTGAATCCCACGGTTGGCCTGGGCTGGATCCAAGTTACTTGGTTACAGGCAATCTGGATCTGCTGGCTTTTCTTTCGAAGAGATTTTCTGCTACCTCAATTTCTGGGTGGCTCCAGCAAATTGGATTGGAGTTGGTTCATCAGGAACCCACTGTCCAGCGTGAGGAACTAGCTAATCTCCGTCAGGAGATCCTCCCTCAATTGCAATGTCACTCCCACCTAAAGATCATTCCTGGCAACGCTCCCTACAATCTCTTTCAGATCACCAAAAAGTTATTGGCATCTCTGAGGGAACAATGCTCTGCAAAAAATCTCACAGTGCGTTGGGGCGAGCATTACGCGGGTTTAGCTGACAACCATCTACGCATTCCTCTTCAACATCGTGAGGGCCTTCAGCGATTTCTCTCCGTCCTGAAGCAATTGGAGCGCTGAGTCTTGGCCAAAGCATTGATGCTGCAGGGAACAGGTTCTGGAGTAGGCAAAAGCCTTCTCTGCGCCGGCCTCTGTCGTCTACTTGCAAGACGTGGTGTTCGAGTGGCCCCCTTCAAAGCGCAGAATATGGCGCTGAACTCAGGGGTCACTCGTTCTGGGGAAGAGATGGGGCGTGCCCAAGTTCTGCAGGCTCAGGCTGCTGGATTGGAACCAGATGTGCGGATGAATCCGATCTTGCTCAAACCCCAAGGGCAGGGACGATCCCAGCTTGTGCGCCTAGGCAAGGCCATCGGGAGCTATGCCTATCGTAACTACTACCAACTGGCAGAAGAAAACTTCACGATCGTCCGCAGGGTTTTTGACGATCTGTCCCGCGAGTTCGAATTGCTGATTCTGGAGGGAGCAGGCAGTCCTGCCGAGATCAACCTTCAGCAGACCGACCTTTCAAACATGCGGATGGCTCACCATGCCAACGCCCGGGTTTTATTAGTGGGGGATATTGATCATGGAGGAGTCTTTGCTTGGCTCAAGGGAACTTATGACTTGATCCAGGAAGAGTATCGTCCCTTGCTTTATGGCTGCCTGATTAACAAATTTAGGGGGGATTACACTTTACTTGAACCAGGCATCCGACTCTTTGAGGAAAAGGTTCCAATGCCGGTACTGGGCACCATTCCCTACGATTCCTTCCAAATTGATGAGGAAGATTCCCAGCAGATTCGCTCAACTCAACGTAAAAATGCAGCCCTACGAATTCATGTTGTCCACTTACCACAACTCTCGAATTTTACCGACTTTGCTCCTCTACAACGCCAACCAGACATTTCTCTAGAATATGTGGAGCAGCCCTCGAATGGCCGACTGCCTGACGTGTTGATTCTACCAGGCAGCAAGAACACATTGTCCGATCTGCAAATTCTCCGAGAAAGGGGATGGGAAGACTGGATTCTACAGCATCTGGGAGAGTTCCTGCTGGTGGGAATCTGTGGCGGGTTCCAAATGCTAGGAGAGTGGATTACTGATCCTCAAGGAATCGAGGGCACAATTGATGGTGCATCTGGTCTGGGTGTTCTGCCCTTAAGAACTGAGATGCTGGCTACCAAGATTCTGCAGCGTTCTGAATACAGGGGTCAGGAAATTCTGAAAGGATGTAGAGTAGGTGGCTACGAAATCCATTCAGGAAGATCCCAATTAAAGCAAGCAAAATGGATGGATTTGGTGGAACCATCAAGATTGTGTATCTGGGATGAAAAGCAGAAAATTCTGGGAACTTATCTGCACGGCATCTTCGATAAGGGTGAGGTGGCAAACCGCTTACTGCAGCTTGCTGGAAAGCAGATTAAGCCCATTTCAGATCATGCACAGGAAAATTTGCGAGAGTTGGATCGATTGGCTGATCTGATTGAGCGTCACTGTAACTTGTCGAGGATTCTTGACGGGCTTTGCTGAAGTCACCCTCACCAGTTGGGTGACTCCTCTACTGTTGCTCTGGTCAATCTTCCTTTTGGATCTTTGGTTCGGAGATCCCGTTTATCGATTTCATCCAATTCGGCTGATTGGCTCCTTACTGATTCATCTGGAGCGATGGATATTTGCCAGAGGATGGAATGGTTTCACGGGAGGCGTCCTGCTCGGTCTGCTGCTTTTGGGGATCGTCTTGGGGTGTTACTTCCTTTTGAAAAAATTATTTGGCAGCTTACATCCAGTCCTCGGTTGGAGTCTGGATATCTTTCTGGGTTACAGTCTACTAGCCCTGAGAGACTTAGAGATTCATGGGTTACGTGTTTGGCGAGCTACTGCCGAAGGCAATTTGATGGAAGCACGGAAGGAAATATCTCAACTGGTGGGACGTGATGTAGAAAGACTTGATCTCGCAGGTTGTAATCGAGCAACCCTGGAAAGCCTAAGCGAAAATCTGTCTGACGGAGTGGTTTCGCCTTTAATATGGCTGACTTTGGTGGGAATCCCAGGCATGCTTGCCTTCAAGGTAATCAGCACTATGGATTCAATGATCGGCTATCGTAATGCGCGCTACCTGCATTTTGGCTGGTTTGGAGCAAGAGCGGATGATCTAATGAATTGGGCACCAGCGCGGTTGACCTGGTTGCTGTTAAGTTTTACAGCTTGGATTCTGCCGGGTTACGATGCCCGTATGGCATGGTCGATTGGGTTATCTCAGCACCAATATATGCCAGGACCCAACGCTGGTTGGGGACAAGCTGCGTCAGCGGGTGCGTTGCGGGTTCAGCTGGTGGGTGAAAAATGGAAAAATGGTGGGCTTCAACACAACGCCTGGCTGGGTCATCCCGATGATCCTGCACAAGTTGGTGCTGACTCTATTCCAAGACTAATTCGTCTGAATCGATACGCCACACTATCACTTCTAGTAATTCTCAGCCTATTGATTGCTGCTCTTAACTATAATTATTGATTCTGTCAAACCAATGGAACTACAAGTTCTTGTGCGCAAATTACATGACTGGGAAGATCGACTTGAGGAGCAGCGGCGCGAACTTGAGCAAGAAGAGTGGAACTCCTTACAGCAAGTTCCTGAAGCCAAAGAGCGTTTGTTGGATCCTGAGGAATTTGAAGAAATTGCTGACCAATTTCGTCAACAACGCACAAAGGTGCTACCAAAGTTTCAACGTGCTTATGAACGCGCAAAGCAACGCTTGGAGGGGCAACTGGGACTACTCTATGCCGGATTTCTAAATGATTTCCAAGAGGAACTGCAAAAGTTACCCGCTTCCGAATTGCGGGAGTTACTCAGTGAAGAACTACGGCGCGACACCCTTCAATGAGTTCAACTATGCTAACCAAGCTAGCCCAAGGATTTTTACTATTGCAGGGGGCCACATTTTTTGGTCTGGGAGTTTGGTTTCTAATTGAACCCACAACCATGGCTAGTGCGGTTGGCCTGGTACCCGAAAGCCCAGCTGGATTAGCTGAATTACGGACTGTTTACGGAGGCTTGGAAATCGCCTTGGGGATTTTTCTGGTGGTCACAGGTTTTAGGGCAAACTGGTCGGGAATTGGGCTTTGGCTACTGCTTTCCTGTTATGGGGGAATCACTGCAGGACGCATTGCCGGAATCCTGCTAGATCATCCAGATGATGCTTTCACTCTTCAATTGCTTGGTTTTGAAGCAGGTAGCTTACTGATTACAATTTTATTGGTTTTTGGACTGAAGCGCCGGTCTTGACTTCCTGATGACAAAAAGCTTGCTTGCAGCAAATAGTTTGGCTACTCTAATTGATTGTTATTTTTCCAAGCCACATGACACTTCCCCCAAGCATAGTGGGCATCAGTGACCCTGCCAGACGCTGAAGCAACCTGCTGCAACCACGGTCTCTCCCCTCTGCCGATACTTGGTGCTTCTCCCGATTTGCTGACCAACCAAGTTGGAAAACTGTCATGGCCCAATCCCATACCTAACGCGAGCCAGTACAACTGTTATGGATGCGGCATCTCAGAAAATTTTACAGAATACACGTAATATCGGTATCTCAGCACACATCGACAGCGGAAAGACGACTCTGACAGAGCGTATACTTTTCTATGCTGGGCGAATTCACAAAATTGAGGAAGTTCGTGGTGGCGGTGCCGGCGCTACGATGGACCACATGGACCTCGAACGCGAAAAAGGAATCACCATCACCTCTGCAGCTACCACAGTGCAGTGGCAAGACAAGAAGATCAACATCATCGACACTCCCGGACACGTGGACTTCACCGTAGAAGTAGAACGTTCGTTGCGCGTCTTGGATGGCGCTATTCTTGTGCTTTGTGGAGTCTCTGGAGTGCAATCGCAATCTATCACAGTCGACCGACAGATGAAGCGCTATAAGGTACCCAGACTAGCCTTCATCAACAAGTTGGACCGGATGGGTGCAAATCCCTGGAGAGGCATCCAAGGAATTCGTGATGTCCTCGGATTGAACGCGGTTGCCATGCAACTTCCAATTGGTCTGGAAGAAAATCATGACGGTGTGGTGGACCTGGTAACCATGAAGGCCTACTTCTTTGATGGAGACAACGGCGAGACTGTTCGTGAGGAAGAGATCCCTGCCGAAATGGTTGATGACGCGCAAGAAAAGCGTCAGGAAATGCTGGAAGCTGTCTCAATGTTTGATGAGCAGATGATGGAAAACCTGTTGGAAGAAAAAGAGATCGCGGAAGAAGCAATTCATGCAGCGATCAAGAAGGGAGTCAACAGCCTTGAATTTGTCCCAGTCTATCTGGGTTCAGCCTTCAAAAATCGAGGTGTGCAGAAACTATTGGACGCGGTAAATACCTACTTGCCATCCCCACTGGAGGCTTCGGCCAATGTGGCTACCGTTGTCAAAGGGGGTGATGAGGAGCAGGAGAAAGTGGAGTTGAAATGCGATCCAAATAATGACCTTGTTGCCATGGCATTCAAATTGACAGAAGAGCAGTTTGGTCAATTGACGTACACCCGTATTTATCAGGGCCGTCTGCGCAAGGGTGATCAGGTTGTTAATTCACGTACTGGAAGAAAACTCCGAGTGGGCCGGATGGTGCGTATGCACTCCAACGATCGTGAGAACATCGACGTTGCCGAGGCTGGAGATATTGTTGCAATGGTAGGTGTAGACTGTGCCTCTGGAGACACCTTCTGTGGTGGAGATACACGAGTCGCTTGTGAATCCATCTTTGTCCCTGACCCAGTAATTTCATTAGCTGTCAAGGGTAAGGATAACGATGCGCACATGCGAATGAGCAAGGCCCTCTCCCGCTTCATGCGTGAAGATCCAACCTTCCGAGTTTCCTCAGACGAAGAATCTGGCGAGACCATCATTTCTGGCATGGGTGAACTTCACCTCGATATCTACATTGAGCGGATGAAGCGTGAGTACAATGCTGACGTTATCGTGGGTGCCCCTCAAGTCAACTACCGTGAAGCAATCACGGCTGCAGCTGACTTCGACTATCTTCACAAAAAGCAGACAGGTGGTTCTGGTCAGTATGCCGGTGTTAGCGGAAAGATTGAGCCTCTTCCAGACAATAGCGAAGAGCCCTTCGAATTCATCAACAGCATCTTTGGTGGCGCCATTCCCGCAGAACACATCCCGGCTTGCGAGAAAGGCTTTCAGGATGTGATGATCAAGGGACCACTCGCAGCCTTCCCCATGGTGAACATCAAAGTCATCCTGACCGATGGCAAGTACCATGATGTGGACTCCAGTGACCTGGCCTATCGCCTTGCCTCACGACAAGCGATGAAACAAGCGGTCAACAAGGCTCAGCCCATTCTCCTAGAACCGATCATGAAGGTCGAAGTAGAGACACCAAGTGACTACCAAGGCTCTGTGATCGGAGACTTGAGTTCAAGACGTGGCGTCATCTACGGCTCAGAAGTGCAAGGAGAGGAAACGGTCATTCTTGCTGGAGTGCCACTGAGTGAGATGTTTGGTTATGCGACAGAACTCCGTTCGATGACTGCTGGCAAAGCACAGTATTCAATGGAGTTTGAAAAGTACACATCTTGTCCATCCTTCATTCAAGAGAAAGTGATGAAGGAACGTGCCGAGAAGCTGCGCGACGAAGACGATTGATCCTAAGCAGGGTGCTTGGTTCTGCAAGCGCCCTGACTTCCTGCCTCCTCCCTGCCTTTCTTTCCAAATTCCCTGCGGAGAAATCTGATGAGTGTCGCAACACAAGACATCCTGGATATTGTGCAAAACCAGCAGCGTTGGCGTCGTCAGGAATGTATCAATCTCATCGCTAGTGAGAATGTTCAGTCCCCCGCTGTTCAACAAATCGAAGGCAACGACTTCATGTGTCGCTACGCAGAAGGACACCCCAACACTCCAGAAGCTGATCAGCGCTATTATGAAGGAACTCATTTCATTGATCAGGTAGAGGCTCTGGCAACCAGGGAGATGATTGAACTAGCAGGATGTCAGCAGGCAGATGTTCGGCCAATCAGCGGTAACCAGGCCAACACAGCTGTTGCACTGGCATTGTTACGAGGTAGCGATACGGTTCTCTGTAATTCCATTGATGTGGGAGGCCACATCAGCCACAATCCTATTGGGGTCTTTGGCCGACGAATCCAGGTTCGCGGACAGGTGCTAGCTTTACAGAAAGAAAATTCGATCAATATGGCTTTCTGGCCTACAACATCGGATGGATACCACTTAGATGGACCCGCCTGTGTGGATATGGTTGAGCAAAAGCGTCCACAATTAGTGATTCTTGGCAAAAGTATGTTCCTCTTTCCAGAACCAGTCAGTCAAGTTGCAGAGGTCTGTCGAGCCCACGGAATTCCAGTACTTTACGACGCGGCTCATGTTTTGGGACTGATTCTGGGAGGACAGTTCCAGCAGCCATTTGCCGAAGGCGCACATCTGATCACAGCAAGTACACACAAGACCTTTCCGGGACCACAACGAGGGGTCATTCTTGGTAACATGACTACACCAGAGGAATTGAAATGGTGGAGCAGTGTGGATCGGGGAGTGATGCCAGGATCTTCCAGTAACCACCACCTGCATACGATCCCCGGACTAGCCCTGACAATTCGAGAAATGAAGGTGCATGGGAAAAACTATGCCACCGATATTATTCGGAATGCACAAGCCCTTGGAAGCGCGCTAGATACGGCTGGAGTCCCAGTGGAGGCGAAAGAGTTTGGATTTACCCAGAGTCACCAGATTGCGATCAACGTTTCTTCGTTTGGACCAGGGAAGGAGATTGCTCGACGACTAGCTGAAAGTAACATTATCTGCAATTACAACATGCTCCCTGGAGATCAGGATCCTCGCAACCCTTCCGGTCTTCGAATCGGTGTACAGGAGATGACTCGTTGTGGCATGGGACCAGAACAAATGGGAGAGTTGGCAGAATTGATGACGGCTGTAATTGCCAAACAAAAATCTGTGACCAATGAAGTGGTCCAAATTCGTTCCCGCTTCAGCGAAGTCTGCTACTGCTAAAGGATTCTGCTTTCACTACCCTACGCAACTGGGATTGGATAGGTCGATCCCCGATTCCACCTTTGTCGAATCAAGTAAAATCTTTAGAGATTTAGAAACACGGCCAGAGTAGCATCTTCTGTTTCAAGGACTATTTTTCTTTGCTCAGAAACGAAGATTGAAGAGAAAGTGAGGAGTAATGAGGGAGAAGGCTGGAGCCTGAAGGTTATCAGGCTCCTGGGAGTTTAGCTTAGAAAGATGAATTTTCAATCAATCCAAGAACTGTTCGTGGAACTTGGTTGGCTTGAGCAATCATAGCTGTATTCGCAGAGAGCATGATCTGATCGCCAGTCAGTTCTGACATTTGTTGAGCCACATCGGCATCACGGATGGTAGATTCTGCACTGGTTAAATTTTCTTCTGCGATGCGGAGACTGTTCAAGTTGCTTTCCAATGCATTCTTTTGGAAAGCTCCCAAATCGGCCCTCAAAGTCGAAATCTGGTCTACTGCAGCATCCACAATCTTATTAGCATCCTGCGCACCTTGGAAGGAAGTAACGTCAATATCTGAAAGACTTTGAAAACCACTGTTGTTTTCGATACCTTGACCGAGCATATGGGCCTTCACATTCTTTAAAGATAATCGCTCACTTTGCCCAGCATTTGGCCCCAGTTGGAATTCATTCGAGAATTGCGCTACGTGGACATATCCTTCCGGACCACCGCCCACAACTTCTTCGTTAGTTTCCTCAATGAACTCTGTGCCGACTTGAACCCCACGTTGGTCTAGCACCGGAACTTCTTTCAGGCCGATTTCTCGCTCGTAAGCAACTGTAACCCCACTAGCTTTTGTACCATCAATCGCTGTAAGGAACTGACCATTGCCCATTGCAATCTGTCCTGCAATGGTACCTTCCACATTCTTCCCGGCTCGGGAGAAGGCAGCAACGTTTGCCTCCTCAGAGCCAATACCTGCGATGGAACTCGTCACTGAGAAGAGAGCCTTGTCCCCAAAATCATTGTGACGAATAGTCAACAATCCGTTTGGATCCATGAAGGCGTGTAGTTGTAGTCCGGCTTCATCAATCGCAGATTGAAGACGATTGACAACAATGGTTCGGATGTCGCGTGACATGTCTTCTGGGGGAAATCTCTGTGGATTCTCAATAGCATTCTTGCGAATCTTTTCAATTTCTTCTCTAAACTCTCCGTAGCGAGTGTCAATGGTAGCGTTTTTACCTCCTTCATTGAGGAAGAGCACCAAACCTTCTCCCATATTATCAACATCAATCGGAATGGTTCCTTTCTTTTCAGCACGTGTTGCCACCTGAGTGATGTCAATTTCAAATCCGTCTTCAGGAGACATGTTGGTGTAAGCTTCAGCTGAAATGAAACGAAGGTTTTCACCAACGGTTGTTCCGTTGACGCCCATCGATCCGTCCAAAAGGTTTTTTGTTCCCCAGACCGTATTTTTTGCAATTCTGTCCAGAGAACTTAACAGATGTTCAATTTCTTGCTGATCTGCGGCAAGCATCTGCTTGTCATTGGTAGCTTCGTTAGCAGCGTGAACCGTTAGTTGCTTCAATCGAAGCAAAATGCTGCTGATTTCGTTCAAAGCACCTTCTGCTGTCTGAACAATGGAAACAGACAGTGATGCGTTCTCGTGTGCTTGCTGCAAACCAATGATTCGCCCTCTCATTCTTTCAGAGGCAATCAAATTTGCGGGGCTGTCTGCGCCAGAGTTGATACTGAGTCCTGAACTTAACTTCTGCAATGAATCCTTAACACGATCCATCGTGTTACCTGCATGGCGCAGTGAATTAAGTGAGGAAATATTATGCTTGATGCGCATGGCCTGACTCCAGGGTGAATGTTACGGTGAACAATCCAAAATGTTCTATGTCCCTGTTATCGACAGTTTGCTGAAGAACTTTAGTCCGAATTTCAAAAAATTTATGTGGTTTGGATGCTTTTAGGTTCTGTTTGCGATGGTCGTCTAGAATTTAACAGATTCAGACAGAAACCGAGGTGTCTTCGCACTCCTGTAATTGGAATGCTTTCTAATCCTACGCTGAACTGGAATCCTCGACTTGAGCATGGCTTAGTAATTTCATTTTTACTATTAGCAGAGTGTATTTTTCATAAAAAAGTTTGTTACACCTTGTTTCTCCTTAAACGGCTTCCTCCAGCAAAAGCATCTTAAGACAGCCTTGCAATGAACTTATCCCTGAAGCTCAACTATCATCTCGGAACTACTTTTGCGCTGGGTGGAGTTGCCCTGATATGGTTTCTGGGGATTGGGGGGAGAGATCTCTATCTGCTTCCTTTGCTCTGCTGGTTACCCTTTGCAGGGTGGCGCATTTGGAAAGACAAGACCGTTTTCATCATCACTTGGCCATCACAGAGATTAATTAACAGGGCTTTTTCATATGGGAAATGGGCTCTGGGAATATTTTTTCTCCTTTGTTGTTTGCGAGCTTTTCTGCGCTATCTCAGCTTCCAATGGAGCATCTGGGATTCTGGTATCTTCAGCAATGTTATTTATAATATGTCTCAAGGTGATATGTGGTGGTCTCACTACGAAGTACATCCCTGGGCTGATCATTTTACTCCCTCCATTGGAATTCTCGCTCCATTCTACTGGATTCATCCACATTTTGTATGGATCGTCCTAGCAAAGATCATTTCGTATGCTTTAGTCCCTTTGGGGTTCTGGCAAATTTCTAAATTTCAGAATCAGCAAGTTGACAAAGCCGTCATTCTCACTTTATTGGCCAGCTCAGCCTGGCTACTCTGGTACAAACCTGCTGTAAATAGTCTGTGGTTTGAATGGCAACCCTCCTGTTTGGCTCCTCCGGTTATTGTTTTCTGCTTCCTTTGGCTGCAGAAAAAAGAGTGGATTAAATTCAGCCTCGGTCTCATTTTTCTGTTAGGACTCAAGGAACATATGGGGGCTGTATCAGTTGGGTTTGGTTGTTATTGCATCCTGGCACAACGGAATAGTAGAAACATAGGAATAATACTTATTGTGTTAGGTGTAATTAGTATGTTTGGTCTGACGTATGGGCTTAAACCGTACTTCTTAAATGGACTCCAAGCTTGGACTACTCCAAAATTAGATTTTTTTGGGGATGTTTCTGGAAAATCTATTTATTTGTTCAAGATGCTACTCCCCTTGGGATTTTTACCTCTCATTTATTTCAGAATTGGGATATTAGCATATCCGGCAATATCGATTAATCTTGTAGGAAGGGAGGTAATGAGGAGTTCCTCTTATCACTACGATGACGTTAGTTCATCACTTTTACTAGTAGCAACTATTATAATTTTGAGCACACAAGATTGGCAAAAATATTGGAAATTACTCAAAAGTAGGACACAACAGATACTTCTATTGGCTTGGATTATTGGGACATTCTTATTGATGCCTTCTAGTGTAGGTCAGGAATTGAAGAGTGCTTGGCCAACATCAAAGCACTTTGAAATACACCAAGAATTAAGTGAGGTTAAAAAGCAGTATCCTCTTGACCATGGAGTTGCTGTCCAAAGTTCACTGGGGGTTCATTTTCCGCAAAGAGAAGTGAATTACATTGCTGGATCCAGCCAATACCCATGTGGAGAAGAACAAGCAGATCGATTCCATCAACTAGCTCTAAAGAGAAAATACTGGTTATTGGCCAAGCAAACCAATGCGTTTATGATTGAAGATCTGGAAGGTTGTATCAGTAGTTTAGAGGAGAACAAAAATTTTGAACTAATCAGTGAATATCATCATATTTCTCTTTATGTTCATAATTCACCTAAGTTGCTAAATTAAATTTTAGTACCGAATCAGTTTTTTCTTTAATTGGTGTCTCACTCTCTTAGAAAGGGATGTCCTTATTTTCTCCCCAGTAGTACCATTAATTCCTTCAATCAGTGGCAGTTCTGGCAACAACTCCCATTTTCTTCCTTTGCTCATACCAGAATGAGCCGCCTGAGCAAGCACATGTTCAAAGTAGATTTCTTGTCGATCATCAATTAACTCAAATTTTGGGAAAAAATCTTCTTCAATAAACCTTTTACTTGCCGCAAAGAACCTTGCATCAGCTGTGGAAAGATTTCCTCGCAAATCACAAATAACCTCTGCATCAGTTTGGTTGACCTTCTTCACTAGCTCCACAACATTCTTGACTACATATCGTCCTGTGATTTTAAGTGCCCGTGTCCCTTCTTTCTGTAGCCATTTAGATCGAGAAAAGGCTTGCTGAATGATGGAAAGCTCCCCACGGCCCTTACCATAGCTTGGCCAGTCATTTGATCCACATTTTTCTAGAAGCTCTAATTCAATACCTGCTTGGGCTGCCTTCTTTTGTGCCGAAGCTAAAAACGTCAGATCATCACCCGAGTTTTCGGCAAAGATAATTTTTTTAAAAACTCCAACCTCCAAATAAAATTCGAGTGTATCCAGATACTGTTGACAGCGATCGTCAACAGAATTCACCGTTACATTGATGGTCTCGCCAGGATTAGTTGTGGCTGTAAGCAGTAGAGGAATAGACATAGAGCCAAGCTTTTGGGGTGAGAAAATCGAATCGCTGGCTAAACTAACTGAGAC
>Ga0160422_10001801_pt1 | contig 13372 bp, 13 predicted proteins | sample Fk160mmetaG_FD_108192 | JGI IMG/M metagenome (GOLD analysis project Ga0160422, IMG submission 108192) | Marine microbial communities from the Central Pacific Ocean - Fk160115 60m metaG | ecosystem: Environmental > Aquatic > Marine > Oceanic > Photic zone | place: The Central Pacific Ocean...
AATAGCGTGCTTCTCTTTAACAGAGAAAACACGCTCATGGGGCCAGCCGTTCCATTTCGGAACAAATCTCTCTCGCTAACCCATCCCACGAAGCATACGGCCGCCCAGAATGTGCACATGGAGATGAAAGACCGTTTGCCCTCCAAGTTCCCCGATGTTGGTCACCAGTCGGTAACCGTTTTCCTCCAGTCCGTGGTCACGGGCCACCGCAGCAGCGACCAACATGAGCTTGCCGAGCAACTCTTGGTCCCGACAGTCAGCTTCAGCCATCGACCGAATTGGCTTTTTGGGCACCGCGAGCGCATGGAATGGTGCTTGGGGTGCAATGTCTCGAAAAACGAGGACATCGTCGTCCTCATACAACCGGTCGCAGGGAACCTCTCCATCAATGATTTTCTGAAAGATGGTCATCAAGGTACCTCAGTACCGCGCAAAGATAGGAAGAACCAAGACGCCTTTTTTGTGCCGCGGCCCCGCCACCATAAAGAACCCATTCCGGCGGATCGAGACCGTCGTGTCCAGCAGTTTTCCTTTCGGTGAGGTGACCTGTACCCGCACCCTCGCGCGCTTCTCGTCCTTGCTGAGCACCGTAACCTTGACCGACTTGTCGCCGACGACGTTGAACTTTTTACTCGCCTTCGGGGCGACTGAAGCCCCATCCTTCGAGAGCAATGAAAACCCTTCGTAGTTGAGGTTTCGAAGATGCTTCTCGATCCGCTCCAACCCATCGCCCACCCCTTTTGTCTGGTTGGAGGCGTGCACCGTCCAGACTCGTATTTTCACAGCCTCCCCGGTAGCACTCTTTTTCTCTGCAAAGAGGTCACCCGTCGCGGCGCTGGCCGCCGCTGGTGCCGCGACGCTGAGCACGATCACCACAAGCCAACGGAAAAGATTCATAGTTCATCTCCTGCGTAATCCGACACAAAAATAATGGTTGGCGCTTCCTCACCAAACTGCAGCACTTGAACCAAGCTCGACGCACCGACCTCTAAGTCTTCGATGTCTACCGGGGCGTCGAGAATGGGAGTCATCGCGGAAGTCGCAGCGCTCCCCACGCCATCACCGCCAAGACCGATGGTGAACAGAACGGCTGCCGCCGCAGCGATCGCAACACCAAGCCCTCCAATCGCGAACCGTCGCCGCGGCGTCATCCACCCCATTGCCTCGAAGTTTCCTTCGGCGTTGACAGACCCGCGAAGCAACTCACCAATATCTTGACCGATGTCGGCGCCAACCGCGGGAGCAATCGCACTCCACATCGACTGTGGGCCTCCTGCCTCCGCACGAATGGCTTCGGAGACGCGAGGCGGATTGGCACAACCGTCCATCACAACACTCATGACGGAGTCTGCGATCCGTGGCGCCACCTCTTCTTGGACCGCACCCCGGACATCGCTGCGCATCGAGCCCAATCGCGCCATCACCGTATCCGCCAAAGGCGGCGTAGCCTCCGGAACCAAAGCAGCCCGAACAGCCTGTCGAAACGCGCGATCCTCTGCGGGATCGTGGCCACCCGCTACAGCCTGCTTTTCATCATCGGCCGAGCCAACACCATCTTCCGCGCGAAGGCGGCTGGCTTCCGTTTCAGTCAATCCCATACGTCGCTCCATAGATGCAATGGGTCATCAGGAAGGCCTGTGCTCGGCCAACAGTTCTTGCAGTCGGCGACGGGCGTAGTACAGACGACTCATCACAGTTCCCTCCGGAATGTCGAGAATCTCGGCGATTTCTTTGTAGGGCATGTCCTCCAACTCTCGCAACACCAGAACCTGTCTTTGGTCCTCTGGGAGTGTGTCGACAGCGTCCATGATGATTCGGTACATGCGTGCCTGGGCAACGTTGGCTGAAGGGTCATCAGGGGCAGAATGAAGCCGAACGACCTGCCCTCCTGCTGCACCACCTCGGGTGTCATCAAACTCCGAATGACGCCGGTGCTTCTGCTTGCGAAGGTGGTCGATGGCGACGTTCATCGCGATCCGACAAAGCCATGTGTAGAACTTTGACTCTAAGCGAAACCGATGGAGGTTCTGAAACGCCTTGATAAACGCATCCTGTGCGAGGTCCCGAGCATCTTCGGGACTACGCACCATGCCGTAGACGACATGATAGATGCGTCGCTCGTACCGCTCGACTAACACCCGATACGCCTCCGGGTCTCCGGCCAAGACGGCAGCCACCATCGCGGCGTCGGGGTCTTGAGGCGGGCCGCCCGCTCCTCCAGTCAATTTGTCAGTTGCATTCACGTGATCCTCCTTTCTGCGGTGCCTCAGTGTGCGGCATCCCACGTTTCTCCATCTCCTGACTCGACGACCAAGGGCACCAAAAGATTCACAACATTCGTCATTTCATGTTCAACGACCTCGCGAACGGTTTCGATATCGACGGTTGGAACCTCCAATACGAGCTCATCATGAACCTGTAAAAGCAGTCGTGAATCTGGATGTTTATCGCCCAACACTTTGTGAACCCGAATCATCGCGGCTTTGATAATGTCAGCCGCCGTCCCTTGGACGGGAGTGTTGATAGCGATGCGTTCCGCTGCTTCTCGTTCATTGCGATTGGACGACTTCAATGCATGAAGAACGCGGCGTCTACCCCAGAGAGTTTCAGCATAACCGCAGGAGTGGGCCCGCTCTTTGGCCTCTTCCATGTACCGTTGCACCTGAGGATATCGAGCAAAATATTGCTTCATGTAGTCCGATGCGCGACCGCGCGGGATCCGCAACTCGCGAGCGAGGCGAAAGGCGCTCATGCCGTACACGATTCCAAAGTTGATCGCTTTAGCGGCCCTTCTCTGGTCGGCCGTAACTAACGGTGCCATCACGCCGAAAACTTCCGCGGCGGTCCTGCGGTGAATGTCCTCGCCATTCCGGAATGCATCTACCAATGGCCCTTCGCCACAGAAGTGCGCGAGGATACGAAGTTCGACTTGGCTATAGTCGACACTCAAAAATCGATACCCAGGGCGCGCAACAAAACAGCCACGAATGCGACGCCCTGCCTCTGTGCGAATGGGGATGTTCTGCAGGTTGGGGTTGTTGGATGAAAGCCGACCAGTTGCGGCGACTGCCTGATGAAAAGAAGTGTGAATTCGACCATCTTCCGCCACCGCATCAGGCAACGGGTCGACGTAGGTTGATTTCAGCTTTGCAAACTCACGATACTCGAGCATCAAACCACAGAGCGCGTCGCCCTGAAGATCGCGCAGTTGAGCAAGCGTCTCCGCGTCGGTGCTCGGGCCAGTTTTTGTCTTCTTGATTGGCGTGAGTCCCCTCTCCTCAAACAGAATCGGGGCGAGTTGTTTGGGCGAGTTTATATTGAATTCTCGCCCCGCCTCTTCAAAAATCTGTTGGCGAAGCACGTCGATCTTCTCGCCCAGAGTCACACTCATCGAGCGAAGTGCGTCAACATCGACACCAATGCCCTCCATCTCCATATCGGCAAGGACGGAAATAAGCGGTACCTCAAGGTCCTCGTAGACTTTTCTGACCTCATCTAAAGCGTCTTTCATTGCCGACTCGATCAACAGCACGACATGCGCATCCTCAGCGGCGTAGGCGGTAGCTTCCTCCACGCCAACTTTCGCAAACAGACCGCCAACCTCCTTGGTTGTTTCTGCGTAACTAAGCATGGTGTGCCCCAAGTAGCGGTCGGCGAGCGAGTCAAGATTGTGCTTTCTTTGGTCGGCGGCCACGACGTAATCGGCGAGCATCGTGTCACCATCGACCCCGCGCAGTTGAATGCCTGCCCGTCGCAACACCTTGAGATCGTACTTCAGATTTTGCCCGGTCTTTTTGATCGCCGGATCTTCCAAGAGCGGTGCAATCCTGCCCAACGCGCCCGGACAATTCCTGCCATCTTCATGAGCGATTGGCACGTACACAGCGGGCTCGCCCTCCCACGCAAAGCTCATTCCCACGAGGTCCGCGGTCAACGCATCGATACCGGTTGTCTCGGTGTCAAAAGCAAAGCGATTCGCCCGCAAAAGACAATCGATTAGGGCATCCAATGATGCAGAATCCGTGATGGAACGGTAGGCCTCACGGTCAACCTTGGTGGTCGGCGCTGCGGCATCACCAAGCTTATCCTGAGCAAGCGTCAAAAAGCGCCGAAACCGGTACGCGGTGAACCTCGCCTCCAGAGCTGCCCAGTCCGGTTCGAGAACCGCGAGGTCCTCCAGTTCGAGGTCCAACGGCACATCGCACTTGATGGTGACCAGCGTTCGCGCCAGCGCTACATCGGCTGCCGCCGCAGCCACGCGTTCGCCGGTTTTACCACCAATGTCGGAAGCATTGGCAACCACATCTTCAGCGGACCCATACTTTTTGATGAACGCAGCGGCTTTTTTTGGGCCGACACCGGGAACCCCCGGGATGTTGTCCGATGCGTCCCCCATTAAGGCCAGCAGTTCGATGATTTGATCCGGGGGAACACCCCATTTGTCCTCGACGTCATCGGGTCCCAACATAGCTTCATTGCCACGCCCAAACCGCAGAAGTCGAACGTGCGGCGAGACGAGCTGGGCGAAATCCTTATCGTTGCTGACGATGGTTACGTCCAGTTGGTCGGATGCATGCGTGGCAAACGTTCCGATAATGTCGTCGGCCTCATACCCCTCCATCGCCATCGCTCGAACGCCCCACTCGTTGCAGAGAGGGATGAAATGAGGCCATTGCTCACGCAGGTCCTCGGGCATGTCTGGCCGTTGTCCTTTGTAGTCCGGGTACAGGTCATTCCGAAAACTTTTCCCCTTGTCGAAGAGGACGCACATGTAGTCTGGCTTGTCGGTTTCGAGCATCTTTTTGAGCATGCTTGTGAAGCCAAACAGGGCGCGGGTTGGAAACCCGTCCGGTGACCGCATGTCGTTCTGAATCGCAAAAAAGGCACGAAAGGCTTGGTTTGAGCCATCCACCAAATACAGCTTCTTCGACATGGTTCGGGAGCCCTCCTTCGGATAACAGGTACCTTGAATCGCCTAACCAACAGGGAGCCATCGTGTCGGACCCAACGCTTTCTTGGGGCAGCTATAGCCCCACCCAGCGCAATCTTTTTAGCCCCACCGAAGAGCATGAAATGTTGCGCTCTATGGTGGCCGAGTTCACAATCGAACATGTCGAGCCGCAGGCCGAAAAGTTTGATGAAAAAGAGTGCCTCAACGTCGACTTATTTAGGTCTCTGGGCGAGCTCGGGCTTCTGGGAGTGACGATTCCGGCGGAAGACGGTGGCGCAGGAATGGATACCGTCGCGGCAGTGATCGTTCACGAAGAACTCAGCAAGTCCGACCCCGGATTTTGCTTGGCTTACCTTGCCCACTCCATGCTGTTTGTGAACAACTTTTACTACTGTTCAACTGAAGAGCAGCGTGAGCGTTACTTGGAAAAAGTCCTCACTGGAGAGTGGGTTGGTGCAATGGGTATGTCGGAGCCCGGGTACGGCACAGATGTCGTCGGCATGCAAACAACTGCGGTTCGAGACGGCGAAACGTACGTGCTGAATGGCGTCAAAACATGGATCACCAATGGTCCGGAAGGGCACGTGTTTTTGGTCTACGCCAAGACCGATGGACGCATCTCAGCCTTTCTTGTGGACAGAGACTGCCCCGGATTCTCAACCTCACCACACATTCCCAAAATGGGCATGCGGTCCAGTTCGATGTCCGAGCTCATTTTCGATGATTGCGTGATACCCGCCAGCAATCTGCTGGGTGACGAAGGGCAAGGGCTGCATCACATGATGCGCAATCTCGAGATCGAACGACTCACGCTGGCCGCGATGAGCACGGGGATCGCCGAGCGTTGCCTCGATGTCATGATTCGCTACGGCGAGGAGCGAATCGCGTTCGGTCAGCCCATCAATCGCTTTGGCCAAATTCAGAAGTACATCGCGGATTCATTCGCCATGACGCAGGCCGCTCGCTGCTTGGTGTATCAGGTCGCGCACAATGTCGCCCCGGGGATCCGAAACCGAATTGGTTCTGATGCCGCAAAGCTTTTCGCCGCCCCGGTAGGCAAACAGGTGGCTGACAACGCGATGCAGGTAATGGGCGGCGCTGGGTATTGCCGGGAGTTTCCTTTGGAGAGGCTGCTGCGCGACGCAAAGTTGTTGGAAATCGGAGGCGGAACATTGGAAAGCCACCAAAAAAATCTTACTAAGGACCTCACTCGCTTGTTCGCGGGTTGATGAAGTAGGAGACTCTTAATGTTCAAGCGTGTCGCACTTTTTTTGCTCACCAACCTTATGGTTATTGTCCTGCTGTCGGTGGTTCTTCGCCTCATCGGATTCACCGGCTATTTTGACGAACAAGGAATCGGTCTCGACTACGGGTCACTCGCCGTCTTTGCGGCCGTTTTCGGGTTCGGCGGGTCGTTCATTTCCCTGTTCATGTCGAAATGGGCTGCCAAGCGAGCGGCAGGCGCCAAAGTCATCAGTACGCCAGCAAATGCAACGGAGGCATGGTTGCTGGAGACCACCCATCGCCTCGCGGATAAGGCAGGTGTGGGACATCCAGAGGTGGCTATTTTCGAGGGCGCACCCAACGCCTTTGCAACCGGGTGGAACCGAAACAACTCGTTGGTCGCCGTCAGCACCGGTCTGCTCCAGCAGATGAATGAATCTGAGGCCGAAGCAGTTATTGGTCACGAAATTGCGCACGTCGCGAACGGTGACATGGTGACTTTGACCTTGATTCAAGGGGTCGTGAATACGTTTGTCATCTTCTTCGCCCGAATCGCCGGTCACTTCGTTGACCGCGTCATCTTAAAAACCGAGCGCGGTCGCAGCATGGGTGGGTTCATTGCAACCATCGTGTTCGAGATCGTGTTTGGCATTTTGGCCAGCACCGTAGTGATGTGGTTCAGCCGGCTACGTGAGTACCGAGCCGACGAGGGAGGTGCCCAGCTCACCAGCAGAGCGGCCATGATTTCAGCTCTTCGTGTTCTGGGTGGTCGTCAGACCGAGCCACTCCCCGAACAAATCGCTGCGTTCGGTATTACCGGGGGCGAAGGATTGTCCGCCCTGTTTCGTTCCCATCCCCCGATCGAAAAACGGATTGCGGCCTTGGGCGGTTAGCTGTTCAAGACTGCCGTTGATGCCGCAAGAGCCTCCAAAGAGTTGGCTTGCGCGGTGGCCACCCGGCGGAACCCCACAGCGCGTGCTTCAGTTGCGGTCGAATTGCCGATAGCGAATACCGGGCAATCCACGGGGCCCAGCGCCTTCGCGAACGCCCGTACCGCTGAACCGCTGGCAAACGTCACAGCGTCAAAATCAGTTTGGACAAGCGTGGCAGCGACAGAGGTGGGGGTAGAGTTGCAGTAGACACTCCACCGTCGAACCCCTAGTCGATTCAGTTCTGCGTTGAGTAATCCGGACGGATTTTTTGCGCCGATGAACCACGCGACCTCTGTGGACAAAACTTCCAATCCGGTGAGAGCCTCAACACCCCCTCCCCTTCCAACAATGTGTACGGTCACCCCGGCATGGGTCAAGGCGTCTGCGGTGGCTTGACCCACTGCTGCTACGCGCACCCCAGCAAGCACACGGTCGAGACCGTGGACAAACCGAACCACGGCCTTTGAAGTAACCAGCGCTGCATTGGGCTTAACCTGCGGCATTGGGTCCCCGGTCGCGCGAAGCGAGACCAAAGGGACATGCACCGGATCATGACCTATCGACGACAGCAATGAGTCCATCGGACTAGCGTGTTCGCGGGTGATTAAGACACGAGCCATGGGTGTCGCTAACCGACTGATGAGATAGGTGTTCGCCGGAGGCGACCATGAAGCGACTTTTACCTTTGCTGTCTGCGTGTTTGATTGCCGCCGCTTGCAAAATGAAGGAAGAGCAGTTTGTCGAACAGTATGCGGAGACCTACTGCGACTGGGTGGATCGATGTGGCAAGCTTGCCGAGCAATTCGGAACGTTGAACGACTGCATCACGAACCGTACGGTGTATGCCGAGGCTGAGCTCACGCCCGCTGACTGCGACTACAGCCCGAAAGCTGCGAAGGAATGCATTCAGGATCTTCGTGACAACGAGTCGTGCAACATTAACACCGCGCTTCCCGACGCATGCATCGAGGTGTCGAGTTGTTTTGGCGATACGGGCCGCTGACGGCTGCACTTGCGACCGGCTGTTTGTCCGAACAACGATTCTTTGAGCGGTACACCGACGAAGTGTGTTCGCTGTTGGAGGACTGCGCCATCCTGACCGTTCACGGATACTCGACGGCGAGGCAATGCCGATCCGATACAGATGCGGACTACGAAGTATGCGACAACTTCAGCTCGGATGACGCAAGGGAATGCCTGAGTGACCTCGCCGCTCGGACCTGCGGTGCCGCGCTGCGATCCGTTACCCCGCGCAGCTGTGCAAGCGTATGTGAAGCCTCAGACTGACGCGCTATCGAAGGGCCATGGCTGCGGCATGGCCCAGTTCAACAGGGTCGCGTCCCTCGCATGAAAACCGCTTCAATTCGCCAGCCTCATTGCCCACAACAGCTCGCAACCTGAAAGCACCATTGTCCGTCGGAACGACGTGACACCCGGCCGGGACATTGCACCCACCGCCATACGAACTGAGAAATGCCCGCTCGCCCATCACGCACGCCCGGGTGAGCCCGTCATCAATGGATGAAAGGAGGTCAAGAACGTCGGCATCGTTCGCCCGACACTGAACAGCCAACGCACCCTGACCGACTGCAGGCACCATCTGGTCGACCGTAAACGCGTTGCAATCGCCGCGTTCAATTCCGAGACGATTGAGACCGGCTGCGGCAAGTATCGTCGCCGCGCACTGCCCGGAATCTCGCTTAGCAAGTCGAGTGGGAACGTTACCTCGAATGTCCACCACCTCAAGATCGGGCCGCAGGGCGAGCAGCTGGCAACGGCGTCGGAGTGAACCCGTGGCAACCACTGAGGCCGGAGGCAGGGCATCGATCGCGAAGCCCACCAATACATCCCGTGGGTCTTCCCGTGTAGGAATGGCACCGAGGATGAGCCCAGTTGGCTCCTCGGTCGGCAAATCCTTCAGTGAATGTACAGCTAAGTCAATGCGCCCTTCGTTCAGCGCCTCTTCGAGTTCCAGCGTGAATAATCCCTTCCCGCCAATTTCAGGGAGAGGCTTGTCTTGGATACGGTCACCGCGCGTTGAAAACACTTCGACGGTAACCTCTGTGCCTGTCAACCTCGTCAAATCCGTGGCGACTTGGTGACTCTGGGCAAGTGCGAGACGGCTACCTCTGCTGCCAATTACCAGCGGGTCAGTCATCAGATGCATCGCCCTTATTGAACGCGTTAAACAACTCGATAGCCTTCTGCACGTCTCCGTCCTCCGCGTAGCCTCTCGCCATACTCAAGGGCTGATGCAGAATTTTCTTTACGATGGCCTTGGTCATCGCATCCACAGCATCTTGTTGCGGCTCGGTAAGCTCGCCCAACACCGTCCTCGCCCGCGAGAGTTCACTCAGTCGGACGGACTCAGCGGCTTGCACAATGCCACCGATCTGTTGGTTGACTTGCTCGCCCATCAACCGCCGCCAATGACGAGACGTTTCTTCTTCAACGATTTCCTCGGCAATGGCCGCTGCATTCTGACGAGCCTGCTTGCCTCGGCCCGCCAGTTTCGCGAGGTCATCGATATCAAACCGGTACACTCCCGACAGGTCGTTCACGCTCGGGTCGATGTTTCGCGGCACAGAAAGGTCAATCATTACGAGTGACCGACCTCGTCGAGCCGACAACGAAGAAGCGACGTCCTCCCGATTCAACAACACCTTGCCCGCGTTGGTGCTCGCGATCACTACATCCACACGGCCGAGAAAACGGTCCACTTCTTGGAGCGGAATGGCGGAACCATTGAAGTCCGATGCAAGCGCAGCGGCATTGCCGAATGTACGGTTAGCGACCACAATCTCTGTGAGGCCAAAGTCTTGCAGAGAGCGCAGGACGACCTTGCCGTGATCACCCGCGCCGACCAACAACGCCGACCGACCTTTTAGATGCCCGAGTACCTGACGTGCAAGCTCAACACCGGCCCGACCAACGCTCGTCGCTTCTCGAGATATCTCGGTCTCGGTTCGAACCCGCTTCGAGACGTTCATGGCCTGGTCCATCACCCGATGGAGCACAGGCCCAGCCGAATTACAGTCTTGAGCGACGCGAAATGCAGTCTTGAGTTGACCGACAATCTGGGGCTCACCCAGTACAAGGGAGTCCAAGCTCGAGGCTACCCGAAAGATATGGTGGAGCGCCGCTTCATCCCACTTCCGGTACACGAGTTCGCTAATGCTGCGCTCTGTGACTCCGCCGGTCTCCATCAGCCATCGGGCCAGCTTATCCACCGTACCGAGAGCGCCGGGCACGGTGTACAACTCCGTGCGGTTACAGGTCGAGAGAAGCAAGGCCTCGTTGCTTATCCCGTCCTCGCGCAATCGCTTCAGCAATACCGGGACCGCATCGGGAGAGATCGACAGAGTTTCTCTCTGTTCCACTGAAGCAGTGTGGTGGCTGATACCGACTGCGATGAGTCTTTGATCAGGCGGCATGCCAACCCCCGGAAAGAGCCACAGTCAGCCCGATTGTTATCCCCAATGCGCCGAAGCCCACAACGCCAAATACGGCTGCACTTCTACCTCTCCAACCGCCAATTAGGCGTGTCTGAAGTCCAACGGCGTACCAAATCCAAACGGCTGCCGTGCCCCACACCGTTGGCCCCGTGAGGGTCTCTGCGAGATCGCCCTCAAAGGCGAGGACAACGCCCATCGCAATGCCCGCCGTGAGCGCAACGAACCCGAAAGCCTGCGTGCGAATGTTGAGTTGGTCCAATGTTTCAAGGCTTGGGAGATCCTGGATTCCGTCGAGCAACTTTTTCTTCAGCCGGTGGCGCTGCAACAGGAACAGCGCTGACAGCGCAAAGCTCACGGCGTACCCGACCATTCCAAGAAATATCAATGCGAGATGCAGAGCGACGTACAGACTTTCCACTCCCGGATCCGCGTACGATGGAGGTTCGAGCATCGATACCGCTATCAGAACCGCAACCAGCGATAGAAGAATTGAGCCAGCCGCCTCCATCCGATCCCGGCGCCTCAGGCCGAGCCATGCGAGAGCAATCAGTAGCGCAACCGTCTGAAGACCGCCTGCGACGGTGGCGACGGGCCATCCACCACTGGTCCAGCCCAAATGAACCAAACTGGCCAACACGCAGCTGACGCCCATTGGGGCCCAAATGCGATGGCTGGTCCATCCGCTGGGCTTTCCAAGGCGGCGTGAACGCACCCTACCGAAGACCGGCAGCAGTATGCTGAACAGCGCAAGACTAGTGAACAGTGTGCTCATACAACGATCCGTTCTAACCCAAACCCCCCTTCAGAGTCCTTGTCAGCGGTCCTTCCCCCGGAAAAGCCCCCCAAAAAGACCCCCGCTGGACGCCTTTTCCTCATCCTTCAGACGCCGACTACGCAGGCGCAGTCTGCGGTTTGCGCCCACGTTCTTCTCATCCAATGAAACAGCTTGGTGAAACAACTTGTAGGCCTTGGTTTCGTTGTTCTCTTTCAGCAGAATCTCACCCAGTGTATACAACTGGTCTGCCTTTTCGATGGTGGTCATGCCCTGAAGTCCGAGGATACCAACCTCGACATCGTCTATCCCAAGCGCTCCGCACCGATAGCCCGTGCGATACCAGAGGTAAGCGTATTGCCAGCGGTCCGGGTCGCCCTCCTGCGCCCGCGCCGCAAGTGCGTGCGAGGCCTCAAAACGCTTTTGTTTGAACAGGGCCTCAGCCTTCGCAAAATCAACCTTCGCTGTTGCTCGCGTCTTGTCGGTGACCACCTTCTTGCCGGTCTGTTTTTCAATTATCCGAATGCGCAGATCCGCGAGGTAGGCTTCATCTTGAGAACGGTGGAAGGCATCGGAAACCGCTGTAAAACAACCTTCGGCCAAAGCTTTCACCGCTTGGCTGTGGTTGCGGTATCGGTCTGGGTGATACCGCGTGACCACCTTCCGGTACCGTTTTTCGATGATGTCCCGCTTTAGGTGTTCCTCTTTGCGCAACTGAAACAGGAATTCCGGACTTGCAGATTTCAGTACTTCGTAAGCCTCTCGGAGATGCGGCTCAATCATTTCGGGGGAGCTTTGGTGCGGCGCACGCCGAAGCGCAGCACGCTTGGGATCCAGTCGCCTTCTGCGTCCATCACGCCCGCGTTCATCACCGGAACGATGAGCCCGGCGTTCACCCTTCCGCCGCTCCTCTTTCGGGCGGGTTGGTACATCGCGATTCGTACCAGCAGACCGGCGATCGCCTCGCCGTCGTTCAGGCTGCGGGGATGAGGACTCCTCTGACTCAGTTTCAGCGTCCGGTCCTCCGATGTCCACAGGCTCATCTTGAACACTACCTTCGGGTTCTTCAACCTGCACAGCGGGTTCATCCCCAGCTTCGTTCGTCGCCTCCGTCCCCGCGCCAACCAAACCAAGTGCACGCAGTACGCTTAATGAGCCCCACCCTTCAGGACCCACAGCAACAAAGACTGCACCCACCGATCCGTCTCGTCCAACGCTGGCCAGCAAACTGCGTTCGGCATTATTCAAGCCCCACATCTCCGGTGCCGAGTCGGTTGGTTCGCACACCTCAAATCCAAGCGCAGTCGCGTCTTCGAGCCAAGCCTGGGTGGCCTCGACGTCAGCCCCGTCGCGAAGCGTCGCCAGCAACACCTCCGCTGTGCTCTCGGGGATTGGCACTGCCTCCGCGTCACTTTCGCCTGCCACGAAGTTGACCATCCAGTCACCGTCGTTGGCCACTCGGACTGCCGCCTGACACAAAGAACGAGCGACCACCGCCGTTGGGCTGACCTCCGAAGCGGTCGACGACTCCAGTGCACGCACCCAGTCTCCGACTGAATACTGCCGATCCCCATCAACCCCCTGTACTAACTCTACAAATCCACTGCACCCCACAATCTTTCCGTCGGTGAAGTCGATGGACTGTAGGGTTAAACCTCGGGTCATCCAGAGTCGTCCCGACGCGGCGACGCGGTGCACAAGGAACATTGCACGAACTGGTGAGGCGCTGGATGAGGGGCCCGAAATGGCTGCGAGCGCCTCCTCTCCATTCCACGATATTTCAGGATTTTCCTGCACTATTAAAGCCTCAGCTGGACAAATCCGATCGCATTTCGATTTACCGAAAAGACCGTGTTGCTCAAACCCACACAAGATCGTACATGGGAAGGGAATATACCGACACCTCTTTTGTGTTTCTCAACCGACTTCCTTACCTTGGAGCCAACATGGCCACTGACCTCATTGCCCACACAACCTACTCCTACGTTTGTGCCGATATAGGGAACAGTTCCATCCCGTTTTTGGTCGATTTTTGGTC
>Ga0160422_10001802_pt1 | contig 13371 bp, 7 predicted proteins | sample Fk160mmetaG_FD_108192 | JGI IMG/M metagenome (GOLD analysis project Ga0160422, IMG submission 108192) | Marine microbial communities from the Central Pacific Ocean - Fk160115 60m metaG | ecosystem: Environmental > Aquatic > Marine > Oceanic > Photic zone | place: The Central Pacific Ocean...
TAATCCAGTAAGGTCGATAATCTTTTTGCATTATCAGTGTTCCTAAGGTATTTAAATCAACTGAAACAATAGGTATACATATCCAATGATATACTATGCCATAATATAAACCCTAATATAAACAAATTGACAATTGTTTATTAACAGCGATTATTCAAGCCACGACTATGGAATACTCTTCAAGTAATGTTGACAGCAATCAAACTGAAGCGCATGACAAGGTCGGTGAAGTCGTTCAAAAACATTGGCGGACGCAGTTTCAAAAGCCTATTGCAGAACACAACCAACGCGCCTATCAAGAAGCAATAGCGGCAATAAATAAGCCATCTATTATATTTGATTCCGGTTGCGGCAATGGTAATAGCACTTTGAAACTAGCCGCCCAATATCCTGATTCCTTTATTATCGGTATCGATAAGTCCCTATCACGCCTCACTAAGCAAACAGATAAGGCCAGCCAATCGCTTAACAACCCTAATTTTATCTTAATTAGAGCGGACCTTATTGATTTCTGGCGCTTGGCAGCGAATGACAATATAGCTTTACTGCGGCACTTTATACTTTACCCAAACCCATGGCCAAAAAAACACCATTTGAAACGGCGCTGGCATACCTCTCCATTATTCAAAACAATCATCGCCCTAGGCGGTAAACTTGAAATAAGGAGCAATTGGCCTATCTATATCGACGAATTTTCTACCGCATTAACAACACAGCGATTTACCAGCCAAAAAAAATTACTGGAAATACATAATGATCAATGGCTGTCGGACTTCGAAAAAAAATACCACAAAAGTCAACATAGCTTATGGAAGTTAACCGCCGATCTTACAGTTGACAACCGTAACAATGGATAACAAAATCAACCTATGTGTGGTAACACACAGAATATTTGCCTCACTTAAGGATCTCATATGACTAACAATCCGCCACTCCCTTCGGATCCTCAATTCGCCAGTGAAAAAATAAAGATCTGGCAATGCATCCTAACAGAGGCAAAAAAGGAGGCTAAAGCTGAGCCCTTATTGGCTGACTTCTTAGATCAAGCCATTCTCAACCATGAAAATTTTGCCTCAGCTTTATCACTTCATCTCTCTAACCTTCTTTGCAATCTCACGGCTTCTGCTCAGTCACTGCAAGAGATATTTAGCGAAGCTTACGAAAAAGATAATACGATTGTAGACGCTGCTTTTAGCGATATTTTAGCGATTCGTAATCGTGATTCTGCTTGTAATGAATGCGGCACCCCATTTTTATACTACAAGGGATTTCATGCCTTACAAGCTTTTCGGGTCGCGCATTGGCTGTGGCATCAACAACGCCGTGAATTTGCATTGTTTCTGCAAAGCCGCATATCGACCTGCTTTAGTGTTGATATTCATCCTGCGGCAAAAGTGGGTTTTGGTTTAATGTTAGACCATGCAACAGGGATTGTTATCGGAGAAACCAGTGTTATCGGTGACAATGTTTCGATCATGCAATCCGTCACGCTTGGCGGTACCGGCAAAGAAACCAAAGATCGTCATCCTAAAATAGCAGCTGGCGTATTAATTGGCGCCGGCAGTAAGATTTTAGGCAATATCAATGTTGGCGAAGGGGCAAAAGTCGGTGCAGGCAGCGTAGTGCTTAACGACGTTCCTGCACACTCAATGGTTACCGGTGTACCAGCCGTCGTCATAGGCAAACCTGACGAAGCAATGCCTTCATTATCTATGAATCAAAATTTAATTTAATGATAACGGCACGTGGCCATCGATTGACTACTGATGATAATACGGGGAAAACTGCTTAACCGCTTCAATAAAGGCGGCCGCATGTTCGGGTTCAACGTCTGGCGTAATGCCATGCCCGAGATTAAAAACATGGCCAGAGTCTGCATCATGCTGCCCGTAAGACGCGAGTAATCTTTTGACTTCTTCTTCAATAACCGAAATAGGCGCCAATAATATATTAGGATCCATATTCCCTTGCAACGCTACTTGCGATCCTACTTTGGCTTTTGCAACACCGAGATCCACTGTCCAATCAATACCAACCCCATGGCAGCCGCATTGGCTAATAGCCTCCAACCAAGGTGCTCCACCTTTAGTGAAAGCAATAACAGGCACTACCGTGCCATCTGGTCGATTAACCTTTAAACCAGTAATGATCTTCTGAATATAAGCCAGCGAGAATTCCAAATAGCTGGCGTGACTAAGGACACCGCCCCAAGTATCAAATATTTGTAATGCTTGCGCACCGGCATTAATCTGCGCGTTCAAATAACTAGTCACGACTATTGCCAACTTATCTAACAACAGGTGCATGGCCGTTGGATTCGCATAAAGTAAACGCTTAATCTTTTTAAATTCGCGGGTCGAGCCACCTTCAACCATATACGTGGCTAGTGTCCAGGGGCTGCCGGTAAAACCAATTAATGGCACGGACCCATCTAAGGCTTGGCGAGTCATAGTGACCGCATCCATCACGTAATGTAGATCACTCAACACATCGACTGATAGATTTTCAATATCGGCCTGCGAACTAATCGGACTCTGGAATTTAGGCCCTTCACCTTCGGCAAAATAGAGACCTAACCCCATCGCATCAGGAATCGTTAAAATATCAGAAAATAAAATAGCAGCATCTAAAGGAAAACGCCGCAGTGGTTGTAAGGTCACTTCCGTTGCCAGCTCTGTGTTTTTACACAGCGACAAAAAATCACCTGCTTTAGCCCTAGTAGCACGGTATTCAGGCAAATAGCGCCCTGCCTGACGCATCATCCAAACCGGTGTCACATCTACCGGTTGACGAAGCAGTGCGCGAATAAAACGATCGTTTTTTAATGTATACATGATAGGTCGCTGACTAAAACAGCTGTTAACTTAATAAACATCACGTAAATAACGCTTTTCACGCTTAAGGTTATTCACATAATCAGTGGCTTTTTCAGTATTCATTGTGCCGTGTTGCGCAATCACATCGGCAAGCGCTTGATCAACATCACGCGCCATTCGAGTTGCATCACCACAAACATAAAAGTAACCGCCCTGCTCTAACCATGAAAACAGTTCGGCGCCATGTTGTTTCATCTTATGCTGCACATAAATCTTCTCGGCCTGATCTCTAGAAAACGCTAAGTCGAGACGGGTTAACACACCCTGTTCTTGCATCGCGGCCAATTCATCTTGATAAATAAAATCAAATTCACGAGTTTGATCGCCAAAGAAAAGCCAATTTGGCCCGGTTGCTTGACGCACCTGCCGCTCCTCTAAGAAAGCTCTAAATGGGGCAATACCGGTTCCTGGCCCAACCATAATCATTGGCGCAGCGTCGTCAGCGGGAATACGAAATGACTTATTAGTAGAAATAAAAATTCCTGCTTTATCACCTTCAGCAACTCGATCAGCGAGAAACGTTGAACAAACTCCCAAATGCTGCCTAGATTCATATGACCAACGCACCGCCGCTACAGTCAAATGAACAGAACCGGGGTGTTTATTAACACTGGATGATATCGAATACGCTCGATGTTGTAACGGCTTAAGTAAACCCAAGAATTCGTCAGCAGTAAAACTCACTTTTTCTGTTAATTGCAGTAAATCTAGAATATCCTTAGCCCACAAAAAATCAGCCAATGCTTCTTTATCACCATTCTTAAATACATGACTAAAGGCATCGTGATCGGCAATTTTTTCTACTGCAGCGATAAGCTCTTTAGAAGGGGTTGAAATCTCATACTTATGAGTCAGCAACTCACTAAGCGTACGCTCTTGGCCTTCGAGCATGGTATCAGCAGACAATGAAAAATAAGCCAGCAAAGATTTAACTAAGCCAGCATCATTAACCGGCATCACATTAAGCGCGTCACCAACTTCATAGCTCAAATCGCTGTCGCCAAGGTCAATTTCAAAATGACGAATCTCTTTAGCAGAGCCTTCAGCCGATAACAATAGGTTTTTGGTAACGGTAGCCGGATAAGGATTTTTTCGATTCCAAATTGATTTTACCACCGCTGATTCCGCCTGAAGCGGAATAGCCGTTGCAACAGCATCACCATCATTCGCTAACGGTATGGTGTTATTAATCCACTCTTCAGCCATATCTTCAAAATCAACATCACAGTCAACGCGGTCAACTAAGCGGGTAGCCCCTAATTGCTCCAAACGCATATCAATAAGCTTACCGGCCTGACAAAACTCATCGTAACCTGTGTCACCTAAAGCTAATACGCCAAATTTCATACCAGGTAATTTCGGCATGTCACTAGCAGACAGAGACTGCCAAAATAATTCGGCGTTATCGGGCATTTCACCTTCGCCATAAGTCGCGACTGAAAAAATGACTTTTTCCATCTGAGCAAAATCTTCTATACTCACGTCATCCATACCTTGAACCACAGGATTAAATCCTTGACTTCTAGCCACATTAGCGGCATCCATAGCAATACCTTCTGCGTTACCAGTTTGACTGCCGTATAAAATATTCAGCCGTGGTGCAACTTGACCAGCAGTCGCAGCTAAAGATGCATTTTGTTGATCTGCTATCTGCTTAGCAGATTGTAAGCCCGCTAAAAAACCGGCCAACCAAGATTTTTGGTCACCCGTAAAAGGGGCATCATCGGGTATAAAGGGAGGTTTCATGCACGATTCTCATAATTGACTCACATTAGGCAATAAATCATTCATCGCGTTGAAGGCAAATAGCTCTTCAAAACTTGGAATGCGACCTAATGCTGTTTTGTTTTTCTGTTGCTGATGGATAATCCAGCCATAAGTAGCTGGGCTGTCCATCGATATAATATTACGCAGACTCAGCGTCTGTTTAAAATCGTTTAATCGTTTATTCGCAATCATTGCTGCCAACTCGCTGTCACTATAACCAGCAATCGCTTGGCGAGAGTGACGCAATAAACCATTCATTAAAGCAAAATCTTCCGTCAAAATCAGATTGCGCGTAGCTTTAACTGCGTCAGGATGCTGAACATCATTAATAGAAGGCAATTTTTTAAGCGCTAACTTTTGTGCTGTATCTAACACGGAATAGGTATTCAATAATTCATATTTCTTGTCACCATCATCGCCAAGTTGCGTATCTGGCACGAAACCATGAAAGACGGGCTGCCCTGAGCGCCAAGCACGTTTAAGCTTATTCACTTGGTGAGCTGCAAGCGCTGTCGCCAACTCTTCAAGTAACTCTTTGCGTGGTTTAGCCGCTAAAATAGCCTCAGAATCTTGATACTGCAATAATGCACGCGGAATAATATAGGAAAAATTCTTTTTCTCGACATTCCAATTGGCCAGCAATTGCTTTGCCTTTTGCGAGTTGGTTGCCTCCACGTGCCAAACTAATAATGTCTTAACCGCTTGCGCATGAATGTCCGATTGCTCAGAGCTTTCTGACAATGAACGCAGTAGTACTGAGTCATGGCTAATACTGTCAGTAAAAAGACCGTCAGGATCATATTGGTAAGCAAAACCGCCGGACATACCATTACCAAACCCTTTAGAAAAACCACCTAAGTTTAATACTGCACCGTTGGTCATATACTCGCAACAAAAATCACCCACGCCTTCTACAACTGCTGTCGATCCAGAATTTCTCACCGCAAACCGATCACCCGCTTGACCTTCAATAAAGACTCTTCCGCCTGTTGCGCCAAATAAAGCAAAATTGCCTATCAAAACATTATTACCCATAGTTTGATTTTCGCTGGCAGGCGCATGCACTACAATCTGTCCACCACACGCGGTTTTACCCACGCCATCATTACAAGTACCTGTATGCTCCAACACCATTCCGTCATTACAGAAAGCACCATAAGACTGACCAGCGGAACCATGTGTAGCAATATTAACGCTTGCTTCACGAAGGTAGCGTCTGCCACGCTGGTCTTGTAATACTGCAGGCAAATCGATATCAGCCAATTCATGATTCAGGATGCGTTCTAAGTCAATTGCCAACTGACCACCGACACTTTTATTGCAGTTGTTTAAATGACGGCTAATAGGAACAGTAATCGATAATTGTTTGTTATCGATTAAGGCTTGTCTAACATGGACAAGAAATTCATCGTCAACAGCAAAATCTCGTTCCATATAAATAGGATTATCAACTTTAAACTCATCGACCACTGTCAACATAGCTCTTAAATCTAATTGGCCAACCGAGGAAGGGTGATCTAAAAGATGCATTAAATCACTTCGACCTCTCGCATCGCGTAAAGACCGCAAGCCAAGCTGAGCAAGAATCTCTCTCACCTCATGAGCAATATTCAATAAATATTGACCCAATGCACGAGGATCTCCATCAAACACTTCTGGGTTTGTTGTCAACCCTGCAGGGCATTTGATGTTGCAGTTTTTTGCCATTACACACTTCAGCATCATCAATGCCGTGGTGCCAAACTCAAAACTGTCACCGCCCATTAAAGCAGATTTCACTACGTCAGATCCGGTTTGATGGGCACCAGAGCAGCGGAGGATGACCTTGCTGCGAAGGCCGTTTGCAGACAACGCTTGATGTACTTCAGCGATACCGATTTCTGCCGCACGACCCGTGTATTTGAGGGATGTGACTGCCGCTGCACCCGTGCCGCCGGTATTACCAGCAACATTAATAACATCAGCGCCTGCTTTGGCAACACCAACAGCAATGGTGCCTATACCATCGGATGATACCAGCTTAACAATCACACGTACTCTCGCCGCTTTGGCATCGTGAATCAGTTGAGCCAAATCCTCGATTGAATACGTGTCGTGGTGCGGTGGTGGCGAAATTAACTCGACACCGGGCACACCCCCACGAGCAGCGGCAATTTCAACATTCACTTTTGGCGCAGGCAATTGACCGCCCTCACCTGGCTTAGCGCCCTGACCAATTTTAATTTCAACTTCCTCAAGCATGGGGTCAGCCAGATAGCCTGCCCATACACCAAATCGGCCCGACGCAAATTGCTTAATCCTTGAGGCTCGAATAGTGCCGTATCGAGATAGATGCTCACCCCCCTCGCCACTGTTCGACATACCGCCAACCATGTTAGTGCCGTGCGCAACTGCCTCGTGAGCCGTCGCGACTAAAGCACCATGACTCATTGCACCAGAGGCTAAGAATGGCGTTATCTCACTGGCGGCCTGCACCTCTTCAAGGGGTATAGCGGGCAGTGCCGAACGCAAACGTGTGAGATAATCAAGTGCTTCGTGATTAGCACTTATGAGCAGACGTTGTCCTTTAATTTGATGGCTTACAATATTATCGCCAAAGCGATCGACAAACGAAATGGCTAATTGCTCAAGTCGGTTAGCATCATTAGCTTTGCTGCCGGTTAATTGTAAAGCAAAGTCAGTCTCACTAAGCGGTTCGCAATCTAGGCCTCGAATAACAAAATCATTATTCCCAGCACGGTTAAATCGCATCAACTCTTCGCGAAAATCATCGGCCTTATCGATAAAACTAATATCTGCAGGAAACGCCAAAACATCGCGCAAAGCGGCAGGTCGCCGGGCTCTTTCTTCTGCCATAGAGCGTGAGAATTCACGGTATCCGGGCGTGATCTCAAAATTATTAATTTCATCGTGAGTTAATCGATCAAAGCTAGTGTTGGTATAGCCTTCTTCACTGATACCAAATGCACTCTCCATGCGATTTAAGGTTAATAAACGTAAGGTATCTTTCGTCTCTTGTTCATCTTGATCCTCAAAGGCAATTTTTTCTTCGGTTAAATCAACAAACCCCCGGACAGCCGTAATGCCGTAACTGTGCCCTGCGCCTTCTGCTCGCTCTTTAAATAAGCCGAGCATCGGAATATCATTTTCAGAATGACAGTCTAAAGCATGCTGATGCCAGTCTGTCATTGCTTGAGCCACTTCGATAAAACCTACACCGCCAACTGGCGATTTCATGTTAGGGAAGTAACGACGAAAAATTGGATCGTCAGTATTTAAAAAGTTTGGCTCGAAGAATTCACCGCCTGAATAGCTTTCGACGGTACAAAGCCCTACTTTCCCCATTGTCTTCATCAGTGCTTTTTCTGCCGCCTTAACGAACTTCTTATAAGCAAGGCCAGGGTCTTCAGAGAATTTCTCTTCTGCACGCAGCTGAACACCCAGTGGATAGACGGCTGCCGCACCAAAGCCTAATGCACAGCAAATATGATGAGAAGATTTTATCTGGCCACTCTCAACAATTATTGAAACAGTCAATCTTAGACCTGCTTCAATTAAACGTTGATTAACTGCCGAGACCATCAATGTCACTGCAACAGGAGCAAAATTACTTGATATTTCTCGATCACTTAAAATAATAATTCCACCATGATCTGTAGCAAATTGTTCAACTTGATCACATAAGTTATCTATAGACTTTACCAAAGATAACTGATTTGCATCACGATCATTGAAGACCGGTTCGTACAGCATACTAAATCGCTTAACTGGTGTTTTTTCCTGACCACAAATGCGACTAATTTGATCAAAATCCAAAATTGGTGATTCAACAATAATTTGATGAGTAGCTTTGTCGCCAATATTTGGTTTTGCGCCAAGTGCAACTCTTAGAGTCATGCCTTCAGCTTCGCGTATAGAATCAAGTGGTGGATTTGTAACTTGCGCAAACCGCTGGGAAAAATATTTAACTAGACCACCTTCATTATCTGACAAAGCATTAATCGCATTGCCGTACCCCATTGCTGATACTTTTTCAACGCCGGTTGCTAACATTGGGTCCATTAAAAATCTAAAACTTTCTTGATTGTGTGAGTATGAAACATATCTTCCAGACAAAGTTAAATCACCATAATAATCTAACATTGACTCTAAACGAGATTCATCTGGTTCTGGTAATACTTCAATATGAGTGCGTGCTTCACTCACAAGCTGAATATAGTCACGCCGCTCGGCCAACATCTCAAGAGCTTGGTTTGTATTAAACGAGCGTTTTTGATGGTGGTCATAATACAACATACCACCTGCTTCTATTCTACCTCTGCTTAATACGTTCTCATCTTTAAAATCAATCTGACCTGCCTCAGACATAACCGCTAGATAATTTTCTGTCTCAATACTTCGTAGTGGTCGAAGACCAAGACGATCGAGACGCGCACCAATAATGCTGCCATCGCCAAAGATCAACGCAGCAGGGCCGTCGTTTTTCTCTTCGTATAAAGAAAAATATTCCAACATCGCTCTGACAGCTAGCGATAAGGCTTGGTCGTTTTCCCAGGCGGGCGGCATCATCGACACCACGGCTGTGACTAAATCTAAACCATCTTCAATCACTCTCGACTGCAGAGTTTGATCCAACCGACAACTATCAGATTGACCTTTGGGACGAATAATATTGTTTTCTTTGGCTCTGGCAATGGCCGCCTCTGATAAACGATTCTTTTTATCGGTGTTCAATTCGCCATTGTGTGCCATCAAGCGAAAAGGCTGAGCCATAGATGGATGCGGATCTGTGTTCGTAGAAAAACGAGTATGAAAATACAACGTATGAATGCTTTGCTGGCTATCATTAAGATCGCAGAAATAAGGGATAATTTCGTTAGAGTTAACGCGCCCTTTCAAAACCTGCATCTGCGCCGATAAAGACAAAGGATAAAGCCCACTTAGCTCAGGCTCGGTATAAGCTCGTGATTCTACTGCCAATAAAACTTGGTGAATCTTTTGATTAAAACTATCGCCTTCAATACCCTCGGGAGCTAAAAATACCCACTGTATAATCGGCAATTGATACTGCAAAGCTGCAGGACGCAACACGTCATTATTAACGGGCACATCGCGAGTAATGAGTATTGTCATGCCTGCAGCGCTGAGCGCATCATCAATCAATTGCTTTGCTAATTCATGCTGGCTAACATCGCTGGGCATAAAAAAATTGCCTACCCCAAACTGACCTAAACACAAATTATGGCCGGTAACGTGGTTAAAAAATTCCAGTGATAAATCGATCGATACACCGGCACCATCGCCCACGCCTTCAGCCGACATGCCGCCTCGATGTGGCACAGCACAAAGTGCCTCATGGCCTTTCACTAAAAGGTCATGGGTCTGCTTACCGTCTTTTCGGGTTAGGAAGCCAACGCCACAGCTACTCTTATCTGACGAGCTGTCGTAAAGGCCGAACCTAGTGTTATCAGTCATAAGTTTGAATCGCTTGTTTAAATCAAAAAACCGAAAATTTAAAAATATTGAGGGCCACCACAGTAACCTTCCACCTTTATTAGATGCAAAAAGAGGCGAAACTATCCAATCCCCTTTTGGTTAAAAATATTTTTAATTCTCAATATGTTACTGAAAAAAATCAGAGCCAAATATCGGCCATCAGGCTAAAAAAAGGGAGAAATATTTTACACGTAAGTACGACTATGAACAATTATTCATTTTTCGACTGTGAAATTACCTATTAAACTCGATAAAACAATAACTTAGGTTTGTCAACACCAATAAAGATAGTTTAGGTTAATATTCTACTCTTATTCAGAGTCAATGACAGCACTAAATCGCTGAATATCGGATTTAATACTAGCGATATTACGTGGCCAAGGTCTCAATCGCTGTAACCCGGGAGCGAGATCTTGAATGGCTTGTTTGGCTTCATCCCGACCTGAATAAGGACCACTGACCACGACAAACCAAGGCTTACCGCTGTAGCGCGTCTCGTAGACAAATAGCAGTAATTGTTTAGCATATTGTTCAACCAGTTGCTTGGCACGCTTAGGGTTGTGGGTGCCAAAAATTTGAAGTGCGTAACCGGTAGCAGGCCAATCTGCGATCGTAAGCCGCCTGTTTTCTGTCAGTAAATAACCACTTTCCTCTTTTAAATCAATCTCTTGAATAGTACTATCACGTGTAACGCTATCATCTTTCACTGCTGATGAGGCCCTTGAAATGACAAACTCGTGTGGTTCACTCATCGGATCTGTATTTTTTGCTGGCGGTAGGTCGTTCGCTAGCGCCTGCAAACTTGTCCTAACTTCATCGGCAGTTTTTACCGTGAAGTCATCTTTAGCCGTTGAGGGTGATTCATCGTCAATCAGGGATTGAAAATTACTTTTTGGCTCTTGCGATAAACCTGACTGGGCACCGACTAACACAATTGGCTCAAAATTTTTGACTAAATGCGAGTCTCCAACATTTGAATTATAAATAAATACGATCAAAATTGTTAGGAAGATCAATGCGACTGCATGGCCTAAGGGAAAGTGTTTTCGGGATGGGATCTGGCTAGCCTTACCTGCCATTAGCATACTACGCACCACTTGATGCAACTGTCGCACGCTACCCTGACTCCTATACGTCAGCGCTTGAAGTTGCATCTGGCTAAGCGGGAACTCACCTCTAAACCCAACCGCTTCAAGCCGATAAAAAACATAGTCATAAACTTCAGACTGAGTAAAAGGCGTCAGCTCAATTCGATTAATCAGTAAATCTTCCGTTTCTGCCGCTGACTCCAGTAAACTAAGGGCCTGCTGCTGGCCGACGAAAATAGCCGCTAGCTTACCCTCTGCCGCCGCAAGTAAAGTAAATACCGACGACAGTGCCTCGTAGCCTAAATCCTCAATATTATCAATACAAATAAGGGATTGTCGCTCAATTGCCGTATTGCTATCAAAAAATGACAGTAAGTTCTGACCCAACAACTCCACATCGTCAGCACTATCAAGATCTATATCAATACCAAGGCCCGTCGCTAAAGCTGTGAAGACTTGCACTGAATTCATCATCAGTTCAGCTCGAATGCTTGCTATATCAACATCGCCCTTTAACTGACGCACAGCTGCATTCAAAGTCGCGGTCTTACCTGCACCTGCGGAACCTGTAAGGAAAACAGGCGTACTGCCATAACGCGAGAAATGCAACAAAGATTGGACCGCCCTCTGCCGACCAGATCCCGGATAAAACAAACCACTATTATCATGATCAATAAAAGGATCGCGCTCAAATCGATATCTTGCTAAATACTCATTAAATTGAGCGCGTTTTTTTTCATCCCGATATATTTCAGAAGCAGCATGAGAGGTAGCAGGAGTAACTTTGCTGGAATCAAATACAAGTCGTTTTTGTGAGTCGGAGTCTCTATTGATTTCCATCACCATAGCGTTAAACGCAAGAGATTTATCTTACAAATAATGTTGTAAGGTTTGTTTAAGTAAATCAGTATCAAAATCATTGCTGACAAAAGCATCGCCGATAGCGCGCAATAGTACTAGGCGTAAATGCCCATCAAGCACTTTTTTATCCATGCACATTAAGCCTAATATCGCATCGCTAGTCGGTAAATTGGCCGGCGCTGATACCGGCAGTCCTGCGGCGGCTATGAGTGCTATCGTACGTTCTAATACAGAAACGTTAATTAAGCCTAGGCGCATAGAAAGATCGAGGGCCAAAATCATCCCAAAACCAACAGCTTCACCATGCAACCAAGTTTTATACGCTGTTGCTGTTTCAATGGCGTGGCCAAACGTATGACCCAAATTGAGAATCGCACGAATACCACTTTCACGTTCATCGGCAGCCACTACTTTCGCTTTATTTTCGCAAGATCGTGCAATTGCGAATTGCAAAGCCGCTTGGTCTCTCGCCATTAATGCTGGCATATTTTGTTCCAGCCAAATAAAAAAGTCAGCATCACAGATTAAACCGTACTTAATCACCTCGGCTAGACCAGCTTGATATTCACGTATAGGTAAGCTGGACAAAGTATCGGTATCAATTAATACGGCTGCAGGCTGATGAAAAGCACCGATCATATTTTTACCTAGAGCATGATTAACTCCAGTTTTGCCCCCTACGGAAGAATCTACTTGGGCTAGCAAAGTGGTTGGTACCTGAATAAACTTAACGCCTCGCTGATAACAAGCTGCAGCGAAACCCGTCATATCACCGACGACACCGCCACCGAGGGCAAGCAACGTTGTCGTTCGATTGTGACGTTGGTTTAATAGGGCTTCAAAGACCCGCTCAACCGTTGCCAATTGCTTAAACTGTTCGCCGTCTGGCAAAATTATCGAGCCTGCATTCGGTATCTTATTCAGCAATGAATCTAAATAAATCGGCGCGATGGTTTCATTGGTGACCACCATCAATTGGCCCGAGCCGATATACTGCTGTAATAATGCCTCGTCTTTTAATAATCCCGCACCAATAATAATTGGATAACTTCGCTCGGCCAAGTCGACTTGAAGGGTGATAGATGTCACGTTTGCGAACCTTTTTCAGTGAATATCTGTTATTTAACCACTAACAACGATAAAGTCAAAGACCTGTCTCTTAGATAAAAAATCCAGCGACTCATGCATTGAGCCAACCACTCAGAGATGTCTACAAAAAAGCATAATGTGAAGCGCTATTCCTTACTCAGATCACGCGAAGATTCAAGCGCCTTAATAATTGA
>Ga0160422_10001803_pt1 | contig 13371 bp, 11 predicted proteins | sample Fk160mmetaG_FD_108192 | JGI IMG/M metagenome (GOLD analysis project Ga0160422, IMG submission 108192) | Marine microbial communities from the Central Pacific Ocean - Fk160115 60m metaG | ecosystem: Environmental > Aquatic > Marine > Oceanic > Photic zone | place: The Central Pacific Ocean...
AATTCTCGTAAAAGTTCATAGTGTCGTATGGCGGTTTCAACTCTTTCAGTTAAGGAGGGACTTGCTCGCTCATTAGGATCGCAGAAAACCCAGGGATTTCCAATTGCACTCCGCCCGATCATAAAGCCGTCCAGGTTTTTGGTTTTCTTTATGCCGTCTGAATAATCCTGAACGTCCCCGTTGCCCACAACCGGAATTGATAAGTTTCTTTTCAGTTTATGAATGGGTTCCCAATTCGCATCTCCCTTGAACGCCTGCCGATAAGTGCGTCCGTGAATCGTTACTAAAGAAGTTCCGGCAGCTTCCAAAGATTTTGCAAAAGGAATCAAGTTGTCAGCATTTTCCCAGCCCAGTCTGGTCTTTACGGAAACTTCAAGATTGCAGGCACTACGAATCGATTCAATGATTCTACAAGCGCCATCCACATCTTTCATCAAAGCACTACCGTGCTGAGAATTCACAATTTTTTTGGAAGGACACCCCATGTTGATATCAACCCCTAGAATTCCACGATCTTCGACCATTTTGGAGACTTCCGCAAAAGCTTGAGGATCGTTTCCAAATAACTGCATGAAGAATGGATGCTCACTTGGGTGATAGTCCATTCTCTCTCGGAGTCGCTCGCTCCGTAGCAAGCCATCTACACTGGTGAACTCACTAAAAAGAAGGGTACGTTTGCTCAAGCCACGAACTATTCGACGGTAAGCTGTGTTTGTGATCCCGTCCATTGGTGCCAAACAAACGAGGGGCCGAGGGAAATCTTTCCAAGTCATTTAGAATATTGATGATGAGGTAAAATTTGAAAATGTACCTGAATTTTTCAAAAATATTGAGTGATGATTCCTATTCCTGAATTAACTTGAGCCTGTTGGCGTCCTGCTCTACGTTTGAAGATCTGTTTCAACAAGGAATATTTGGAGAAGCATGGGGGGAAAAGCTTCATACGACAAAGTGATCACAATAAAGAAGTACTCGAATCGGCGACTCTATGACATGGCACACAGTCGCTACTTGACAATTGAAGAGTTAGGAGAGTTGATTCAACAAGGATTCGATGTACAAGTGGTTGATTCCAAAACAAAAGAAGATATCACTCAGGCGATCTTGACCCAAATCGTCATGGAACGTGATGGCATTTATCTGTTCTCTACGTCTTTTCTTCACCAAGTAATTCGCAATCGTGAAGGAATCCTCGGAGAATTTTTCACAGACTTTGTGCCAAAAATGTTGGATTCCTATTTGGACACTCGCGATGCGATGCAAAGACAACTTTCGAGTTTCACGAACCCCTGGTTGATAGGTGGTGAAATGAAGATGCCTTTCTTCAATCCATTTCTTGATTCAAAACCAATAAGTTCTAGCAGAACAAGATCTTCAGAACCACCTAAGAACAAAGAACAAGAACGACAGCGCATACAGGCCCAGGTACGTGAACTTCAAGCAAGATTAGAGGAACTCAAGGACTGAGAACCGCTTCCCGCTCATACGTCATACTTTCTCCACACCAACATGCAATTTGAACCAGTAATTGGGCTAGAAATCCACGCCCAACTTGCGACGCAATCCAAGATATTTTGCTCCTGCTCAACCCAATTTGGGAAGCCTCCTAACGAAAGCACCTGCCCCGTATGTCTTGGACTACCCGGGGCACTGCCAGTTTTGAACCGTCGTGTTGTGGAATTTGCAATTCGACTGGGCTTGGCGACTCAATGTACCATTCGATTGGATTCGCAGTTTGCTCGCAAAAACTACTTCTATCCTGACCTGCCAAAAGCCTATCAAATCTCTCAATTTGATCGACCCATCTGTGAGAATGGCTGGCTGGACATTGAGGTAGAGGGGCAGACCCGCCGAATCCGTATCACACGCATTCATATGGAAGAAGATGCTGGGAAACTTGTTCATGGAGAAGATGGCAACTCCAGTTTTGTTGACCTTAACCGGGCTGGAGTTCCCCTACTGGAAATTGTCAGCGAACCCGACCTCCGTACTCCCGAGGAAGCAAAAGCCTACATGGAGAAGATGCATTCAGTCGTAACGTATCTCGGAATCAGCGAAGGAGATATGGAAAAAGGGCATTTTCGATGCGATGCCAATGTCTCGCTGCGACCTATGGGGCAAGAAAAATTTGGGACCCGTACGGAAACCAAAAATCTCAACTCCTTTCGCTTTGTTCAACAGGCTATCACCTATGAAATTGCTCGCCAAACAGAAGATCTTCTAGATGGCAAGCGAATCGTCCAAGAAACTCGGTTGTGGGATTCGATAAAGAAGAACACCTACAGTATGCGTTCCAAGGAAGAGGCACACGACTATCGATATTTTCCAGACCCTGATTTGCCGGTTGTCAGAATATCCGCAGACTTTGTTGAGCAGAACCGCAGTCAACTCCCAGAATTGCCTGACGCCAAAAAACAGCGTTTCATGGAGTCATTTGGACTGAGCACCTACGATGCTGAAGTACTGGTCGCAGACAAACAGGTTGCAGAATACTTTGAAGAAGTAGTTGCAGCGAAAGCTGATCCAAAATTGGTTTGTAACTGGATCAGTGGAGAACTGATGCGAATAATGAATGAAAACAAGGTAGATATCCGAAATGTTGGCATTCCCGCCAAAAGCCTCGCTAGTCTGATTCAATTTTTGCAGGAAGGTTCGATTAGTGGAAAAATTGCCAAGACTGTTTTCGAAGAAATAGTGCAGTCTGGTAAAGATCCAGCTACAATTATTGAGGTTCGAGGATTGAAACAAGTTTCTGACGAGGGTGCTCTACGCGGTTTGTTGGAGATACTGTTAAACAACAATCCAAAGCAGGTTGAACAATACCGAACTGGCAAAACCCAAATTAAAGGATTTTTTGTTGGTCAGGTGATGAAGGAAACCAAAGGACAAGCAAACCCACAGATTGTGAATCAGCTTCTAGAGGAACTACTCAATGGATAGTGCCGCTCGCTGGACAGCCCGACTGGAAATCATCGCACCACTAACACTATTCGCATGTAGCCTCTGGGTATTTGTATTCGCTCCCACAGAGACCGAGCAGGGTTTTGTTCAAAAAATCATGTATATTCATGTGCCCTCTGTCATCGTCACCTACTTAGCTTTCTTTGTGACCTTTGCCTTTGGAATAGCCTATTTGTGGAAACGTCTTTTAGTCTTTGATCGGATCGCCAAGGTATCTGCTGAAATTGGCCTGATTTTCTGTGCAATGGTTTTACTTTCAGGAGCGATCTGGGGTCGTCCGACCTGGGGAACCTATTGGGTGTGGGATGCCCGCCTTACTACTACCTTGCTGTTGTTCCTAATTTTTCTCGGCTACTTCCTTCTGCGACTTTCCGTACAAGATCGTGAGAAAGAGGCCCGATTTGCCTCAGTGCTCGGTATTATCGGCTTTCTTGACATCCCAATTGTACATAAATCGGTGGAGTGGTGGCGCACCTTGCATCAGCCCTCCACACTCTTTAAGGTAGAGGAAGGAGTCGCCAAACCTGCTATGCCTCCAGAATTACTCTATCCTCTGTTGGCAAGCATGTTTGCCATGCTGCTGTTTTATGGATACTTGCTGCTGCTGCGATGGCAAATGGAAGAAAACCAGGACCAACTTCATGAAGCACTAGCCCAAGAGGTCAACTGATGCCCATGAATCTGGAATATGTGCTAATTAGCTACGGGCTCTGGGTTTTGGCTTTCGTGATTTACATCCCTTGGATCAAACAGAAACGCAAAGTGTTTCAACAATCTCTGAAGACTCTTAAGGAAACTCAACGCCAAAAATGAAGTCCCGTCATAAGTTCGTAATTGGAGGTGTAGTTATCTTTGGTGTTTTAGCGGCCTTATCTGTGCAGGGGCTACAGGAGATGACCGTATACTTCTACACCCCCCAGGAAGTTCTGGCAGCACCCACCGATTTTCAAGAAAAGACCATTCGAATTGGTGCGCTTGTTCAACCAGGTACTGTCGAATGGGATGCACGTAGTATTCGACTGGCATTTCACATCACCGAAGACTCCATGCGCTCCATTCCAGTGATATATGAAGGTGTGAAACCAGATATGTTCCGAGAGGGTCAGGGAGTAGTGGTCGAAGGTCGGATGCTGAACGGTGTCTTTGAAGCACAACTGTTGCTCGTTAAACACAGTGAGGAATACAAAGTAGACCACAACCAAGTGGCCTCCAAAGAAGATTACTACCATTCTGTCATTCAATAAGTCAACATGCGTCTCCGCCTTGCCGAAGCGCGGGCGGGCCTCAGCACACTTCTCGAGGCCAACCCTCGCATCCGCCACAGGTTGTTGGCAACCGCCATCCTCCTGCTGCTGATTATTTTTCTCGTCTACTTCAATACTCGCCAAGGGCTACCTGACACTGGTAGCGTAAACTCCCGCCTGATCCTCTTTGTCGCAATCAACATCAACATCGTCTTGTTGGCGGTTGTCTTCTACATGATCGCCAAAAACCTGCTGAAGCTTGTGGTTGAGCGGCACAAGCAGGTACTCGGTGTTACTCTGAAGACTAAGTTGATTGCGGCATTCACTCTTCTTTCCTTGCCTGCAATGGCCTTCCACCTCTTTGCCAGTAGTTTCATCTCTACTACATTGGAATCCTGGTTGACTGGACAGCATGAGTCAGTAGTTAATAACGCCCGTCATGTATCCGAGGTTTACCATCGTGACCTGAAAGAGATGCTCGCATTGGAAAGCTGGGTTCTCCGCCAGACCCTTGAGCAGCAGCCCGATCTCTTCGCAAATCTAGAAAAACTTGATGAAAGACTGGGGAGAGCCCTAGGTGATGGACTCACGATCTATAATCTTCAGCGAGAAATTATCCACCAAAAACTTCGTACTGAAGAAGCCAAGCGTACCTGGAAAGTACCTAGTACAGCTGAGTGGTACCAAGTTCTTCAACAGGACGAATCGTGGCTAGTGGAAGAGCAACAAGATCGTTTTCTCTATCGCTCTTTGCACAAACTAAGAGCACCTCAAGATCAAAAGTTATTGCTTGAACTCTTCCATCCTGCATCTCAACCGATTACCCAAGCGATCAACGGAATCATCGAACAGGAACGAAATTCAAGATTCTTTACGGACTCTGAGGACTTGCTCCGTCGGTATTATCTGGTGATTTTTCTGTTGATGACGCTCTGTATAGTCTTTGTTGCAACGTGGTTAGCCTTCTATTTTGCCCGAGGATTTGTTCAACCAATTGAAGATCTAGCCCAAGCCACTCAAAGAGTTGCTGACGGGGAATTGGGGTATCAGGTCAAACCGAAATCCACCTTGGACAAGGACTTTGGCTTGTTGGTTCGAGCCTTTAATTCGATGAGTCAAGATCTGGAAATTAATCAGATCGCCCTTGAGCGTACAACGGAGCACCTCCAACAAAGCCATCAAGCTTTGGAAGAACAGCACCGACTCTTGGAATTAGTCTTGGAGAATATCAGTACTGGCGTAGTGCTGCTGGATCCGGAGGGTAGGCTCCGTCGTGTAAATCGGGCTGCTAACCAATTACTGCCCTGGCGAGAAAACAAAGTCACTGAAAATAATCGGATAGATGAAGTGCTCTCACAGGACGCACTACCAGCGTTTATCGAAATGTGGGAACAACTTCAGGAGCACCAGGCTCAGAGTGTCTATCGTCATTTGACTTTGATTCACCAACAACAGCCTATCCAGGTTGCGGTTACTCTGCTGACACTACAGAATCGAGATAATGAACCTATCGGAGTGATCGCTGTCTACAACAACATCACAGAAATTCATCGTCTACAGCGTTCCCAAGCATGGCGTGAAGTTGCCCGGCGGATTGCGCATGAAATCAAGAACCCATTGACCCCGATTCAACTCTCTGCGGAGCGGATTCGTCGGAAGTATGCAAACAAAGTTGATGACCCAAAACCTCTGCAGCAGGCCACACAGACAATTATCAACGAAGTGGAACAGCTCAAACGAATGGTTAGCGAATTCTCACAGTTTGCCAGAATTCCAGAATCTCACTTACGGCCTACGGATCTCCATGGTGTACTATCAGAGGTGGTGGATCTTTATGGAGGGAACCTGCCCACTCGCATTCAGCTGGTGGCAGATTTTTGCAAGGACATGCCCAAATTGTCCATTGATGCAGAGCAAATGAAGCGCGTTGTGGTCAACCTAGTTGATAATGCGATTACAGCTGTGGAGAATAAAGGCCGGTTATCACGTCTGCTGAGGCAAGGTACTGTTCAAATCAAGACAAGTGTCGCTGAGGAGTTGCGTATCGCGCGAATTGAAGTCTCAGATAACGGCACTGGAATCGAGCCAGAAATCATTAATCGATTGTTCGAACCATATGCGACTACCAAAAAAGATGGAACTGGCTTGGGGCTGACAATCATTCATCAGACAATTTCCGATCACAACGGCTTTGTGCGCTTCAAGAACCTAGAAGACGGAGGGGCCAGCTTCACGATTGAGTTGCCGATTGGATAGTGAATGCTACCAAGGCTAGACTAAACTCATCAGCTTACTGGCGATATCAGGCAGCGGTACAGAGGTTTCTGCACCACCGTTTTTTAGTACCTCGCGGGGCATACCAAACACCACGCAAGTTTCCTCACTTTGTGCGATAGTCCGGGCACCTTGTTCTCTCATGGACAGCATCCCCTTCGCCCCATCGTTCCCCATGCCGGTTAACATCACACCTACACCTTCAGTGCCAGCAGTATCTGCTACAGACTGCATCAGTACATCTACCGAGGGACGATGGCGTGAAACGAGCGGTCCCTTGACAATATCCACGACATACTTTCCATTCTTGTTTTTCAATCGCATGTGGTGATCTCCAGGTGCTAACAGCGCTCTTCCGGGATAAACCTCATCCCCATCTTCTGCTTCCTTTACCTGAATCTGTGACATCTGATCAAGTCGCTGCGCAAAGGAATGTGTGAAGTGCTCCGGCATGTGCTGGACAATTAGTATCCCCGGGGTAGTTGGTGGCAACAGCGGAATAATATTTCGCAAAGCCTCGGCCCCACCTGTCGAAGCACCAATTGCAATGATTTTATCTGCAGCCCTTGCTGAAGAGGGGGATTTCAGAAGACTTGGTTTGCTCTGGATCTTTTTTTTCTGCAAAACTTCGTTCATGTCAATTCTTGCAGCCCAGACAAGAGTATCTGTCAAGCGGGCCAACATCGCCTTGAAGGCTACAGGATCTTCTGGGTTCGGTTTTGCGAACACCTCAATAGCCCCTAACTCCAAGGCTCTTAGGGCTTGATCCCAATGATCATCAACGATTGAACTTAGCACTATGATCGGCATGGGCCAGTGTTTCATCAAGACCTCCATGAATTCCAAGCCGTCCATTCTGGGCATCAGCAGGTCAAGGGAAATCACGTCAGGATTCTTTTCAATGATCATATCCCTAGCTTGGTAAGCATCCTCAGCAGCACCAACGACTTCGATACGCGAATCACGACTGAGTTCTTTTGTGAGGACGTTTCTTACGATAGGTGCATCATCCACAATCAGCACTTTGACTAGCCCGCCTGTCATTTCATTTGCCTCTGAATTTTATATAAAGAGTTGGATTCATCTCTATTAGATCCGCTGGTAAATAGAGCTTTGTACATACTTCAAGGAATTCTGGAGACCGATTAAACTTTCCGAGTGACCCACAAAGAGATACCCACCAGGTTTGATATAGCCACTCAAGCGATCAATAAGTTTTTCCTGGTCATCACGGTCGAAATAGATCATGACATTTCGACACATGATGAAATCAAACTGGGTCCGTAAAGGATATTCCTGAATGAGGTTCAAACGGCGAAATCGAATCAATGCCTTTAGTTGACTACTAACCTGAAACATCTCTCCATTAGTTTCGGGGAGAATCTGACAATAACGATTGCGCAAGACTTCCGGTATTAAAGGCAACTGATTGACTGGATATCGGCCCAGTTCCGCCTGATCCAGCATGCGAGTCGAGATATCAGTAGCTAGAATCTTTGCATCTCGACCACCCCATACTCCGTCAAACGCATCGAGCAAAGTCATTGCTATTGTGTAGGCCTCTTCACCACTTGAGCAGGCACAACTCCATATACGGATCGTTTGTTGTTTTTGGAGTTGGGGGTAAACCTTATTCTTTAAAAAAGTGAAATGATCATTTTCCCGAAAAAAATCCGTCTTGTTCGTAGAAACAGCGTTCAACAACAAAACCATTTCAGAACCCGTTTCATCATTCAGGACATGCTCCCAATACTCTCCATAGGAATTGATTCCAAGTTGATGCATCCGTCGGTATAGCCGAGTCATCAACAACTGCTTTTTCTGTAGTGAAAGGCTAATACCGATACTTTCGTGTATCAGTTTTCGGAAATCTTCAAACTCCGAATCATCCATTTGAGGAAGTGACATTTGCAAAGTTCAACTACCCCAATTTTTTGTATTTGAAGGTAACTGCAGACGTTCTAATTTGCTTGGATTATTCAGCCTGGTTTTCGAAATTTGGGTTGAATTTTCTTCACCTGAGATTAATCCTTCAATCTCTTTGATCAATCCCAGCAAATGTAAAGCGCCTTCATGTAGCTGATGGGCTTCGCTCAAACTCTTATCTGTGAAGTTCTTGTTTTCTTGTTCATTTTCATCGACCTGCTGAAGAAGAAAGAGCAACCCTTCAGTTTCCTTAGATTGGGACATTGACATCTCACTCACTTTAGAAGCTCGGCTGTTGATGGCGGTGACATTGTCACTATTTAGGTAAACAGACTTTGCCAAGTCTTCTACAAAATCTGAAAGAGCTTCAAATTTATTCTCTAATTGCTTCAGTGATTGATTTCCACTATCAGCCAACTCTCCTATTTGCATACCTTGCTGTGCAGAATCTGAGATCAGCTGTGAAATCTGATGAGTAGCAAGTTTTGAGTTTTCAGCGAGTTTAGCAACCTCATTAGCTACTACTCCGAACCCTTTCCCATGCTTGCCTGCACGAGCTGCTTCAATCGCGGCATTTGTAGCCAACATCTTTGTCTGCTGCGTGATACTATTCAGGGACTCCAAAATTTTGTTGATGAGCAGGCTACTATCTCTGACGTCAAGTAGCACACTCATAATATTTAACATTGATTCAGAGCCCTCTTTGATTGAGCGTTTCATGTCTGAAACAGCCTGCTCTGTGGATTGGGATTGGGCAATGATTAGTTGAAACGAGTCGGTCAATTGATTAGTGGAATTTATGTTCAATTGGGCCTTGTCTAGATTTTCCAGAGCGTGTGTTCCAAGTTCCTTGATCTTTTCCATCACCTTCAGAAGATGAGTGGCTTGGTTCTCACTCGAAAAAGCCACGCTGCTACTATTTTGCCTAACCTGTTCAGCGATACTTACGTTTTTCTGAGCCATTTGATGCAGTTGAAAAACAAAATTCTTTAGTCGTCTCAAGATCGAATTGGTGACTAAAAATGCTATAGCTAGCCCAAAACAAAGCGCGATTATACTCACCAAGAAGAGTTTTGGTATGGTTTCTTGGAAACGATCCGAAATAAGCTGAAGATCCACAATCAAAGCAAAGGCTGCTGGGATTTCCCCAACTTCCCACCCATTCAAATCTTTCTTTAATGTACTTGATGGATTCTGCTCCAGACTTTCTTTGGCACCATGGCAAACGAAGCATTCGATCACCACTCGTATAGGACTGATATAGCGGACAACATTCTGTTTTTCATCCACTTCAAATAGTTCATTGAGCTCCTTCTCACGCAGTTGATTCAGGACAGCTTGATTTGAGGAGTTTTCTCGAATTATTTGAAAGTCATAGTGCTCGCTTTTCAATCCTTGCTGAGCGACTTCCTGGGCGAAATGAATGGGTATTACGCTGGAGGGAAGACCTTCAATGCTGCTTAAATTTTGACCTGCTAATTGTTCCTTCTCTCCCAATTTTTCAACGTACTGAGCGTGAATCTGGGCACTTTGTTTCAAGACAATATGAGCCTGCTGGGCCAGTTTCCTGGAATCCAATAGAATCTCTTTCATCACCTGATGCTCAATCTCAACCCAATTGACACCTAATCGTATCAGAGCAAGCACAATTATTACAAAACTACTGGCAAGCAGAATTCGGGACAATAGCCCCAATCGAGACACCATAAGAAGATTGCTCGTTTTGAAGAGAAACCCTGCGAAGGAATCTTTCAGAATTCAGAGAAGTCGTCCCGCATGGGAATGATGTCGGAGGGCTTGCTCTGAGGATCCGGTTTGGGTTTGGACGGATTGATATTTGAAGTCGACTTTTTCATTGCCAGTGGGCGTTTCATCTCTGGATTAAACTTGGCTGGACCAGCCTTTTTTGACGGAGCAGGCAGTAAGCGAGCATTGTTGGCAGCTTCCTTTTTGGGTTTCGGAGCTTGTGGTGCAGCTTGGGAATTTTTAGAGCTACTAATCTGGGAAGCTAGGCGATCAACCAAGTCACTCAAGATCTGAACTTGGGCAAAAAGTTGTTCTGCTGCAACGCTTCCAGATTCAGCGTTCATTGCTGATTTCTGGGCAACTTTGATCATATCCTGAATCGCCTTTGCCAATTCAGGAGTGTGCTTATTCTGATCTGTTGAAGCCTGTTTGATTTCGATGATCAGACGTTCAGCCTCTCTCATTTTATCTGTTTGCTCAGATGCAGAAAGGGCAACATCACTAACCAAGTCAACAACTTCAACCACAGTTTTCAGGATATTTTGAAGTGCTGCTTCTCCATCAGCAGCAAGCTTTCCTCCGTCTCTGGCCTTGGTAACGCTTTCTCTAATCAGTTCACCAATCTCACGAGCCGCCTTTTTCGAATTTTCTGCCAACTTGGACACCTCATCAGCAACAACCGCAAAACCTTTCCCCTGCTCGCCGGCTCGGGCTGCCTCAATCGCAGCATTGGTTGCCAGCATCTTAGTCTGGTGGGTAATCGTATCGATTACCTCGATGATATCTGTAATACGATTACTTCCTTCCTGCACGCCTCGCATTGCGCTGCTAATCTCGCTCATCGCCTGAACCCCGCTCTCCGCTGCAGCCCGAGCTTCCGCAGAGAGTTCTAAGGTACGTCGTGTATTCTCTTCAACAGAGCGAGCCAGGGCATTTATATCCTCAATCTGCTCTGCCACTTGGTTAGAACTTGAGGAAAAGACAGCAATCGATGGCAAAGCAATTTCGTGCATCACATTAGAAGCCAATTCTCCGCTGGTTGCTTGTTGCAGAGAATCGTTAGAAAGCTCAGCAGAATTCTTTGAGACTTGCTCGGAAGCTTTACGGAGTTGTGAAGAAGCCGTTATTAGCTCTTCAACTATCTTTTTCAAAGGTTTGATACTGGCGCTTCCTGTATTCCAAAAAACTAATACCGACAGCAGTGCGAGGATTCCCGTCAGTACTATGAGCCATAGTTCGTGTGTTGCCGAGAGGCCATGCAACGTCTCCAAAGCCGCTTGATCTAGTGAGGAATCTTCGAGCGACAGCAGCATTTCTCTTCTAAGAAACAACTCCCCTCCAAGGAGAATCAGCAAGGCCAATACACAGACCCCACGATTGAGTAGCCCTCGCATGGAAACAGTCATAATGCGATCTCAGGTTGATTTGTTGGGATACTTACCATTGCCTTTGCAGACAAAACATTTTTGAGTTCAAGAACAATCACGACCCGATCCTCCAGCTTAGCCATTCCAGAAATGAATTCAGCTCGAATGTTGGCGCTCATCTGTGGAGTCTCTTCAAAGCTGACCTCCTCGATTCGAGTTACCCCAATCAAAAAATCTACGATGATCCCTGTGAAGGCGTTGCCAAAATCAACCACGATGATGCAGGTTTCATTAGTCGGCGGCACTTGGGGCATCTTGAACTTGGTCCGCAAATCAATCACTGGGATGATCTTTCCACGAAGATTGATCACCCCTTTCATGAAATCTGAAGTATGCGGCACAGGATCAATGTGCATCATGCCCACAACTTCACGAGCCTCAAGAATTTTGATGCCATACTCCTGAGTACCTAGCAGGAAAGTTAGTAGCTTCCCTTCTGAATTTTCAAATAGATCATTCATCAGTGTTACCTCGACTGATCTTGCGTGCTCAATTGATCGTCATGTTGATGTTGTGTGAGCGATGAATCAGCGTCTCTGGATCGAGAATCAACCCAACTCTCCCATCACCAAGAATAGTGCCCCCAGTAATTCCAGGCAGATTGACAAAGGTTTCTCCAAGATTCTTTACCACAATTTGTTGCCTATGCAGCAGTTCATCAACCATCAGTCCATATTTTTTCTCACCGTATTTGACAACTACAATGATTGCTTCTTCAGGGACCATCACATCAGCCTCCACATCAAAAAACTCGTGAAGCCGCATGATTGGGATGACTTCTCCAGCGAGAATCAAACACTCACTTTCACGATCCTGAACGTCATAAAGTTGATCCTTTTTTGGAATCAGCGTCAGGTGTACATCCAGAATGGGAAGAACAAAGCGATTTTCGCCTAAGCGGACCACCAACCCTTCAATGATTGAGGTTGTCAAGGGCAATTTTATCAGGAAAGCAGTGCCTTTTCCTGCCTCAGTCTCCACACTGATTTTGCCACGAAGTTTCTCAACCTCTCTCTTCACCACATCCATACCAACCCCACGGCCAGAAATGTCAGTCACTTCCTTTGCTGTGGAAACACCGCTGGTGAAGATGAACATGAAAATCTGCTGATCTGTGAGATTCTCACGCTCACTGATCAAGCCACGCTCCAAAGCTTTTGAAAGTAGTTTTTGACGATCCAATCCTCGTCCATCATCACGCAATTCAATCAGAATGGAATCACCCAAGTGATGAGCGGAGAGTTGGACAGTACCTTCTTGGGGCTTACCCACTGCTTTTCGTTCCTCAGGAGTTTCAATTCCATGATCAACCGTATTTCGCATAATGTGCATCAGTGGGGCGTAGATGCTATCAATGATCGTCTTATCAACTAATGTTTCATCTCCCTGAATAGTGAGCTTGACCTGCTTACCCGATTTTTTCGAAAGATCCCGCATCTGCCTTGTCAGCTTTGAGAAGACGTTCTTGACGGGAAACATGCGAATACTGAGAATCCGATCCCGAAGTTGCTCAGTGATCTTGTTCAACTGATCTAGGCGGTCATGTAATTCACGATCTTCCAGATTTGCAATCGTTGGATTCTGGGACAAAACCGAAAGCGCAACCACCATTTCGCCAATGAACTCAGACAACTCATCAAGTTTAAATGCTGGAATCTTCAGCATATCCATGACTTGAGTTGCTACCACGTTCTCATTCGTTTTTGTAAGCTCAGTGCTTGGAACTTTCGAAGTGTTCGGTAAATTCTGGCCCGCTTCAGGGTAAGATTCGGTCAGAGTTTTTTGATCTGTAG
>Ga0160422_10001804_pt1 | contig 13365 bp, 14 predicted proteins | sample Fk160mmetaG_FD_108192 | JGI IMG/M metagenome (GOLD analysis project Ga0160422, IMG submission 108192) | Marine microbial communities from the Central Pacific Ocean - Fk160115 60m metaG | ecosystem: Environmental > Aquatic > Marine > Oceanic > Photic zone | place: The Central Pacific Ocean...
AGAAATTGTGAATCTTTAAAAGCTATTGTAAACATTACCAGTGACAAATGTTATGAAAATCTTGAAATTGAAAGAGGGTATAAAGAGCATGAACCTATGGGAGGGCACGATCCTTATTCCAGCAGTAAAGCATGTGCTGAGCTTGTAAGTGCAGCCTATAGACTTTCATTTCTGAAAGAAGAAGGTATAGCAATGGCTACAGCTCGAGCGGGAAATGTTATTGGAGGTGGAGATTGGGCAAAAGATCGCTTAATTCCAGATGTACTTCATGCATTAGAAGCATCTGAAGATGTTCAAATAAGAAACCCAGATGCTGTTCGACCCTGGCAACATGTTCTAGAACCTTTATCAGGTTATATAATTTTGGCAGAAAAATTATTTTTAGAAGGTAACAAATATGCTGCTGGATGGAATTTTGGTCCAAATGATAATGATGCAAAATCTGTAAGTTGGATAGTAGATCATTTATGTAAAAATTGGGGTCAAGATACAAAATGGATAAAACAAGCTGGCGAACACCCACATGAAGCAAATCATTTAAAATTGGATATTTCAAAGGCAAAAAAATATTTAAATTGGTATCCCTCTTGGACTATAAAAGATGCTTTGTTTAACGTTTTAGATTGGCATAAAGCCTTTTTACAAAAAGAGGACATGCAATTAAAAAGCTTTGAACAGATAAGTAAATATTCTGATTTAATTTCGAAAGATCTAGATTAAGAGACTGATTTTTTAATGAAAATTTTTGTAACAGGTGCTAATGGTTTTATAGGTAGCCATGTGGTTAAAAGATCTTTAGATCTGGGACATGAGGTTGTAGGACTGCGAAGAACTAATCGATCACAAAAAATAGACTTACCCTCCAAGCCACAATGGATTGAAGGTACGTTAGAGGACAATTTAGAAAAACATTTAAAAGAATGTGAAGCGGTTATTCACTTAGCTGCATACGGAGTAAATCCTAAACATAATTCAAGAAATGAAGCTTTTCGTTGGAATGTTTTAGCAAGTTTAAATTTTTTGGAGCAAGCCAAAAAAGCTAATGTGAAAAGATTTGTTATTGCTGGTAGTTGCTCAGAATATGGAAAATCAGCAGAACGTTTTGACTTTGTTCCATGTGATGCTCCTTTAGAACCAATTGATGCATATGGCTCTTCAAAAGCAGAAGCTTCAGTTCGTGCAATTAAATTTGCAAAAGAAAATGAATTAGAGCTTGCAATTTTAAGACCATTTCATATTTTTGGTGAAGGAGAGAGTGATTATCGTTTCTGGCCAAGTCTTAAAAATGCAGCATTGACTGGCCAAGATTTTCCTATGACTATGGGAGAACAAATCAGGGACTTTACTCCAGTTGAGTTTGCTGCTGATGTTTTTATTGACTATGCTACTAACAAAAATATTTCAAAAGGAAGACCAATTATTAAAAATCTTGGAACAGCTAAACCGCAATCTTTAAAAAACTTCGCAAAATCTGAATGGAAAAAATTTGGAGGAAAAGGAATTTTACTATTTGGAAAAATTCCCTACAGAGAGAATGAAATTATGCGATATGTTCCAATGTTATAGCTTCATTGATTAAGTATGACTGATTTATCCGAAAATTTAACAAAAGGAAGTCTGTTAGCAAAAAATACATTGTTTAGTCTTGTTGGAAGTGGGATACCAATAATTGTTGCTATTTTTTCGATCCCAATTCTAATAAATGCTTTAGGGGCAGATGGTTTTGGTATTTTAACAATCGCATGGATGGTTACAGGATATTTTAGTCTCCTAGATTTAGGTGTAGGACGCGCATTAACAAAAATGGTATCTGAGAAATTGGGTCAAAATGATATCGAGAGTATTCCTCAATTGATTTGGACTGCCTTAATGCTTACTGTTTTGATGGGTATTATTGGAAGTATTTTAATTTCAATAAGCGCAGAAACTTTAGTTAACAATTTTTTTAAAATACCTGAGACATTTCATAGGGAAGTTGAGAGAAGTTTTTATATTCTAGCTTTTTGCGTTCCAATGGTCATTTGTAATGCATCATTAAGTGGAATTCTTCAGTCTTACCAGCGATTTGACTTAGTAAACATAATTAGAATTCCTATAGGATCATTGACTTTCCTTGGCCCAGTTTTTGTTTTACCTTTCTCTTCAGCACTATCTCACATAGTTATTGCTTTATTTTTTGTTAGACTTGTTGAATTAATTATAAATATAATATTTTGTATAAGAGTCGTTCCAAAAGTTATTGTTAATATTGGAATTGATAAGTCCTCCATAAGAAATTTTTTAAGCTTTGGCAGCTGGATGACACTAAGCAATGTTGTTGGTCCACTAATGCTTTATTTGGATAGATTTTTGATAGGATCTATTATCTCAATTAGCGCAGTATCTTATTATGCGACATCATATGAAATTGTTCATCGTATGATGATTATTCCAGGAGCAATTGTAGGAGTATTATTCCCAGCTTTAGGTGCTGTAATTGGAAATAACCCCTCAAAAGCAGCCTCTATGCTTTTTGGTGGTGTCAAATATACTTTCATATCAATTTTTCCTTTAATAATGATAATTTTTATTTTTGCTGAAGAGATTTTAAATATTTGGCTAGGAGCTGAATTTGCTGAAAAGGGAACATTGGTTCTTAAATTGCTGCTTATTGGAGCATTAATAAATAGTTTTGCTTATTTTCCATTTGCTGTTTTACATGCTTTTGGGAGGCCAGATCTTACAGCAAAATTACACTTAATTGAAACACCTATTTATTTAATTACTGCATGGATTTTGATATCAAAATTTGGCATTGTTGGTGCAGCAATTGGATGGACGCTTAGAGCTCTAGCTGACACGATGATACTATTTTTTATGGCTGGAAGAAAACTAGGCTTTGCTTATCCAAAAAATCATATAATTTTAATTTCTTTAACAACTTTAATTTTAATTATTGTATCTATTGTAATTCCTGAGAACCTGATAGCTAGACTATTGATTACGCTTATATTTTTTTTAGTCTTTTTCATATTAACTTGGAAAGTAATTTTAGATTCTAATGAAAAATTTTTTGTACTTTCTCATGTAAAAAAATTTATACCTATAAAACCCACCTAATTAATCTTATATAACAAAATGTCATCTAAACCAGAAATAAGAAATATATTCGCAGTTGTAGTCACTTATCATCCAGATAAAGAATTATTTGATCGTATTAAATTGATAAGGAGTCAAGTAGATAAAGTTTTAATTGTAGATAATAATTCTTCATCTGATTGTATAGAAATGATTAGGAAAATATCAAAGGATCTAGATGTGGATGTAATTGAAAATAAATCTAATTTAGGGGTAGCAGAGGCTCTTAACCAAGGTTTTAAATTGGCACAAAGTTATAATAAGAATTATTCTTGGGTATTAACCCTCGATCAGGATTCATCTTGTAATTCATCGTTAATTTCTGATTTATCTTTGGCTTTTGAAAATTGTCCATTCAAAAATGAAGTAGGAATTATTGGTACAAATTATAGAGAGAAAACAACTGGGCGAATTCTTCATATAAAAACTCAAGATCAAGAAGATTGGGAAGAAGTTGAACATTTACCAACCTCTGGTTGTTTAACTTCTTTGGATGTATTTTGCAACATAGGAGAATTCAGAAAAGATTTATTTATTGATTATGTTGACACTGAATATTGTATGAGAGCAAGAAGGAATGGCTATAGAGTTATAATATCTACAAAAATAAATATGGTTCATCCGCTGGGCTACTATAGGAACAGTAAATTGCACAATTTGTTGCGGGGTACCCCATTGATAACTAATTATGCTCCTCTAAGACATTATTATTGGACTAGAAATGGCACAAGATTAATATATGAAAATTTTTGGCATGATTTTAAATGGTCAATAAATGAGGCTTATTACTTATTCTTTAGAAGAATAATTACCATAATTTTATTTGAAGAAAATAAAATCGTTAAAATTCGAAGTATTGGTCTTGGTTTTTGGCATGCTCTTTCTTCAAACCTTGGAAAAAAAAGTTAAAAGTAATTTCTAGCTATTTTGTTTAAACAGAAAATAAAAGTTTTATAATTACTCTTTGGAGAGGTGGTATATGTTAACTGTTTTAATGCCAGTTGCATCTGTAAATAAATTTTTTGAAATTTCAGTTTGCTCTATAAAAAATCAGACTTATAAAGATTTTGTCTGTCACATAATATGTAAAAAATTAGATTCAGAAAGTTTAAAACACATTAATAGTGTGATTGGGGATGATAGCAGATTTATGATTCATGAACTTGAACTTGATGGAATAAACTTTGCGTTAAATTATGGATTAAATTTAGTTAAAACTAAGTACATGGCAAGAATGGATGCAGATGATTATAGTTTTCCAACTCGCTTTGAAAAACAAATAAAATTTCTTGAGGAAAATCCTAAATACGTAATGGTGGGTTGCCGTGTTCAAATGGTGGACGATGAAGATAAAAAGATTATTCAACAATTTAAGTTTTTTCAAGGCAATAAAAAAATCAGAAGAGCATTAAAGTACAGAATGCCTTTATGTCATCCTGCTGTAATGTTTAGAACTAGCACATTGTTTGAAAATAATGGTTATATGTATGGAAATACCTCTGAAGACCATGAGTTGTATATAAGAATAGCCAGAAATCCAGAAAATTTATTTGAAAACATTCCTGAACATCTATTTAACTATAGACGAAATAGATATCAGTTAACAGATATGAGAAATGCTTGGGAATCTTATACTGATATTGGCGGATTTTTATTTACAGAATTTCTTCGAACATGGAATCCTTTTTATCTTGTAGGAATTATCGCTGTTCACCCTTTTTGTAGAAACTTTCGAAAGCTCTCAAGAGACATTAAAGGTAAATTTATAGACCCATAGTAAATAATTTATAATAATAACAATAATAATATGTTCTTTTTTAACACAATTAATTTATGAGATACCTAGTTGTTGGTGGGGGTGGTTTTATCGGCAGTTATGTTGTGGCTGAGCTTATAAAAGAAAAAAACGTTACTGAAGTAATTGTTTACGACAATTTTTGCTCAGGAAAAAAATGGCATCTTAAGGAATTTGTAAACAATAAAAAATTTAAATTAGTAGAAAAAGACATATATGAAGATGAAATATTTGAGTTTTCAAAAGATATTGATGTAACCATTATGTTGGCAGCTAATGCAGATATTGCGGCTGCAACAACAGACCCTCAAATAGACTTTGCTCAAGGAACACATTTAGTTCAAATTGTTCTTGAGGCTATGAGAAAGGAAGGCTGTAAAAAATTATTGTATGCATCTGGTTCAGGTGTCTATGGAGAAACTGGTTATGAGTTTGTGAAAGAAGATTTCAGCCCGATGGAGCCGATATCCACATATGGAGCAAGTAAATTAGGATGTGAGGCCTTAATTTGTAGTTATTGTCATATGTTTGATATGCAAGCATCCGCATTTCGATTTGGAAATGTTGTTGGTGGTAAGCAAACTCATGGAGTTGCATTTGACTTCATGCGAAGGTTAAAAATGAATTCTTCTCAGTTGGAGATATTAGGAGATGGAATGCAAAGCAAGCCATATATTCATGTAAATGATGTTGTCTCTGCAATGTTTATTGCATTAGATAATCAAAAAGTTAAATATGATGTTTATAATGTAGCGCCCAAGGATCCAGCCACTGTTAATGAGATTGCAGATATCGTATTAGAGAAAATGAACATTAAAAAATCAGATTGTGAATATAGATATTCCGGAGGCAATAGAGGTTGGAAAGGAGATGTTCCAATTGTCAGGTTAGACACAAGTAAGATATCAAGCTTAGGTTGGAAATCGTCTATGGATTCTATCGACGCAATAAAAAAGTCTGTTGGAGAAATGTATGATAATTTGGATGAAATAATGCAACATGGTTGATTTATTAATAGTGACAGGTGGATCAAAAGGCATAGGTAAAAACATTGTTCTTAATTCACATAGCTGTGCAAAAAAAGTCTTAGCTATAGGATCGTCTGATGCAATAAATGATATTACCGATAATCAAAACAACATCTATACTCTCAAAAGAGATTTATCAAAGATAGATACTGAGTTCACTGAACTTAAAGATTTTTTGAAAGAACACAATCCTTCTTCAATAGGCTTGGCATTGTGTGCATCTAGAATTGGAAATTTTGGTGGCATTTTAGATGCAGATTTTTTAGATTGGGAAAATCTCTATAAAACAAATGTTATTGGTAATTTATCAGTTCTTAAAGATACCTTAGAACATTTGAATTCTGAGAGTCTTATTAGAGTTATATTTTTTGGAGGTGGTGGAGCTGCATATGGTTATCCAGATTTTTCAGGATACGCATTATCAAAAGTTGCGGTAATAAGAGCAGTTGAAAATATTGGTATAGAATTTAAAAATGATTTTAAAAATGCCTCTATAGTTGCACTAGCTCCAGGAGCAGTTAGCACTGACATGTTAGCTGTTGTTGAGTCACATGGTGGTGAAATAAAGACAAGAACAAGCATAGATGAACCAAAAAACTTTGTTATAAATTTTATTTTAGATAAAATTCCATCCATGAAAATCAATGGATGCTTTGTACATGTTCGAGATGAGCTAGAAAAATATTTTCAAGATGACTTGAATCAAGAACATTTCAAGCTAAGGAGGATTGAATGAAAATTCTACTAATAGGTGGTGGTTTGATCGGTAGAGAAAGACTAGATGCTTTGAAACTAATATCGACTAATTTTTCACTTGATATAGACATTACTGTAGTAGATAGCAATCAACAAACTTTAAGCTTTGTAAAAGATAAATATAATTGTACATGCGCTTCTAAAATAACTGATTTAACTTCAAATTCTTATGATTGGGTTTTTGTTTCTACACCCCACTCAGAAGCAATCGATTTAATAATAGAATCATATCAAATCGCTAAAAATATTTTAGTTGAAAAGCCTTTGGGTAGAAATCTTGAAGAATGCAATAAGATCATTGATAAAAAGCCACAAAATGTAAATCTTTATGTTGGTCTAAACTACAGATTTTATCGTGGAATAAATCAATTATTAAATCATGTTAAGGAGGGTTTCTTTGGAGACATCATTTCTGTAAATATGATTCTTGGTCATGGAAATTCACCTGGAATGGAAAAATCATGGAAGCTTGATCCAATTATGTGTGGCGGAGGTTGTTTGATAGATCCAGGAGTTCATCTTTTGGATTTGGCAATAATCATCTCTGATTCAGAATTAAAAGTAAATGGAGGATCATATTGGGATGGTTTTTGGAAAACAGGAATTGAAGAAGAAGTCCATATTTGTCTTGATAACGAAAATAAAACAATATTCAACATTCAAACATCTTTAAATAGATGGAAAAGTACTTTTAGAATTGAAGTCAATGGCAGCGATGGATATGGAATCGTTACTGGAAGAGGTAGAAGTTATGGAAATCAAGAATATATAACTGGAAAGAGATGGGGTTGGCAGTCTGGAGTTTCACAAACTGAGTCAGAATATCATCATTTGGATAATTACTCTGCTGACGATTCTTTTTATGAATGTATGATTGCTCTTTTTTCTTTGGAATCAACCCAAATTACTAATAATATTATACGTCCAGCAACTGAAGTTGATGGTAAAAATGTGATGCGTTTATTAAAAGACTGCAGAGAGAGTTTAGATTTAAATGATTCTTGTTAGAAGCCCATTAAGAATATCTCTTGGAGGTGGGGGAACTGATTTACCCTCTTATTACATGGAAAATGAGGGCTTTCTAGTTGCTGCTGCAATAAATAAGTATGTTTTTGTTTCAGTAATGAATCCTTTTAGTACTGGCTATACTTTAAAATATTCTGAGTATGAGCATGTGCAAAATATTGATGATATTAAACATCCAATAATAAGAGAAAGTCTCAAGTTGGGCTTTAAGAAAAATCTCGAGATAACAACTTTAGCAGATTTACCATCTGGAACTGGTTTGGGATCATCAGGTAGCTTTACCACTGCTCTTATTAAAGCACTTTATGCAAACTCATCTAAAAATCTTAACTCAGATGAGCTTGCTGAATTGGCATGTGATATTGAAATAAATAAACTAAATGAACCAATTGGCAAGCAAGATCAGTACATAGCCTCATATGGAGGTATCTCATCTTTTAGTTTTAATAAAGATGATTCAGTCGATGTAAAACCTTTAAATATCTCAGACGATACATTGTTTGATCTTGAAGATAATTTGATGTTATTTTTTACAGGCTATTCAAGAAGTGCGAGCAAAATTCTTAAAGATCAACAGACAAAATCAAAACAGAATGATGAAGATATGTTGAATAATCTTCACAATGTTAAGAAGCTTGGATTAGAAAGTAAAAATGCATTGGAGTCTGGTGATACGAAACTTTTTGGTGAATTAATGCATGAGCACTGGGAGAATAAGAAAAAAAGATCAGGTGGAATGTCCAATGATAAAATTAATAGCTGGTATGACATTGCAATGGATAATGGAGCCATAGGAGGAAAGCTTGTTGGAGCAGGTGGTGGAGGATTTCTAATGTTTATGGCAAATGACAGAAACAAATTAAGAAAGGCCTTGAATAATGCAGGTATGGAAGAAGTAAGATTTAATTTTGATTTTGAAGGAACAAAAACTTTAATTACTTAATTAGATGTATCCTTTTATAATTTTATGTGGTGGATTAGCCACAAGACTTGGAGAGATTGCAGTTGAAACACCAAAGTGCTTATTAACTCTAAATGAAAAACCTTTTTTATTTTATCAACTTGATTACTTAGATAAGAACGGTGCAAAAGATGTTTTTTTATCAGTAGGACATCTTTCTGATCAATTCTATGATTTTGTTCAACAGTACACATTTTCAAACATAAATATTAGATTGATTGAAGATGGATCTGAGCCTCTTGGTACTGGTGGAGCTGTAAAAAATATAATTACTGAAATAAACTCACCATGTTTTGTGATGTATGGTGACTCCTTTTTAAGGATTAAATTTAAAGATATTTATAATGCTTATAAAATTAATTTAGGCCCTTTAATTGTGATTTATAAAAACGATGGAATGTATGATGTAAGCAATGTTCATTTTGATGGAGAGCATGCAGTTTATAACAAAACAAACCCAAGTAATTTGGCTAATTATATTGATTATGGAATAGGTATTTATAAGAAATCAGATTTCAAAAATACAAGTGGGTCTTTTGATTTAAGTTTAGTTCAAGAATATTTTTCAAAAATAAAAAAACTTCAACATTTTGAGGCAAGTAAAAGATTTTATGAAATTGGTACTCCAGAAAGCTATGAAAAAGCAAAGGAATTCTTTATAAATTATGACACTTGATAAGTACATTAATATTTTTTTAGACAGAGATGGTATTGTTAATAATGTTGTTTTAAGAAAAGGTGTAGTGTCATCGCCAAGATCTATGGAAGAATTTGTATTCAGGAATGATTTTTTAAGTTTTGCCCAAAAGATTGATAAAAAGTACAAATTCTTTCTCGTTACAAACCAACCTGATATAAAAAGAAACTTACTAAAGGAAAACCATTTAAAAGAAATGCACATAAAGCTAATGAATATTTTAAAATTTGAAGAAATGTTTGTTTGTATGCATGATGATAATGATAACTGTTCATGCAGAAAACCAAAACCTGGAATGATTCTTGATGCCATTACCAGACATAATTTGCATCACGATGAATGTATAATGATTGGAGATAGCTTAAAAGATTTAAAAGCTGCTAGCGCTGCTGGCATTGATGCTTTTTTGCTTGATACAAATTATAATGCGTATATTAATTATTCTTACAAAATTAAAAGTTTAGTTAGCCTAATATAAAAATTACAGGGGGTATAGAATGTCTTTTTCACAAAATTACCTAAATCAAACTTCACATATAGCAAGCAGTATAGATTCTGAAATTATTGAGAATATAGCAAGAGAGTTATCTTCAATAAGAGAAAGAAAAGGACGTTTATTTTTTATAGGTTCGGGAGGAGGAGCAGGACATTCAAGCCATGCAGTTTGTGATTTTAGAAAATTAGGAAATATTGAATGCTATACACCCAGTGACAACGTCTCAGAATTAACTGCTAGAGTAAATGATGATGGTTGGGATACGGCTTACTCAAATTGGTTGAAAGTTAGTAACTTCAGTAAAGATGACGCGATATTCGTATTTTCTGTAGGCGGAGGAAGCAAAGATAAAAATATTAGCGTTAACCTAGTAAACTGTATTTCGCTTGCTAATGAACTCGGCGCTTCAATAATGGGAGTTGTAGGTCGAGATGGAGGTTTTACAAAAGAATCAAGCGATCTAACAATGGTAATACCAACGGTTGATGAGAATCTAGTGACGCCACATACTGAGGGCTGGCAAGCTGTTTTATGGCATTTATTAATCTCTCATCCATTGGTTAGTGTAAATGAAACAAAATGGGAATCTACAAAATGAATGATTTAAATATAAAGATATATTCTGATGGCGCTGATGTTGATGAAATGATACTAGCAGATAAGCAAAATACAGTTGATGGTTTTACTACAAACCCTACTTTAATGGCTAGGGCTGGAGTAAATGACTATTTAGGCTTTGCCAAAGAAGTATTATCTTATGTGAAGGAAAAATCAATTTCTTTTGAGGTCTTTTCTGATGATATCAATGAGATGTATGATCAGGCTATGACTCTGAAAGACCTTGGAGACAATGTTTATGTAAAAATTCCTGTGACAAATACCAAACAAGAATATACATATGATCTTGTAAATAAATTATCTAATGAATCTGTTAAATTAAATGTTACCGCTTTATTTACACAAACACATATAGACGAAGTTTTTAAAGCGCTTAATAATAAAGTACCTTCAATAATTTCCATTTTTGCTGGAAGGATTGCTAATGCAGGTATAGATCCTGAGCCTACAATGCTTTACGCATCAAACCTAGTTAAAGAATATCCGAATATTGAAACGCTTTGGGCGAGTTCAAGAGAGGTCTTTAATATTTTTCAAGCAGAAAGATGTGGAACTGATATTATTACACTGCCTCCAAATTTACTTTCAGCCATGAAAGATATTGGAACAGATTTAGATGATTTCTCTCTTGATACTGTAAAGATGTTTTTTAAGGATTCTGTTGCAGCTGGCTTCAAAATATAAAGCATGTCCTCATAGAAATGTTGTTAAATTTTAAGCATTTTATTAAAAAAACCATAAGACCAAGAGGGCAAAGGTCTTTTATCTCATCCATACTTAAAGAAAATTGTAAAATTTTAGATGTTGGATGTGGAAAAAACTCTATTTTTTTAAAGTCAGTTAAACCTAATTCATATGTTTGTGGTCTTGATATTAGTTTTTTTGAGCAGACTGACGAATCAAAAGAACTTTATGATGATTTAATTATATGTAATCCTGAAGATTTTGCTGACTCAATCCAAAATATAGATAAGGATTTCGATATTGTAATTTCTAATCACAACATTGAACACTGTAATGACCCAAAAAAAGTATTTACTGCCATCGTAGAAAGGACAAAGATAGGAGGATATATATTTATAGCCACTCCGTCTCTGAGCTCAGTTAATTTTCCTAGTAGGGGAGGAGGTTTGAACTTTTATGATGATTCTACTCATGTTTCTCCAGTTAATTTGGAAAAGTTATTTCATACCGAATCTAACAGACTTGAATGCACATATTATAAAAAATCGTCAAAACCATTTATTTGGTGGTTTTTTGGTTTTGCTCAAGAGTATATTTCAAGAAAAAAAAATTATATTATGCTTGGAACATGGGACTACTATGGTTTTGAACAGATTATGTGGATTAAAAAAGTTAGTGCTTAATTTTTTAAATTTCACCATAATTTTTTATATTATTTTCAATTGAGTAAATAATGAGTCTTACTATTGCGATACCAACCTACAATCGTAACAATATTTTTAGAGCAAACTTAGAAAAGTTATTACCTCAAGTAACTGAAGAATGCAGAATTATTATTTATGATAATTGTTCAGATATTGCTGTTAAAGATTCCATAACTGATCTCCTGAATAGTTACTCAAATATTGATATTAGTATTGTTACCAATCCACACAATGTTGGAATGACTGCTAATATATTAAAATGCTTTGAGAATTGTTCCGATCCTTGGCTTTGGGTTCTGGGCGATGATGATGAAGTTGCTGAAGGTGCTGTCGAAAGAATTTTAAGTGATATTAAAAGACATAAAGAAGTTCATTTTATGACTTATGCTTGGGATGAAGACTCTTTTAAAAATCGCAAGAATGAGGTTGTAACAAAAGGAATTGATGAATTTATAGAAACATTCGAAACTTTTGGAGCAGTTTTGTTTCTTTCGACCTCTGTCTACAATATGAATAAAGTAGTTAGCGGCATGTCTTTTGCACATTTTTTTCAGTCCTCATATGCTCCTCATCTGGTAATGCTTTTTATGTCTCTGGGAGATGAAGGTGAGTGTGTTTATTCCGAGAACCAAATTGTTAAAAATAAAGCTGATGACACACCTGATCATTTGAAATGGGATCAAATTTTCATCTATCAGCTTACTTTGCTATTACGATTGCCATTAAAACCAAAAACAATAGGTAAATTAAGAAAGCGCCTTGAACAATTAACTTCAGTGTGGTCAATATACCACTTTATTTTTACACTTACTTTTATTGAGTACGAAAAGGGAGTTACAAATAAACCAATAGTTTTTTATGGAGAAATTGTTCGAAGCTTTTTTTATTTAGATAGGCGACTCACAACAAGAATTGCAATATTTTTTGGTCATTTTGTGATTAGGTATCCGTTCTTATTTAGAAGAATTTTTTCAATTATCTATAAAATATCAAAAGGCAAAGAGTTTAAACCAGATACCAACCTTAGGATTTGATCATCACATACTGGAATAATAATTAAATACTAATGAACATTTTACTAATAACACCAGGCATTAATAAAAAGTTTAATGATAATTATTATGCATATAAACACATTGCAAATATTAATAATAATGTTTTAGCAATTTCTAATAAGGAAAATATTAATAAGGGTGGTAAGCTTGAGGAAAGTCCTGAATTTGAAACCGATGGCACATTAGTTATTCATAGAATCTTTAAATCAATTAGAGAGCAACAATCTTATATAAAAAGACTATCTCATATGAAAAAGATAGAAACATTAGTATCCGATTTCACTCCTGATATTATATTTTGTGAGGAAATAAGTAACTTAAAATTTGCAATAGAGTTAAAAAGAAAATTTAAAGTACCTATTGTTTTAAGAACTGAGTTTGCATTTAACAAAAAGTATCCATACAGAAGCATGGGTAGACTATTGAAA
>Ga0160422_10001805_pt1 | contig 13363 bp, 15 predicted proteins | sample Fk160mmetaG_FD_108192 | JGI IMG/M metagenome (GOLD analysis project Ga0160422, IMG submission 108192) | Marine microbial communities from the Central Pacific Ocean - Fk160115 60m metaG | ecosystem: Environmental > Aquatic > Marine > Oceanic > Photic zone | place: The Central Pacific Ocean...
CCCGATACACAGGTACGCCCTCAGACTCCATGAACAAGTCATAATCAGTCTTCGGTCGACCAAATGTCCCGTGACCTGCTCGCTTCTCATCGGTCGGTTCTACCCACTCATTACCCATCAGCTGATCTCCCCTATTTTGTTGTTAGTAAAATGTCACCATCGAGACGCCGGTCGAGGCCAACAAGGCAGCGGTAAGCTGCTTTAACGACGGACGAATCTCAAGCCTAAAGATTGCGACAGATAAAAATATCGCGATGAATGTCTCGAGCGAACCGATCATGACGACGGTCGATAGTTCTTCATAGGTCAAGGCCGTGAAAAATAGCACCTGCCCGACCGACATCGAGGCCCCAATGGCTAGCGTTATCGGGGCAATGTTACGAACCCCCTCCACAACAAAACCCCGATAGGATTCAAAAGGAATCGCAAGTATTAAATAAAAGCATACCCCCGCCATCGCACTGACAAGGGTTCCAAAGGCCGGTGTTCCCAGTGTAATGAGTCCATTCTTTCTGGCGATGTAGGACACCGCATACGCAAAGCAAGACAAGATACCTGGAATGTAAAGCGGAGCGATTACCAACCAATCTTTCGGAGTATTTTCCACTTCGTGCTCGTACTTACGGGTCTTATCCGAGATCAGCAAAAAGATCGCAAAAGCGAGCGCCATGACCCCGAGCATCTCCTCGAATATCAATGACTCTCCGAGGACGATTACCGCCAACAAAATTGAGAAAAACGGATTCATCTTTTTGACGGTCGTACCACGGGTTACCCCCAGCAAACCAATCGACCGAAAGACGAGCGTTCTCCCAAATACCATCGCAAATAGACCGGCCAAACAAAACCAAAGCACGCCCTCAGATAGTTTTGGATCGTCCAGACTCGGTAGCGTCCCGTCCTCAAATACAAGGAACAAAAAAAACGAAAAGACGACCGTCATGATGACCGATAAAAATGCACCGTCGTTGGGGAGTCCCTGTCTCTTGTTTGAACTAATCGCAACACTTGCGAGTGCGAAACTCAACGCAGATGCGAGAGCACACAGCTGTCCAAATGCGCTACTTGCCAGCATTTATCCAGTCTTTGCCTTGAGCGTGACGGGCCTCTCGTTCACTTTTCGCTGTCTGGGTCCTCGTGCCTAAAACTTTCAACAGGGCCAGATCCAGTTCATACCGATCCATCATCTGCTGCACGATCTGCATATCCTTGGCTGCCCACGTGAATGTCATTTTTGACCAATCCTCCATAGCAGCGCTCCTCCCACTCGACAATATCAGAACATCACGGAGGTACTCGAGGTCCATCTGGTACGATTCAGCGATCTGGGCACTCTCTAGCAGACCAACACCGTTCAACCAGAGCAGCAGGTTGTTGATAGCCTTAGTCACCTGCCCTCTCCCAATTGGGCCCATATGCTTGATGTCTGAGCAGAATGTACCAAGTGATGGTGTTACTTGATCTAACGCCGATTGTTCACCCCCAACCATGGCCAGCAATGTGCCATTGTCAGCGGCCCAGCCCCCACGAGCGATCGGGATATCAAGAAAGTCAATCCCTTGTTCAGCAAACTCGGCGCCCAACTCGATCATCAGCTCTGGGTCGCATGTACTGTTGACAACGACGACCCCGTCTTTTCGTCCACTGCTGATTAACCCATCCTCACCACGACAAATTTGAATCACTTCGGGGTCAAACCCCACCGCGATATACACGATCGAGGCCTCCGCAAATACGGCCGCCGGTGATTGTCTCAACACCGCGCCCAACGCTAATGCCTTGGTCTGTTGCGTATCGGCCTGCTCGCAACAGGACACCGCGTAGCCAGCGTTCACGAGGTGCTTGATCTGAGCCAAACCCATCCGGCCCGCGCCGATTAAACCGATTGTTTGTTTCGTCATATTTTTCACCGCATACTTCTCCAATACGAACACTACTGTAAAACGAAAACAATCAATTCAAGAGAATTGGTTGGACACCCAAACGAGACCGATATTTGTGACTTTCTGACTTCAGTACACAATAAAAATGTAACAAGGAGTAATACGATGAAGATCAGTCCGCTTGCTCCCGCGATCGGGGGACGCATTGATGATTGTGACCTTTCTCAAGCGCTCGAGGCCACGCAAACTGAAAAGATACGAAAGGCCTTCCTTGAGCATGCAGTTCTTTTGTTTCCCGGGCAGAATCTCGGACATCAGGATCAGCTGAACACTGCTCAGATATTTGGAGAGTCTGGAACGTTAGCCCGACCCAAAGAGTTTCAGCCCAAGGCATATGATTCACTCCCTGAAGGAATCATGATGATTTCGAATATCCGCGAGGACGGGATCCCAATCGGATCGCTACCTGATGGCGAAATGATGTTCCACCACGACATGATCCACCGCGAGGTCCCAGATAAGGCAACACTTTTATACGCCGTCGAGATCCCCTCGAAGGGAGGAGATACCTGGTTCGCAAGCGGGTGCGCCGCCTACGATTCGCTTTCGGAAAGTTGGAAAAAACGTCTCGAGGCTCTCCACGCCAGACACGTTTACCACTACGGGTCCACACAGAAAGGTGATAAGAAGGGTACCCCCGCGTTTGGCGAGGCGACTCACCCTATCGTCCGGACAAACCATGAAACCGGAAGAAAGTCTCTCTACGTGAACAGGCTAATGACAGTCTCTGTCGTGGGTTTAGAAATATCGGAAAGCGACGAGATACTAAACTTCTTATTTGACCACTGCGAACAAGACAAGTTCGTATACAAACATCAGTGGACAGTCGGCGATCTAATAGTCTGGGACAACCGTTGTTCGATGCATGCCCGGACAGATTTTCCGGGGGGAGAGCGGAGGCTGCTCTTTCGTGCCACGGTCAAAGATACACAGGCCCCAGCGTAAAAGGAAAAATAATGAGAAATCTCGAGGACAGGGTGATAATTGTGACCGGTGGGTCCGGAGGTATTGGAATCGTCGCGTCTGAGCTAATGGCCAAACGAGGTGCTCACGTTATTCTGGCGGAGCTTGATGGCGCTAGGGCCGAGACCGAAGCGGACCGATTGCGTGGTCACGGTCTGGATGCGACAGCAATACATACCGACGTATCAGACAAGGCCTCCGTAGAAAATATGGTTACAGAGGTCTCAGCTCAGCTCGGTCGGATCGATGGACTCGTGAACAACGCGGCCATGTTTTCTCGCGTACCAATGTCGAGGGTCGGTTCACTAGAAATTTCAGAGTCCGAGTGGGACAAGATGATGGAAATCAACGTGAAGGGCGTGTGGAATGTCTGTAGCTCTGTCGTGCCTGTCATGAAAGCACAAAAATACGGAAAGATCGTAAATATTAGCTCTGGTACCGCGCTAAAGGGGTCCCCGTCAAGGATCCACTACGTCACCTCCAAAGCCGCCGTGATCGGGTACACCAAATCGTTAGCGATGGAAGTTGGCGAGCACAATATCTACGTCAACTGTGTCGCGCCCGGAAGCACGCTTGCTGAAGAAAACCCGACCCCAGAGATCATTGCAGTCCGTGAAAAAGCGGTCGCTACTCGTTGCATAAAGCGCGTCCAAAAGCCCGAAGATCTCGCCGGTCCACTGGCCTTTTTCATGGGTCCTGATAGCGATTTCATCACAGGCCAGACACTGGTCGTTGATGGAGGCAGTTGTCTTCACTGACCATTTTGCGTCCGCACGAAGTCACTGAGCCAACGTGATCCCTTTAGACCCTGGATCCTCTCGACCTCTAACTTCAGTTCATCTATCACAGACTCAACTGGAGAATCGTGGTAGTCAGCGAACTCAACCATATTACACAAATGGATATGCATATTGACCAGCATATAGTAGGCATTATTTTCCACCATGACAGCGCGGGCGCGGTCTGGTGATTTGCTCATCAGTTCGTTGGTCAATTCAGCAAACGCTTGTATATCGAAGATTGCATTACGCATCATTGTCTCCATAACAAATAATTATCCCGAGGTAGATATGGCCCAAGCCCCCTTTCATCTTGCATTTCCCGTCTCGAATCTCGAGGCCACTAGCGATTTTTTCACCGATGTTCTCGGTTGCGCAACTGGTCGCAAGTCAGACCGCTGGATCGATTTTGATTTTTTCGGTCATCAGGTAGTTGCTCATTTGACTGACGAAGAACATAACCCTGCGCCGACGAACCCGGTTGACGGTAAACAAGTCCCGGCGAGCCACTTCGGAGTGATTCTTAACTGGGACGATTGGCATACGCTCGCTGAAAAGCTCAAATCTTCTAATGTTGAATTTCTAATTGAGCCCAACATCCGATTCGAGGGTGAAGTCGGAGAGCAGGCTACCATGTTCTTCATGGAACCCTCAGGGAACGCACTTGAGTTCAAGTCATTTAAAGACATGTCTCAGATATTTGCGACCTGACAACTAATCCGGGAGGGGGTGTGCGCGCGGTCGAGGTTAAGATGAAATCATCAAAATTATTCATCACAGATAAATGCTAGGAGGCTAGCACTGACGGTCCACAAGCAGGTCGTTGATATCCTTGAGCATTTCTGCTGCTCCTCCATGTCGAATTGAAATCGGAAAAGCCTCACACTTATGAATCAATAACAGACTTGGGTACCCCTCAACCTTAAGCCGCTCAGCCAGACTCCGTTGTTCTTCATGAACTGCCCGGACCGCATCGGATGACAAAGCCTCAGAAAAACTCGAGCGATTAAAGCCAATTTTCTCCGCCAAATCACACAGGACTTCAAAATCCCAAACATTCTTCGTTTCGCAGTAATAGGCATCTTGAATACTTTCACCAAACGCCTCGCCTCGGCCTGCTATTCGCTCGGCAGCAATTACTGCACGACAACTGATAAACGTGGTCCGTGGCGGTGGTGGCGACTGATCCCAATAGCTATGATTAAAGGGTACCTTGCAGGTCGACTCGATCCGTTCCCAAGTACGCTTGAGGTAGTCGACCATTTCCAAGGGCATCGGTATATCACTGTCATCGGCCAACCCTCCTAACAAGGATACGACCGGCAAGCCTACTGGCAGTTGACTCTTCAGGGCCTTCCAGGTCGGCCTGAATCCGTAGCACCAGCTGCACATTGGATCATGTACGTAAATCAGAATACTCTCTGGTCCATCTTCAGCTATGGTCATTGGTCACCTATAGAAAATACCGTGATTAACCGATCCATCATGAGAATCTGAAAAACGGTAGTTTGACAGCAGAGATCGCGATCCTTGGGAGCTCCGCCCACTTATTAAAGGTAAAATAATCGCCTCCTTATGACTCATGGTTTGATACCGATGCAGCCATATTTCGTCTCTAAAAACTCTTCGATCCCGTGCGGTCCACCCTCGCGACCGAGGCCAGATTCTTTCACTCCACCGAAGGGTGCGACCTCGGTAGAGATAATTCCCGTATTGACGCCGATGATTCCGTAGTCAAGCGCCTCATAAACACGAAATGTCCGCGAGAGATTCTCAGTATAGAAATACGCGGCTAGACCATATTGGGTGTCATTAGCAAGCACGATAGCCTCGTCCTCGTAATCGAATTTGTAAATCGGAGCGACAGGACCAAAGGTCTCTTCGGATGCCATGCGCATCTTCGTGTTAACGCCAAGGAGTACGGTTGGACTGTAAAACAGTGGGCCCGCCCCGTGTGTGTCGCCACCACAGATTGCTCTAGCGCCCTTTGCCAATGCGTCTTTTACATGTGCCTCAACCTTGGCCCTGCCATCGGCGTTGATAAGCGGTCCAATATCTGAACCCTCTGTTCTTCCATCGGCAACCTTCATCGCCATCACACGCGCAGTAAATGCCTCAACAAACTGATCATGGATACCGCTCTGCACTAATATGCGGTTCGCACATACACAGGTTTGTCCGGCATTTCGAAACTTACAAAGCATTGCACCATCGACCGCGGCGTCCAGGTCCGCGTCATCGAACACGATAAAGGGTGCGTTGCCACCAAGCTCTAAGGAAATCTTTTTTACGCTCTCGGCAGATTGGCGGTAGAGAATTTTTCCAACCTGCGTTGAGCCTGTGAATGTTACCTTGCGAACCCGTGTGTCACCCGTCAGTACCCGCCCAATTCCCGGTGCATCCGCACCCGTTACGCAGTTGATCACACCTGCTGGGATTCCCGCCTGACAAGCTAGCTCACAAACGGCCAGGGCAGTCAGCGGAGTTTCTTCAGACGGCTTTATGACTACCGTACAACCAGCCGCGAGAGCGGGCGAGATCTTTCGAGTGATCATGGCAAGTGGAAAATTCCATGGGGTAATTGCTGCCACGACGCCGACTGGTTGTTTAATGGCTAGAATACGCTTATCAGACATGTGGGGAGCAATTACATCACCATAGATGCGACGCCCCTCCTCGGCAAACCAATCAATAAAGCTCGCACCATACGCCACCTCACCGCGTGCCTCTGCAAGCGGTTTCCCCATCTCCTCAGTGATGAGGTGGGTTAACTCTTCCGCGTGCTCCATGATGAGATTGAACCAACGACGCAGAACAACGGCTCTTTCCTTAGCAGTTAGTGCCGCCCACTTTGGGAATGCCTCCTGAGCCGCATCAATCGCTTTTACGCAGTCTGCGGCGGACAGATCTGCAACTTTTTCAAGCACATCGCCTGTTGCCGGATTAATTACATCAAAGGTTGCTCCGGATTCGGCTCCTTCCCACAGCCCGTTGATAAATGAAAATGGTTGGTATAGCGGCATAGTTGAATCACTCAAAACAAATAATCTGACGGACTGCATTGCCTTCTGCGAGACGCTCCATGGCGGTATTAATTTCGGTTAATTCGAGCGTGTGCGAAATCATCCGCTCGACGGGTAGTGATCCCTTTTTGTGAAGCGCGATAAAGTTTGGAATGTCTCGCAAGGGAACACAAGAGCCGACGTAAGAACCCATCAGGGTGCGTTCTTCGGTCACGAGCCTTGCTGCTGCTAAGGACAGACGGTCAGACGGGTTGGGTAACGCCGCGGTCACAGTCCGACCGCCACGACGAGTAACCTCTATCGCTAATTCAAGCGCCGGCATGACCCCTGCGAACTCTGCTGCTAAATGGACACCCCCAGCAGACAACGTTTTTACCTGCTCCACCACATCCGGATCGGCTGCGTTTACGAAATGGTCAGCCCCTAACTCGCGTGCTAAGGACTCCTTCCCGGGATTCGCATCGATAGCGATGATTTGACGAGCGCCACCAGAATGCGCACCGAGCAACGCGGACAGTCCGACCCCGCCCAATCCTATGATTGCGACACGCTCACCCGCGTGCAGTCGGGCAGTATTCAAGACCGCTCCACATCCGGTCAGAACAGCACAACCAAAGACTGCTTGGACGGTCGGGCTAAGGTCGTCAGCTATCGGTACCAAGCTACGACGATGACAGACCGCATAATCTGAAAAACATGAAATCCCAAGGTGGTGGCTAATCACCTCCCCGTCGATGGAGATTCGTTTCGCTCCTGATAGCAGACTGCCATTGGTGTTGTGAACAAGACCCGGCTCGCAGAGTGCGGGCCGTCCCTCTGCACAACAACCGCAGTGCCCACAACTCGGCACAAAAACCATCGATACACGTTGGCCTAGTTTTAAATCGCTTGATCCCCCACCAATCTTTACCACCTCCCCGACGGCCTCATGTCCAAGGGCCACAGGCGTCGGTCTTGGCCTGTCTCCATTAATTACCGATAAATCAGAGTGACAAATGCCGGCAGCTAAAATTTTGACAAGAATCTCATCAGAACCCGGATCAGCCAGATCCGCTTCGACGACCTCCAGGGGTTTGGTTTCAGTGTAGGGCCGCTTAATTCCCATACGGGATAGCAGTGAAACGCGGGTTTTCAAGCAAAGATCTCCAAATTATTGTGGTATCGGCCCATCAGTAGCAGAGCCTACGTTAGGTCAGACATTGCTATGAATCAAGCGGTCCTCACGCTTCCTATCTGATTCACCGCGTCACTTGCTATGACACCGGGTCCCCTGAGTTTTTTTGCGGCAAGAAACGCTTGCGCATGTAGCCATACACCTGTCGACGCTGGAGAGATTGAGCCTTGCGCCCATAGGCTTGCGACTATTCCCGAAAGCACATCACCAGAACCTGCGGTCCCTAATGTCGAATCAGACACTGGATTCAGCCAAATCGGCTCCCCCGAGACAAGGGTACCGGCGCCCTTCAAAATCCATGTTGTTGCGTAGACGTTTTCAAGACGGTCGAGCAAATGAAACCTGTCGGCCATTGGTGCACCAGTCAACCGAGACGCCTCTAGGGGGTGCGGTGTGCCAATCCACGGGGTATCTCGGTTAGGAAGACGATTCTCTGACAGCCAATTCAGCGCATCAGCGTCGACCACAAGCGGCTTCTCAAGCTCCCAAATCGCCGAAATCACGTTGCCTGCGTCCAGCCCAAGCCCTGGTCCAATAACGATCGCAGACACCCTCTTTGCGCATTCAAGAATGGTCTCCACACTCCAACCAATTCGGACCAATTCGGGGACCTCGAATAAGAATGAATCAGTTGCCCAAAATACCTTTCCAGATCCTGCTCTCAGGGACGCTAGGGCGCTCAATTGGCCAGCACCCTCCATTCCGTGGCGCCCGCCGACAACCAAGACGCTACCCCGTGTTCCTTTGTGCGCTGTCTGGGCGTGTTCTGGGACATCGATCGTGTCATACCCAATTAGTCGCGTATGGTATTCACAATCGTCTACATCCCAGGGCTTCAGGGTTTCAAACTGAATCTGGCCGCAGAGCGATGGTCCATCTCCGGTAAGTAATCCGGTTTTTGGGGCCAGGAAACTTACAGTTAAATCAGCCACGACCGATGGCTGGTAGGCCAAACCTGTTGATGCATTTAGACCGGAGGGGATATCGAGCGACAGTACTGATGAGCCGGCTACACGCCTCGCACAGATCCAGGAGATCGCGACTGAAATTATCCCCTCAGGGACACGATTGCAGCCGGTACCAAGCACACCATCAACGATCCAATCCGTGTCCGAAACTTGGTCGAGATCGCTGAATACCGTACCCCCAAGGTCTCGATAGAAACCTCGCGCTCTTTTTGCAGCCCCCTTCGGCTCCTTTAGGGCGACCACTGTTGTAGGGATGCCGGACAGGAGCAAATGAGCGGCAACACCGTAAGCATCACCTCCGTTATTTCCGGAACCCGCGAGACAAACGACGGATGTTGGTTTATTACGAAGCAAATGATCGGCCGCAACCTTGGACGCACGCATCATCAGACAAAACTCCCCCACACCGGATTCGGTAATACGTCGGTCCAAATCACGGGCACCCGTAGCGTCAATTGTCCATTGCATCAAGAGAGTCTCCGCCCAAGATAAACCGTGGCCGCGACCAAAACAGCGAACACCCAGACATCAATGGTCACAACCTCTCCAATGAGAATGCTCCCCCAAATTAGTGTAAGGAAAAGCTGCAACAACTGAACCTGTCCGACCTCAGCGATTCCACCTAGAGCGAGTCCCGTATTCCAAGCGAAGAACCCAAAAAACATTGAGAACAGACCCAACGCAAGCAAAGCCATTAAAGAGCTATTGGGACGAACCCAAAAAAAATCTGGCCAAACAAGTACGGTCGCCATCACCGAGATCGGAGATAATAGGATCAGCGACCAACAGATTACCCAGGGGCCTGGTCGTTTCTTGGCTAGATTCCCAGCGATAACGTAGCCAGAAGCCGCCATGAGCGCGGCCAATACGAGCCACAGATCGGCCCAACTCATCGACCCATCTTGCTCCCGCAAGGTAAACACCACAACCAGACTGGTTCCAACTACAGCACAGACCCAAAATCCTAGCCGGGCACGGTATCCATAGACGATGACTGATAAACCCGCGGTGACCAACGGAAGGATTCCAAGAACAACGGCACCGTGGTAGGACGGTACGGATTGCAGTCCGATGGCCATCGCCAGGGGGAAACCGAAAACCAAGCCCAAACCACTCACCACGAGGGGTTTGATTTCGTCGCGTCTTGGCTTGCCTGAGGAGCTGAAAAAAACCCAGAGGCAGGCAGCGAACCCCGCAATAACTGCACGTATCACTGTAATAAAGGCTGGTGAAAAATCATTAAGTGCAATGGTCGTCAAAGGCAAGGTCGCGGCAAAACAAAGCACACCAATAAAGCCGAGTAGATACGCGTAGATAATTCGATGTTCTTTTAAAACGTTAAACACTTGGCTAAGTTCCTAATATCAAAGACGCTCGTCGAGGGTTCATATCGCTGCATCGTTCCATCTAGCGAACTCCTCAATTTGTGATACGACTGCTTAAGTCATCGTGTCAGCCATAACTAGTCACCGGATTCCACAACCACTTTGCTAGTAAAGCGTTCGAGCGTTTCGTTTCCCTTTAGTGGATTCGTGCGCGGATCTAGTCTACGGGCTTAGTGGTCAAAACAACATGTCGGTATTTTTACCTGCCACCTAGAAGATCAGGGCATGGGGTTACCCAAGCGGGCAATTACGCTCACAGCGATTAGCTATAGTCACGAAAGGAATTACTTCGACACCGACCCAAGACACGGTTAATTCGGAATGGACAGGGACTCACAGCCAATAAGGTTAAATATTTTATTTTTTTTGGTGTGCTGAGGCCGACATAACGACCCCGAACAAAAATTCTTCTGCTGAGACCCGTTCAGCGACTGCCTTCATCGCTTCGCGCGATCAGTCATGTAACTATCCACCTCAAACAAACGCCTGTCAGCATCAAAGTACGGCCGCATTGAATCGTTCAGTCGGCGGACCTCATTACGAATAATCCCCTCATCGTACTCGGTCCACTGCCGCTCTGTTTGCTGAAGATAAAACTCAGAAATCCCCTCAAGTTTTTCAAAAGTTGCGTCGTTATGGTATCGCAGTTCAGCCTCTATCTCGCTCAAAATATATAAATTCTGAGCCTCCATACGTGCCATTTCAAAAGCCACATCCGCTTCCCACCATGGCCTCTCAGAGGCGTAAATAGTTGCAGATTGCGCACCGATCATTGCAAGATGAAGAGCACATTTTTCCCAAACATGTAACGAACGAATCAAGGACAACTCATGGCTCTCACTGTAGGATTTATCGGTCTCGGAACCATGGGATTGCCCATGGCACGACATATTGTAAATCGGGGATTTCAAATAAAACTTTATGCAAGACGTGCCTCGATTTTTGAGACCAAAGCGAAAAGTTTAGTCGAACAAGGTGCGATCCCCTGCCTTAACCTTTCAGAGGTTTCAACAGATGTTGACGTCATTATCACGAATGTCACCGGCACTGATGACGTTGAAAGCGTTCTGCTCGGTGAGGGAGGTGCCGCATCCTTCACCAAACCTAATACGATCTTCATCGACCACTCGACAATTGACCCAGCTCGCACAAAAGAGATCTCACAAAGACTTGACGCACTCGGTATGGATTTTGTGGATGCACCTGTCTCTGGCGGGGTTTGGGCATCAGAAGAAGGACGTCTCATTGTCATGCAAGGAGGTTCTGAGGAGGCCTGTCTACGCGCTAATGAAATAATCAATTGCTACGCCAAAACCATCACGCGGGTGGGTGCCGCGGGACACGGTCAAATCGCTAAACTGAGTAACCAGATAGCACAGACCATCACTATTCAAGGTGTCGCTGAATGTCTCACATTTGCAAAAAAGCTTGGCGCTGATCCTAATGCTGTATTTCAGGCGATAAAGGATGGCATGGGCGGCAGTCAAATGATGTCTCTTATGGCGCCGAAAATGATTGCCGAAGATTTTGATGCGGGGATAGAAGCGCGGCTGCACGCAAAAGATGTCAGTATTGCCCATGAAACAGCTCTAGATCAGACCCTTTCACTGCCCTGCCTTGAATTCGTAAATAGACAATACAAAGCGATCATGGAACAAGATCTTGGTATGTTTGATTCTTCGATCCTATTCGATATGCTGAGATAGATTAAGTGAAACTAGTCAGCTCGCTGCATTACACAAGCACGTTCCTGAAAGAAATCGTCCGGTGATCAATTAGTGCCGTGAATAAATCCGAGGGTCTCTAGCCTCGCACGAAGCTCTTTACTAGATCGAGGCGAGCCACAAATCATGACCCGGTCCCTGCTTGATGCCAAGAATCGAGACCTAAATCGCTCCAAAGGGATCCATCATCTTTTTGATTTCGGGAGTTCGAAGAGGTCTCCCGGTATGGTTTACCTGACCACCACGTATATCGAATAAAGCCGCAAAAAGACGCAGACACCTTCGGATTCCAATTGAACGACCCACTGTTAGTGCGTCTATTTTAAGGCTTTAGCGTCGCTCTGACATTGCCACAATGTGGTCACGGTATGCCAATTCAGCTCAGGATCTTTTTCAGCCAGTCGACGAAGTATCGATGCACGAAACGTTGTCTCACCCATCCGTCCACTAAATTTATCTAAGTGAAAAAAACGGGAATATAAGATGTTAACGCGCTGAGTCGACATGGTCAGCAATCCATCCGAATCCACGATCAGTTTCAAGGGATCGAGTGAACCTAGTTTTTGATGTTTCCAAGCGACTGTCCCGTCATTCTGTGGTTCGAAGATTAAATCCTCTCGTTCGGGATCGTCGTGCTTACATAGCCAAGTTTCAGCAGACAACGACGTGCTTGCGGCAATGCTTAATACAATTAGTAGTAGTCGCACAATAATTCCTCCATCTTGAGTCAATCGGTCCCAATCGCTAAAACATAATAGCTAAAACAAGGGATTCGACCATGCAGAGCTTGCAGTCGTTACAAAACCTGTGCAGGATTACTGAACCAAGTTGGTACCAACATAGACATGGATCGTCACTGACCCGCTAGTTGGAGTAGGTGATGAATAGAGACCACAACCAAGAAGGCTCACTTTATCCGCAACAAATGACCAAAGAGGAATTTGCACGTTGGTGGAGTCAAATCAATGACGAGTCTAATGGGCCAGAAAAGGCACCATGTGTTATTTATTTGGGCCATGACTCACTTGAGGAAATTGATTCCCTCTGAGGGCACGGATGCTCGTCAACTTTAGGGCGTCAGATAATACACAGCTTAACTATCTGGATCACGGGCAAGGCCCAGTGATCGTATTTCAGCACGGATTTGGAATGGACCACCAGCAGGTGGTCGATACTTGGCCTGACTTTCGCAACATTCGGCTGATTTGCCTTGACACTCGAGGACATGGGCTGAGTGAACTTGGGCGAAAATCCTCTCTATCATTAGCCCGCGCAGTTTCTGATTTAGTCGAGCTGATCGACCATCTTGGTGAGAGCCCTGTGGCTATTGGTGGAACGTCTCTGGGCGCAGCCTTGATAATGCAACTCAGTACGCAAATCGCGACATCTCACCTCGTTCTATCG
>Ga0160422_10001806_pt1 | contig 13361 bp, 14 predicted proteins | sample Fk160mmetaG_FD_108192 | JGI IMG/M metagenome (GOLD analysis project Ga0160422, IMG submission 108192) | Marine microbial communities from the Central Pacific Ocean - Fk160115 60m metaG | ecosystem: Environmental > Aquatic > Marine > Oceanic > Photic zone | place: The Central Pacific Ocean...
CGGCAACCAATGTGCAGTGCTGGAACTGAGGTTTTCGCCGGGCATAGTGCCTCCTAAGTCGATTGCCGGATGATAACCCGCTAGGACGTTTTAGCCAGCATCAGCGAACGCATTTTGGTACGCTGGCCGTTGTTGCAATCTGTCCCAATAGGCTGCAACGGCCACTGGCATAGGCTCGGGCAGATACTTTGTTGCCAGCAGCAGGGTATAGCCGAGCATAATGTCTGCTGCGGTGAAGGCTTCGCAGGCGATGTAGTCTTGTTGGCTGAGGATGTCATTCACCGCCGACAAGCACAGTCTGGCGCGATTGCGCATCTCCTCGAGCGCTTCTTCGCGTGTGTGCTCGCCCGGGAACTCGCGCAGGTGATTAACGATTTCGCCCAACGGCCGAGCGAATGTCGCTTCGGCGAACCACCCCCACTGCAGATACAAAGCCTGCTCTTTAGTGCCAGATCGAGGTTGTAGCCGACCCTCACCGTAGCGGTCGAGCAGGTATTGCACCATCGCACCGGACTCAAACATGGCGAGTTCAGGAACCGCGCTGTCGATCATAACGGGCACTTTGCCTACTGGATTCATACGTCGCCATTCAGGGCTGCTGCGGTAACTGGCGCTGAAATCAACGTCGATTACTCGGTAATCGATACCTAATTCGGCACATACCCATATGGGCCTGACCCCGCGAGTTCCCGGTACATGGTAGATTTCGATCATAATGCCCTCCAGCAGTGGTGAGATTTTAACTGTAGGCGCATAATTTATAGCGCCAGGACCGATGACACTATAAAAAGTAAGCGAGTAGGAGGGAGAATGAACGGCGAACTAATAAACCTAGAGCGAGCGGGTGACGTTTTCACGTTAACCATGAATGCCGGCGAAAACCGTTGGAACACCACGTTTGTTCGTGCGTTTGCTACTGCGTTAGACGAAGTGGAGGCCTCTAGCGGCCCGGCGGCCCTCGTGACCACATCTGCGTCTGAAAAGTTTTTTTCTAACGGTCTGGATCTAGACTGGGTGCAGGACCCTGACGCGCATCCCGAAGCCGGAGATCGGCAGGTGTTCGGCAGTGAGTTCATGGCTTTGATGGGACGAATCATGACGTTGCCGGTACCAACTGTGTGTGCGGTAAACGGACATGCCTTTGGCGCAGGCTTTATGTCGGCACTTTGCCATGATGTACGTATGATGCGTGCCGATCGCGGATTTTTATGCGCGAACGAAATGCAATTGGGCATGCGTATACCGCAACCCGAGCTCGCGCTGTTTCGCCATAAGATGCCGCTCAACGTATTCTTCGAAACCGTTCAGTTGGCCAAGCGTTGGGCTGCCCCTGCGGCTCTCGACGCCGGCATTGTGCAGCAAATTATGGACATGGACGAATTGCTGGCGGCTGCTCAAGCGAAAGCAGCGGAACTCGCGCCACTGGGTGCAAATCGTGAGAATTACGGTGGGCAAAAGGAAATCCTGTACGGTGAAAACGCGGCTATAAATGGCGTTCATGGGCCCGCCTACATGCTAAGGAATTCCGCTCAGTTCGGTCACTAGGCCGGCGCGGGCCATGCACGTGGTGACAAGGCCGGGTGTCTAAGAGCACCATGCCTACCGCGATTTTTCAGATCCCAGCGTAGCTCCGGAGCGATGGTTTTGGACACCGTTCGCTGCTTGGTGGATTCTTATCTAGCCAGCCGGTCGTTTGATGAGATCCGCCAAGTGTTCCGGTACATCGTTGGTTGGACTCATCTCCCATTGTGGTGTTTGTTTTTTTAAGAACGCCTGCACCCCGATTTTTACGTCGGTTGACTGGCCCAGCCAGTCGATGAGTTTGCCTTCCGTCGCCATTAACTTTGGTATGTTCGCGCCGAGATTTTGCCACATCAGTGCCTTGGTCATGGCCACCGAGACAGGCGCGGTGTTGATGGCGATGTCCTGAGCAATTCCCATGGCGCGGTCCAACAGCCCATCGTCATCAACGATTTCGCCGATCAAGCCCATATCCGCGGCCTCTTGACCAGAGATGATGCGCCCGGTCATTAACAGATCTGCGGCGCGAGAAAATCCCGCAACCTGACTCACGGTTACGTGGGATGCCAGCTCTGGCAGGATACCGCGACGTACCATGGCAAAGCCGATCTTCGCGGTTGGGGTAGCGAGGCGCATGTCCGCGAGCATGCTGTAAGTGATGCCGACGCCCACCGCAGCACCATTAATGGCGGCAATTACGGGCTTACGTACCTGATAAGGCCACATGGGAGGACGGGTAATTTCGGTTCGCTCTGTAAAGCCGTCCTCGCCGCCAGATAGATCAGCGCCGGCACAAAATGCACGGCCTGCACCGGTGATGACGACCGCGCGAATATCATCGTTCTCATCGCATTCATACATGGCGTCGCTGAGATCGCGACTCATAATGGGTGTCCAGGTGTTCATCTGATCCGGTCGATTTAAGGTAACCAGAGCAACCCTGTCTAGGACATCAAAGGTTATGTGCTGCAATGCATCTGTGTTCATAGTTTTTCCCCCGTTTGGCTCACCCAAGATTAACCAGCGCGACGGCACTGGATCAATACGCAGTTGCGGTGCATATTATGAAACAACGGTTGCTGTTATCCGGTCGGAGGGGCCACGGGGCAGCCTCGCAACAGGCCTGCCTAGACTGAGGGGAGAGTATGCGCATAGGTGATGAGCACGTTCAGCATTATCGTGAACACGGCTATGCGATCGTCGAAAATTTTTTGACTGCAGATGAATTGGCCGCCGCACGTGCGGATGTGGATGCCTTTATTCCGGGCTGGCTAGACTACGCCGCGAATCCAATCGGACCTAAACCGGCCGGTTGGAACGAGGGGCCGCGATCTCGTCGAGCTATGCGTTTCCCGTTTCGCGGCGCGCACCTAAATGCAATCACCTTGCACCCTGAACTACGTCGATTCGCTTCATTAATGACCGGGGACGAAGCGCTGTTTTGCGAGCAGTCGGACCTTACCTACAAATGTAAGGGGCACTACGCTGACGTCGAGCAGACCATGCACCTTGATTACGTTAATCACACATTGGCCTATCCGCCGGATCGGCCCGAGTATTGGCAGACCGCGTTCTTAATTTATTACACCGATGTATCGGTATATGAGGCGCCTACCGCAGTTTGTTCATGGCAACACTATCGCGATGAGATTTTGTGGCCCGCCGCTTACGAGCGCACACAGCGTGCTCAGCTCTATGACAACGAGGTAAAGGTTACGGTGCCCGCCGGATCGCTGTTGGCCTACAGTATGCGTACGTTTCATCGCGGTACTGCTTTTATGCGCGATGGTGCGCGGGTAGGCCATTTTGTGAGTTACGCGCCGCAGCGCCCTAAGTGGATGGGTATCGTCGGTTGGCCCGAACAGGGCATATACCGGAGCTTTTCGTCCTGGATCGAACAGGCTACTTTAGAGGAGCGAGAACTTATCGGGTTCCCCGCGCCTGGAGACGACTATTGGACTCAGGAAACGCTGGCCGGCGTTTCGGCTCGGTTTCCAAATATGGATATGCAGCCCTACAGCAACTGATACGGTTATAAGGAGAGCAGAGTGAACACGACATTAGAGCCAAAATCTTCGGCATGGTTGGATCAGGTGCAGGAAGAGATCATCGATCCCGATCGCCGGATTATTGATCCCCATCATCATCTCTGGTCCGAACCTCTGATGTTTGGACGCTATGAACTCGAGGATTTGTGGGCAGATACCGGTTCCGGCCACAACATTGAAAAAACCGTATTTATCGATTGTCATGCAAACTATCGGGTCGATGGCCCGGGCCGTATGAAACCCATTGGTGAAACCGAATATGTGGCTAAAGTAGCGGCCGCCAGTCGCGACAACCCTGAACAGGCTACTATTGCGGCGATCGTCAGCCATGCCAATTTACTGCTTGGCGACGAAGTAGAAGAAATCCTGCACGCGCACGAGGATGCCGGGCAGGGACTCTTTCGTGGGATTCGTCACGCGGGGCCCTATGATGATACTGGCGCGCTGGCTAACGCGGGGGGCGGGCGGCCCTGCCCTTATCAAGAGGTGCAATTTCAGCAAGGCTTGCGCAGGCTCGCTGCCATGGGCTACAGCTACGATACGTGGCATTTCCATATGCAGAATGCGGCTTTCTTAGCTCTCGCGCAGGCGGTTCCCGAAGCAACGATGGTGCTCGATCATTTTGGTACACCACTCGGGGTGGGGCCCTATGCCGATCGGCGTGAGGAAATTTTTGCGCAGTGGTGCGAGGATATTGCGGCGATAGCGCAGTGTCCAAACGTATATGCGAAGTTAGGTGGCTTAGCCATGATAGACAATGGATTTGGTTGGCATGCGCAAAGTCGACCACCTACGTCCGATGAATTTGTGGCCGCTCAACGCCGCTACTATGAACACGCTATCGAGTGTTTTGGTCCGCAGCGTTGCATGTTCGAGAGTAATTTTCCGGTCGATCGACTCTCCATTGCTTATCCGGTTCTTTGGAATGGCCTGAAGAAGATCGCGGCGCAATATTCTGAAAATGAACAAGACGCTATGTTTTACGGAACCGCGGCACAGGTTTACAAGGTTTGAAGGCCGAAGAAGGTTTCCCCCATGTTTTGAGTGATGGGGTCGTAGAACAGTTCAATAAAGACGGTTTTGTTGCAACGCCAGAGGTTTTCTCTGCCGCCGAATTGTCCACTCTTAGTGACGCTGTAGACGAGGAAGTAAGCAAGCGGTCAGCGCACGATACCCGTAAGGTCGACCAGAAAAGTATCTATGAACAGTCTTTCGTGCAGTGCATGCGTTTATGGGAAACCAGCAGTGTTGTGCGCGATTTTGTTTGCGACGGCCGTCTAGCCGGAATGGCTGCGCAATTATTGAGGGTGCCATCGGTCAGACTCTGGCAGGATCAGGCGCTGTATAAAGAATCCGGTGGACGTGAGACAGACCCTCATCAGGATCAAACGTTTTGGCCCATAGGTGATGCCCCGTTAGTCAGTGTCTGGATCCCGTTTCACGCCGTGACGCGAGATAACGGCGCCATGGCGTATGTGCCTGGGTCGCATCTGGCGGGAGGGCTGAGGCCTGTAGACATTACTCACACTACAGAGCCATACGATATTCTTAGCGATCCAAGTCTGTCGCAGCGCACTCCCAGATGGATGGAGGTCGATGCCGGTGCCATGATCTGGCATCACGGATTTACGGTACACCAAGCTGCGGCCAACAGCAGTTCTGAGACGCGACGTGTCTTTACCGTGGTATTTATTGCGGACGGATGCGCGCGTCAAAAACCGTGGCCGACTTTCCCATTGGATAGAGACTGCGTGGGGGTTGGCGAATTGATAGCTGGCGCGGGCATGCCGATACTGTGGCCGAAGCCAGATAAAACGCCTCCGGTGCCAGAGCAACAGGGTATCCTGCTGGGCGTTCAGTCTAAGGTCATTTAATAGTGGTGATTTATGGCGTAGGTCTGCTTGCCGCTTGCATGCTGGTCGGTGTGATTTTGGGCGACCTCTTGGGTCAGCTTATCGGGGTTCAGGCGAACGTTGGTGGCGTGGGTATCGCTATGTTGCTGCTCATGTGGGTGACTAACGCAAGTCGGTCTAAAGTATTGTTAGAGCCACCCACATCCAGCGGCATTAATTTCTGGAGTGCCATGTATATTCCCATCGTCATAGCGATGGCGGCAAAACAGAACGTAGTCGCTGCGGTCTCCAGTGGCTGGCTGGCGGTGATTGCAGGCGTTGCTGCGGTGGCCGTCAGTTTTGCCATGATTCCATTGTTGGCGCGACTGGGTCGCAGCGCGGACGAATAGCCATGAGCACAGTCGTTGCACTGCTTGAAGCAAATTCGCTCGTAACCGCCTTTGTCGTTGTGGCGCTTATCTTGGCGGCATCGAATTGGTTGGCGACAAGAATTTTTCGCGGGCAAGTTCATGGTTCGGCCATTGCGATAACTGTTGGGTTATTGCTCGCCTATTGGGGTGGCTTGGTCGGTGGTGGTAGCAAAGGGCTTGCCGATATCAGCTTTTTCTCTGGTTTAGGCGTTCTAGGCGGCGCTATGTTTCGCGATTTTGCGATTGTCGCCACAGCCTTTGGTGCCGAACTGGACGCGCTCAAACGGGCGGGTTGGGTTGGCGCGATGTCTGTAGTTCTGGGCGTGATTTTATCCTTTGTCGTCGGTGCAGTTGTTGCTGTTGGATTTGGTTTTACCGATGCGGTTTCGATCAGCACCATTGGCGCAGGTGCGGCAACGTATATCGTTGGGCCGGTGACGGGCACCGCGTTAGGTGCAGATTCTGGTGTGGTCGCTTTGAGTGTGGCTGCAGGGCTGGTCAAAGCCATCTTGGTTATGGTGGCGACTCCGCTCGTGGCGAAACGTATCGGCCTCGATAATCCCCAGTCGGCGCTGATTTATGGTGGTCTCATGGGTACCACCAGTGGCGTCGCCGCAGGATTGGCCGCTACGGACCCTAAGCTCGTGCCGTATGGCGCGATGACCGCCACATTTTATACCGGGGTCGGATGTTTATTGGCACCGTCGTTGCTTTATCTCGCGGTCTTGTATCTGCAACAACTGTTCTAAATAAGCCGTTCGGACGGGTGTGGCATTCGTTCCACCAACGGCATTACCTTGGGGACATAAACCTCGACGAAGTTTTTGTTGGTGCGATGAGCCTCGAGAGCCTCCGCGGAGGACCACCACTCAATCAGCAAAAAGGTCTGGGGGTCGGCTTGCGAATGGTAGACCTCGAAGCGCTCGCATCCAGGTTCCGTCAATGACACCTTAGCTTGATGCAGCAGCAGTTCTCTGATGGTTTTTATATCGTCTGGATTAATCGCCCGCAGGATTACGTTGTTATATTGCATTGTCATTTCTTCGTTCTAGGCCTGCGCAGTGTGCCACACTCGCGCCTAAGGATGCTTTGCTACAGTAGCGTCGATACTTGGGCGAACGTGCGGAGGAATATACGTAAATGACCACTTCACAGATGCAGGAAACAACGTGGATAGCGGAACAGACGTTGCCGCTATGGGAGGACAGTGTGCCTCACGTCTTGGGTTCGGGCGACATGCACGAACCGCAAATGAGCGTGCATCTACCGACGGCCGAATTGGCCAATGGTTGTGCAGTGATCGTCAACCCTGGCGGTGGTTATCGCATTCTTGCGTCGGATCATGAGGGTCTACAAGTGGCGCGTTGGTTGAACCGGCACGGCATTGCGGCGTTTGTACTGCGTTATCGGGTGGGACCAGATTATCCGACATCGATATCCCTGTTAGACGGTCAGCGGGCGGTGCGACTGATCCGTTCGCGCGCGGCAACCCTGAATATTGATGTCGACCGAATTGGCATGTTGGGCTTCTCAGCGGGCGGGCATCTTGCGCTCGCGGTAGCGACCTCCGGTGACGACGGCAATGCACAGGCGCCAGATGCTATCGATCGATACAGTTGCCGAATTAATTTTGCGGTGCCCGTGTATGCAGTAAGCAATGGCGCCAAGCGCGGGCGCAAAGCTGACGAATACACCCCCACGGACGAATGGGTTAACCCGCAGACACCGCCGTGCTTTATCGTCCACACGCACGAAGACACCATCGTCCCGGCGTCTCAGGCAACGCTGATTTATGAGGCTTTACTGCGCGCGGGTGTAAAAGCCGAACTGCACATTTTTAATGACGGGGAGCATGGCGTCGGATTGGCTGCCGGCGACCCCGACGTTGCCGAGTGGCCACAGATGTTGCGGCGATGGTTGCGACGCCGAGGTTTCTTCTCTGCCCAGGCACGGATCGCGGTGAGCGGATCGCTAACCTGTGCGGACGCTCCGCTTGGCTTGGCTTGGCTAACGCTGATCCCTGAAGACCCGCAGAATCCCCCAGCGCGCGTCTTGGTGCATGGGCGCCAGGGGGGAGCTTTTGCTATAACCGCAGACGCAGGGCCCATGCCCGGGATTCATGAGGCGCAGATCCGTTGGATTAGTCAACAATCGAGTTACGACGCCAGCGGCAAATACAGCATAGAGCACAGCTTGACGTGTATTCGGAGCGTCGAGATCATGCCCAATCAGCCACTGAATATTCGGTTGCAGCCAGAAGATTTCTCGCCGTCAGAATCAATCAGCGAAGGCACAGGCTCCTAGCTCCAACTTGTCGATACCCCTGCTCAACGGTTGCGGCGCGCGGTATTTCGGATAAGGTGACTGAGTCGGCTGGAGGGGTTCAGTCCGCTGGAAAAGGAGAGGGGATGTCTGAGCTAAGCGAAAGCAAAGGCGGGTTTTGGCGGACTCGCTACGGTGTCATCTTGCTGTGTTTCGCCGCAACGTTCGTATGCTATATCGATCGGGTCAATATCTCGGTCGCCATCATTCCTATGGCGGAACAATTTCAGTGGGACCTTGAAACCCAAGGCATCATTTTGTCGTCGTTTTACGTCGGCTATCTGATGATGCAGATCATGGGTGGCTTTCTGGCGGATCGGTTCGGCGGCAAGATTGTGCTCGGGCTAGGCGTGTTGATTTGGTCTTTTTTTACCATCGTAACGCCATGGGCCGCGTTCTCCGGCATGGTGGGCTTGCTGGCTGCGCGCGTGGGCATGGGCTTGGGCGAGGCGGTGACTTTTCCTTCTGTATACAGTCTTGTTACGCGTTGGTTTCCTGTACACGAGAAAGCCAAAGCGGTGGCGTTTAACGCCAGTGGCATCCCTATAGGTACCGTGTTTGCGCTCGTTGTGACCCCGATAATTGTTACCGAGCTTGGCTGGGAATGGGCGTTTTATCTGTTCGGCTTAGTCGGCGTGTTCTGGTATATCGCTTGGCATTTGGTGGTGACCAATACACCCGAGACACACCCGAGAATATCCGCTGTTGAAGCGCAGTTTATAGCCGCCAATGCTCCGGCTGCTGGGGCCGTAGAAGCGCCGCCGATGCGACAATTTCTCCGTAACAAAGCACTATGGGCGATTATTGTTGCGCACTTCTGCAACAACTGGACACTGTATGTGATCCTGTCCTGGCTGCCCAAATACGTCAACGACGACTTGGGTGTCCCGTTTGCATCTGTTGGCCTCATTGCCATGCTGCCCCATATAACTTCGTTTTTGTGCCTCAATATAGCGGGTAATATTGCCGACCGGCTTATTCAACGCGGTAACTCTGTGACCTATGTGCGTAAGCTTATGCAGACCATTGGCTTTGGCGGTCTGGCGACTTGCCTGTTCTTGATCACCACGGTAAACGATGTGTGGTCAGCGATTGGCCTGCTGTGTCTGGGCAAGCTCTTTGGTGCCGCGGGCATTGGCGGCCATAGCGTCAATCATATGGACATCGGTCCAAAATATGCGGGCACATTGATGGGTATCACCAACACCTTTGCGACCCTGCCGGGCATCGTTGCGGTGTATGTCACCGGTTACATTCTTCAGGTCACTGGGTCATGGGATTGGGTTTTCATCACTACCGCTGGCGTAACTTTGTTTGGCATGGTGTTTTATCTGATTTTTGCGTCCGGAGAGAAACAGTTCGATTAAGACGAATGAGAGTTTTTGGCAAGTAACTAAAATTTTGGGAGAGTAGCATGTCAGCAGAGGACCAACCGGGGGGCGAGCCTGCGGCGAAGACACCGAAACTAGGGGGTGCTTATTCCCACTACGTATTGTTTGTTTTGGTCATTGTCTACGTTTTTAATTTTGTTGACCGAAATATCTTGTCCATCCTGTCCCAAGATATTCAGGCGGATTTAGGTGTCACCGACGCCGAAATGGGCTTTCTTTATGGCACCGTATTCGCGGTGTTCTATGCAGTCTTTGGCATCCCCTTAGCGCGCTTCGCCGATGTGTGGGTGCGCCGCAGCCTGATCTCGCTCGGCTTGGTCTTTTGGAGCGCCATGACCGCACTGTCTGGGTTCGCTCGGTCTTTTTCCGTGCTTGCGATGTTTCGGATTGGTGTGGGTATCGGCGAGGCCAGTGCATCGCCGGCCGCATACTCGATGCTGTCCGATTATTATCCCCAGCGGCTTCGCGCAACAGTTATTGCGATTTACTCCTCCGGTGTTTACATCGGAGGGGGGATCGGCCTGTTCCTGGGCGGATTTATAATGGAAAGCTGGAACAGCACGTTTCCGGATCCGGCGGCGGCACCGTTGAATCTCAAGGGCTGGCATGCCGCGTTTCTGGCAGTAGGTATTCCCGGTATCTTTATGGCGCTGTGGGTGCGCTCCTTGCGTGAGCCCAAGCGTGGTGTGTCGGAAGGTCTTGTTACTGCCGAACATCCGAATCCGTTTGGCGTATTGCGTACCGAGTTGACAGCCATGATCCCGCTATTCAACCTCTATGGTTTGGCTCGGGACGGCGCATCGATCAAAGATAATCTGGTTGCCGCGCTGATCATTACTCTGATTGCTTGGGGGCTGATACTGCTGACCGATAATGTGCCGCAGTGGGTCGCGTTGGGTATCGGCATTTACGTGGTCTACTCCTGGGTTCAGTCCCTGAAAGCTCGTGACCCGGTCACTTACCACATGATCTTCCAGTCCAAAGCCATGATCTACACCATGCTTGCGTTCCCAACCATTTCTTTTGTCACTTATGGAGTCGGTTATTGGACCGCACCGTTGCTCATGCGACTCCACGACGTCTCTGCAACCGAAGTCGGGATGTACATTGGGCTTGGAAACGCCTTGGGCGGTCTGTTGGGCGTCACGTTGGGCGGTATCTTTGGTGATAAGTTCAAGCAACGGCACCCTGCAGGGCGACTGCTGATTGGTTATATCGCCGTATTCGGTACTGCGCCATTGGTGTTGTGGATGGTCTACACCGAAAGTTTGTACATGGCTTTTGCGCTAAATTTCGTGCATCACCTTTTTAGTGCCGCATGGCCTGGTATTCCTCCCAGTACCGCGGCGGATTTGGTGTTACCCCGTATGCGAGCGGTCGCGGGAGCTTACTATATCTTGATCAATACGATGCTTGGGCTTGCTTTAGGGCCGTATATGATGGGCCAGTTGTCGGACACCTTCGCCGCTACTGGGATGGACTCGGCGGAATCTTTACGCGCGGCCATTGCCTGCACCTTACTGATCTTCATAGCGACACTTGTGCTGTTAACCCTTGCGTGGAAGAACTTGCCAAAAGATGAGGCGTCACGACTGGATCGTGCGCGGGCGCTAGGAGAGGAAGTTGAGGAGGTTGCTGGTTAATTGCTGGATTTCATCACACTCAGAGACCCGTTAACGCAGGCGTTTTCGGCCTTTAGCCCTTGAAGGTCACAGTTTCTGCCAATTCGGCGCGAGCGGTATGGGCGTTGTTGACGTTCATGTTGGTGTCTTCAAACCCGAAGCTGATACCGAATAGCACTTTGACTTCATCGCCTAAGCCAAAAGCGTGGCGGACTAAATCGGGATGATGCGCCATCGTGCCTTGAGCACAGGAGGCGAGTCCATTTGCAGTCATGGCAAGCATTAGGGTCTGAGCGTACATACCCACATCCCAGGCACTGCCAATACCAAAAACCTCATCCATGCACAGAAACGCAACATGTGGCGCGTCGAACAGCTCAAAGTTGCGGAATGCCACCTGGGCTCGAGCGGGTTTATCCTCCCAAGCCACGTCCATGGCGTCATACAAAACTGCGGCGCACGCGCGACGGCGGTTCTTCCAGAGTTCGCCGATCGGCCCGCGCGAGCCCTTATGGTCAGTGTTTGCTGGGTGCTTATCGCGCGCGCGCTGCATAAACTGGCTACGAAGTTGATCCCGCGTTTCACCGGAGGCGACATACACCTGCCAAGGTTGGATATTGGTACCGGAAGGTGACCAGCGAGCAAGCTCGAATACTTTATCTAGCGTCTCCTGGGGTACTCGGTCCGGTAAAAATCCCCGCACCGAACGTCGTTTTCTGACCGCGGCTTCTAGGCTCATCTCCGTCATAAGTTTTCCTAATGCGATTTAGCTGTCGTGCAGGTACCAGCGCGTACCACATATATTTACCTGGTCGTCACTGACATAGCAGTTGCGGTTTCTGGCCTCAGCGAGTATCGCTTGCCGATCGCTGACGCGAATGTCCAGGCCGCCCAGGCCCGCGCCACGTCCGTCGGTGGCCTCGACAAATCGCAGGGTAGCGTTGTTAAAGCGAATACTGGGCGTCGCAACATCTGTATCTACAGGTAAATCAGTCACGCTTGCCCAGTGTTTGGCCAGTGCAAGCGGATCTGCGCCCTGTAACTCGACGCCGATGAAGTCGACAGTCGTGCCTTGCTGCACTTTATCTTCCCAACCCAGTCCGCCGACCGGGTTCCAATAACCGCTGAAGTCGGCCTGGGGATTCCACTCAAGTTCCAAAAATGCGGCCTGCATATCCCGCGGATGTAACTGACTCAAATACCACTCGTCGCTACTGTGTTCATGGGCCACGCGCACGCCTTGATCCAGAGCGCGCTGGCGCAAACGTTGGTGTTCGTCCAGAGTATCGATTTGCGTGATCACCATGTAACCGCCATCGCCTTGGCGTCGCTGCAGATAACGGCCTGCTGCAGTGTTTTCCTGAACGGGAGCCACTACCTCCAAAAAGTTGCGCCCGACGGGCATCAGGTTGTTTTCCAAGCCGAACTTGCCCACTCCAGGGTCGATGAAACAGCTTTGGATGCCGAGTATTGCCGTGAGGTCGTCGATGACAGGCGCTAATTGCTCCGCTACCAGGCAAATTTGTCGCAGTTGTATGGTCATTGTCTTATCCCCAAAAGATATGGATATATGTAGCCGCGCGTTAGTGCGAGCCGAAAGCGTCCTGGCGCGTTGGTAGCTCGGTGAAATCGCCGGATCTCTTTTCAGCGCGTGCTTGCATGGCTTCTTGCATTTCTTGGCCATTCATCATGGAGGCATTCCATATTGCGATGTAGTCCAAAGTGTCGGCGGTGCTGTGGTCTTTTGAATAATTGATCATGCGCTTGCAGCCGTAAACTGCCAACGGTGCCTTCTCGGCGATTTCGGCAGCTATGCCCATGACCGCGTCCAGCATGGCGGCCTGGTCCGCGAATACCTGATTTACCAAACCGACTGCTTTAGCTTCCGCGGCGGGCATGCGTCGACCCGTATAGGCGAGTTCGCGCACCAAGCCCTCGGGCATCTGCTGCACCAGGCGCGGGAAGGTGCCCACATCGGCGGTCATCCCAATGTTGGTTTCAAAGATCGTAAAAAACGCATCGTTAGTGGCATAGCGGATGTCACAGGCCGTTACCATATCCACGCCGCCGCCGACACAGCCACCTTGAATTGCTGCCAAGATTGGCAATCGGCAGGCTTCGAGAGCATTAAATGTTGCTTGGGTCTTGCGTGCTGAATCGTAAAATGCGGCGCCGTGACGAATGCTATTACGGC
>Ga0160422_10001807_pt1 | contig 13358 bp, 13 predicted proteins | sample Fk160mmetaG_FD_108192 | JGI IMG/M metagenome (GOLD analysis project Ga0160422, IMG submission 108192) | Marine microbial communities from the Central Pacific Ocean - Fk160115 60m metaG | ecosystem: Environmental > Aquatic > Marine > Oceanic > Photic zone | place: The Central Pacific Ocean...
AACAGTCTTTCCCATTCTAGTTGAACCTGTGGCTGAAATAAGGGGAATTCTATTATCGTTTACTAATCTTTTACCAATTTCATCGCCAGTGCCAACGACTAAATTAAAAATTCCCTTAAGATTATTTTCTTTTAAAACCTGATTGCAAATATTTTGAACTGCAATTGCAGTTAATGGCGTCTTTTCGGATGGCTTCCAAATTGAAATATTTCCACATATAGCAGCTATAAATGAATTCCATGCCCAGACAGCTACTGGAAAATTAAATGCAGAAATAATTCCAACATTACCAATTGGATGCCACTGCTCATACATTCTATGATCTGGACGCTCAGAATGCATTGTGAGGCCATAAAGCTGTCTAGATAATCCAACCGCAAAATCAGCAATATCAATCATCTCCTGAACCTCTCCATCGCCTTCTGCTTTTATTTTTCCCATTTCTAATGAAACTAAACTACCAAGGGCATCTTTATGCTCTCTTAATTTATTTCCCATCTCAAAAATTAATTGCCCTCTTACTGGGGCAGGTACTTTTCTCCATTCTTTAAATGCTTCGGATGAATATTTTACAACTTTCTCATAATCTTGGTCTGAACATTTATAAACTGATGCTATAAGTTCACCATTTGAGGGATTAATTGATTTAAACTCACCTAAATTTTTTGTCTCTATCCAACCTTCCCCTCCAATACATGAACCGTAATTTTCTTTTTGAATCATTAATTCTTTTAAGATATCTTCCATAGTCTCCTCAAAATTATTTTTGTAAAGGTTTAGTATTATCTTTATATGCCCAATATCCTATAAGCTTTATCATAATAAATAAAGTTAATGGAGTTGAATAGTAGTACTCTGGCTTGCTGAATTCTATAAGTTCTTCGAATCTACCTATCAAAAGTGATATTCTACCCATAACAGCAAAGCCAAAAGATGCTCCAAACTTAATCATAAGGAAATAAACTCCAATTCTACTAATTTTTCCTAACGTTCCGGTATGTTCTTTAGAAAAGAAAAAATAGACAAGGCCACAAATAACACCAATTAAGATAATTATATCATTAAATATACTGAAGTATGTACCAGATAGATTAACTGTTGAGCTTTTGATTTGAGTCAATAAATTTGAGTTAAGAAAGACATAAAATTTTAGTCCAGCCATCATACCTACTATGTAAGCAATTGAAATACGAGAAAGCCAATCATATTTTTTTGAGAGTCTAAAGAGCATAAAGACACCAAGAATCAAAGGAAAGATATACGTGAGATCAAAGCTGAAACCAGCACCAACATAATCAGGAAATAATCTTCCAAATAAATTAGGCCAAATCGTATCCCAAAATGTTATTGTAAATATATATCCAGCCGATACACCCACAAATATATGTTCTGCTGCTTTATAAAATGGATTATCACCATATAGATAACTAAATATACTTAGTGTTAATAATACAATGCACCAAACTCCAATTAACTCATACATTACTCAGTTCTCCTTCTTAGAAGATAATATGAGATATTTCCTAGTATAATAAATACAACCATTAATACGTGTGCAATAGATTGTGCTGACATCCTCGATGTTGCCTTGCCAGGCACCACCGCTATATTTGAATTCATATATTTATTTTTTTCTAAACTATTCAAATGATTAAATACCATCTGCTCATATTCAGCTGCTCCTGGCATGCCAGCTAGGATTCCTCTGATTTGTCCTGATTCAACGTAAGGGATAGCATCTGTAACCATTATAGAGGTACACCCAGATGACAATGGAACATTATATTCATCACAAGCAAACTGTACCCATTCTGCATTACCAGGTACGCCAGCAGATAAGTCAAAAACAAAGTCAAAGTCTGAAACTCGATTAACACCTTCCATCATTGGTATTTCATTTAATAAAATATTATTTACATCTTGTGTAAATATTGAACGAAGATCCGTTGCAATACCGCGTATAATAATCTCTCCACCTGCTTTATATGGAAGACTAACATAATCAACATGTTCTTTTATATTAAAAAGTTTAGAATCTACTACTTCTTGAATAGCATATTTTGCCATCATTAAACCTTCTGGCCAAAGTGGCACTGTATATACTTTTACACCTTTGGAAAATAAATGCTGTAAAACTGCAACAGACATAGGGTGAATTTCTGGTTTAGTACTAGCTCCATATTCAAAAGAGACTAAAACCCTATCACCTTCATTTAGTCTATTGAGCTCATTAAATACAATCTGCGAATTATTTGTAGTTTTTATAGGTATATTTATCCAATTGGGTTTAATCAAGGGAATTAAAACAGATAAACCTATAAGTATAAATATAAATCTTCTATCAAGTTTACCTAAATCAATTAAATACTTTTTTATATTAGTAAAAATTTTAGTCACCCAAGATTGACCTTTCTCTACCAGTTATAATTCTATAAGATTGAGCTATTGTTCCTAATGCAATTCCAATCATTATCGCTCTTGAACCAGCTGTAGCAGGAACATCCATTATCCATTCTTGCAAATCAGGGATTTTAAAAACAGCTAATTGATATAGATTTAATTGTAAAATAATAAATGGGAATATTATCATTGATATTAACAAAGTATAAAATAAAGTTTTTTTATTAGTAAATAATCCTGCGGTAATTGCGAAAATAAGACATATATAAATTTCTAGGGATAACCACCATGGTATTAATTGACCTACAGGTACTCTTCCTAGCATTAGAAATATTCCAGAAACTAATAACAATGTAGCTTCAAAATTTCTAATTTTAAAGGCACGGTAAGATGCAGAAGCTACAAAAAATGCTAGCAAGGCAAACATAGTTGCTCCAAGGGGTAAATATATATTTTGAAACATCCAATAAAATGCGGAACCTTGTTCTTTAAGGTGTGGTCCCATTGGGACATTAGATCCATTATAAATAAAACCAAAAATTATCATAATAATAAATCCAAATAGTGTAATTATACTATATTGATAATGTTTTCTTTTATTAGCAACTTTATTAAGATGTAGTTGTAATAAATTAATAACACCAAGAAATGCAGCAAATCCCGATATAATATCAAACCATTGAGTTGCGTCATTATCTATAAAGTCATTTAGGGGAGGATAATTAATAAAATGGCCTATTAGGGTTAAAAAACCAATAAATATAACTAAAAAATATGCAATTTGCCTTTTCATTTAACTACATTGGTCCTAAATAAAGTTTCAATATTAAAGTCAATAATTCCATAACCATTTAACATGGATGAAATAAAAACTATCACAATGGCAATCATACAACCAACTTTCACATAATCTTGTCCCTTAATACTTCCTAACATCTCAGGACTTCCGGATAAGTATGCAGAAGCCGCATAAAATTCTTCACCAATTAAAGTATAATCACATGCAGTTACAAAGAAAGGAATCTGCGAGGACGAACCAGTACCTGCAATTTGAATTGCTCCAATAGAATTTCCTGTTTCTGCTAAAATTAATGATTCAGCATAAAATTTCCCCTGAAAAAATACAGCTGCTGGTTTTTCTCTCAGCATAATACCATTTACTCCTGCCGCATATGCAAATTGATCATCTGTAACATAATGAACCATATCGTTTCTATATAAGTCAGGCCTTCCCTTTTTCAAGTAGGACTCTTTACATGTTTCTTTTGCTGTTTCCATAACAATAGGAACACATACAGGTACATGCAAATTTGCCTCATATTCAGCAGTCATACCAGCAACATGCCCTAAGATAGTTAGTCCGGAAATTGTATCAATCTGATCTAAGCTAGATATCCCAGGGACATATAATACTGGGGTACCCATTTCAGTAGCTCTTCCTACTGCCTCCTCCATAGCTTTTATGGCAGCTATAGGTCTCATATAAATAGGCTCACCACTTTTGGCAGACTCAATAAAATACTCAACAACAAAGCACAATAAAATCACACAAACAAAGGTTGTTTCATTCCCAACGAGAAAAATTGGTAAAGGTATAAAAAAATAAAATAAAATCATTAAGGAAGGTAGCAATGTATATTTAATAGATTTTTTCATATTAGTTTTTTATACTCAATCTCTCAATTTCATTGATTAAAAATTCTATGTTAGTTCGATCTTCAAGTAACTCTGCAAGATTATAATATTTTTTATTATTGATAAAACATGTTACGAGTGGTCCTAAGAAAACAAGAAACTGGCTGCCTATAAATGATATATATTTTGTGCTTTCTAAAAAAAAGATAGATGGAACTGACATGCCTCGTTCAACTATCTCTTTTGCAAAAGTTGATATTATATTTTGGTCTTTGATCATCTTACTAAATTAATACAATTAATCTAATAATATAACTTCTAAATTTGCTCTAGGTATAATTTCACATCTATCGTCATTCAACTTAATTTTAGCCACCCTTGAAGTTGTCTCAGTATCAATTGTAACTAATTCTTTTGGTAATTCTATTACCTCTCCAATCAATCCAAAGAATGGTTCTCTAATTATTCTAACTTTAGAGCCAATAGAAATTGCTAATTTATCTTCATTAAAAGAATCCTCAACTATGGATTTATCTGTTGAACCAATGAAAATCTCAGGACGCATAACACCAGCTCTAATTTGAGTTGCACCATTTATTGAAGCCATTTTAGAAATATTTTCTTTAAATAGTTGATAGGTTCTATCAGCCATAGATATTTCGCCAAAACCTTCAGTAACTATAATTGTAGTAGTTTCTTCCATGCCAGTAATTGCAACTCCAAGTGGCTTTTTTAAAATCTTTGTTAATGTTTGATAATCAATTCCGCCACAAACTATACCTTGTATATTTAAATCGTTTATTTTTTGATATAGGTTATAAGAAAGAGTAGATTTCAAAATCAATATATCATCATTATCAATACTTGAAAGGTCAGAATCAGTTTCATCCAGAATTTTTATTTTTCCCTTCTTCTCACCACCAATTCCAATAATACCTTGAATCAACATCCCACTTGAATTAATTACTACACCTTCTTTATCAATTATTGAATTTACTTTACCTGGGATATAAGCATCGATTTCAATAGGAACAGGGGCTTCAGAGATTATGATTTGTCCTGTAACATCTGAAATATTACCAATTATACCATCTAGAGGAGACTTTACCTCAGATTTAAAAAACCCAAAAAGTCCCTTACTTCGCGCAATAACTTGACCTTTTGAAACTGGTTCATCAATATTACATAACATAGATTCCTTAATTTGATCTGCATCAATATTTAACTCATTCGCAATATTAATCATTTGAATATTACCTGGAATTTTAGTTGAAGCCACTATATGGTTTGCATCAACTCTTTGATCATTATCTACATGAACTTTTCCTTTTAAAGGAAGTAATCGTTCTTTTTGAATCGTTGTTTTTCCTAAAACTTTAAGACCAGGTGTATACGATTTTGACATTACATCTCCAAATTAGGATATTCATTTATTGCATTTCTCCAATTATCAATTAGAGACTTCCTGTTTTGTGTGTTCATATTAAAGTTAAATGGCCTTCCTCTTCCATCTAAAACAATACCAACCTCTCCTCCGTAAACACTACTTTCAAAAATACTTTCATTTTGGATAGAGAAATTTCCTTTAAGGTTAAAACTTGCTTTACATTCAATATATTTAGCTTTAATAACTTTCATTTCACCATATTTAAGAGTCCCTGTATGCTTTTTCCCTTCCACAAAAATAGTATAATCTAACATTTCTTGACCTATTTCACCTTCACCATTTGGAGCAATACATGTTCCTAGCCGAACAAGACAATCTTTATTAAAAACTTCTATAGCTGCTCTTTCATTAACAGAAGCTAAAACTCCAAGTTGTGGCATCATAAAAATTGAATCTACTGATAATTCAGTAATCCCTTCTGGAAGAAAGGAATCAATTAAAATCTTACATGCTTGTTCTCTTCTTGGGGCGTGAGATAAAACGCCTCCTGAGCCAACAACCATATCTAGGTCTTGCATATTAACTAAAGTCTCCCCAGACATTGTCTGATCAAATGTGTCTGAAATTGTTCTTTCTTGCTGAACTCCTTTCAATGAAACTGCGAACTTTTTATGTTGATCAAATGATAATCTAAGCGCTTCCCTAGCTATTGCTTGCTCAACTATTAGTTCATCTAGGGTTTGGGGGATTGTCGTAGGGCGAATCATCTTATTAGCTATTCTATTTGTTAGATCAGACTCCTTAAGATCATGACTAAGCCATCTGGATACATTTTCCACCCCAGCATCTGCAAGCACATTGCATATTGAATAGCTCATTCCATAATTTGCACTTACAGTTCGATTAAATTTATCTTCAAAAACTGAAAAAACATCTGTAGTTGCACCTCCTATATCAACACCAACAACAGATATTTGCTCTTTATTAGCAATTCTTTTAATTATTTCTCCAACTGCCCCAGGAGTTGGCATAATTGGACAATGTGTCCATTTTTTTAACTTGTCATAGCCAGGAGCCTGCGCCATAACATGATCCATGAACAAATCATGAATTTTATCTCGACTAGGCTGCAAGTTTTCTACTTCAAGGGTTGGTCTTATATTATCTACCATTTTAAGGTCTGTTTTATCAATCAAGGTTTTATTAACTTCTTTTCGCGCTTCTTTATTTCCAGCATAGATTATTGGAAGTTTATAATTATTACCTAGTCTAGGGCGTGGATTAGCTGCAGCCAGAATTTCTGATAACTCAACAACATGAGATTTTGTGCCTCCATCTACTCCTCCAGACAATAAAACCATATCAGGTCTTAACTCTCTTATTCTCTTTACTTTTTCATGATATTTCCTACCATCGTTTGAAGCAATAATATCCATTACAATAGATCCTGCACCAAGAGCAGCTCTTTGAGCACTTTCACCTGTCATATTTTTAACAACACCCGCGACCATCATTTGAAGACCACCACCAGCTGAACTTGTTGATATATAAAGATCTATACCATTTTTAGTATCAGAGGATGTATTTATAAATTTTTCACCATCTAAAATTTTACGCCCAGAAAGTTCTTCAAGCTCAGTTATTGCGTTTATTACCCCACGAGTCACATCTTCAAATGGTGCTTCTACAGTCGTAGGAGCTTCACCTCTATGAGAAAGACGATATTCTCCATCAATTTTTTCAATTAAAATCGATTTTGTAGTAGTAGAACCGCAATCAGTAGCTAAAATAACATTTATATTTTCTTGATTTTTCATCTAGATATTTTTTTATAATATTGAGTTTTTTAAATAAATATAAAAAAGTGGAGCTGCGAATATTATTGAATCAAACCGATCTAAGAAGCCACCATGTCCCAACAATATTGTTCCAGTATCTTTTATATTTACTTGTCTTTTCATAATTGACTCAGCAAAGTCACCTAATTGCCCAAAAATTCCTGTTATAACTGAAATCGCAACAATATCTATCATATTAATGTTATAAGATAAATCAAAAATAACGTCAAAATAGTGAAATGAGAATGCGACAATGAATGATCCGATAATACCTGAAAAACTTCCTACCCATGTTTTGTTGGGACTTATTGCTGGTAATATTTTAGTTTTTCCAAATTTTGAACCAAAAAAATAAGCAAAAGTATCACAAATCCATACACTTAAGAATAATAGCAATGTATAATAAAATCCATTATTAGCAAATCTTATATTAATCAATGATTCTGTTAAACAGCATCCAATCATAACCAACCCCAAAAGATTAAAAGAAATATTCTGAGTGCTAGATTCGCTATATAAGAAAACTTCAAATGAAAAACATACAATAAAAAATAAAATAATTATAGTATAAGTATCGCAAAAATTCACTATTGAGTTCATAAAAACAATAATATTGAAAGGAAGTAAGAATGAAGTAGATATTTGAGTGTTTAATTTATTTACTAGCTTTACATATTCAAAGGTGCATACACATAAAATGATTAAGACAAAAAATGGAAATAAAAAATCATAATAAATTGACGAAAGGATTATTGGTACTCCAAAAAAATTTATTAAAGATCTATTATTTTTATAATTACTAATCATTTATTTGTTGAATAAACCCTAGAACCATTTTTATGCATAATTATTGTATTATTAAGTTGTAATTCAATTGAATACTTATTCCCATAATTCGTCTGAATATTTATATCTTTATGCTTAGGTAACTCTGTTACTATCTTATCTAAATAAGATAATTTGCTAGATTGATATTCAGTATAATAATAAAGACGATTATATCCAGGATATGTCAAATCTTTTATATTCCCAAATATAATAGTAAATAAAGCAATTAGGACTATATAATTATTTTTTATATTCATTATCACCCCACTTTATAACTTCCACTTTTACTTCAGTTGTTCCCTGTTGTACAAAATCAAGTTCTTTCGCTGCGCCATAAGAGCAGTCTAAAATTCTGCCCTTAATATACGGACCTCTATCATTTATTTTTAGTTTTACTGATTTTCCATTATTTAAATTTGTCACCCTTACAATTGAATTCAATGGTAAGGTCTTATGAGCAGCAGATATCCCATCTTTATCATATACTTCGCCATTAGCAGTTAAATTTCCATGAAAGCCATCTCCTAAGCCATAAAATGAAGAAATACCATAAAATGTATCATTTGTATCTCGAGAATCTGGCTTAGAAACTAAATTTGTATATCTAGGTGAAGGATAGCAAGAAATAAATATAAAAATAAATATGAAGTATAAAATTCTAATTATGAAAGTTTCCCACAAGGTCTGAAATAGATGAAAAGTTATTTTTTAACATGAATTCATTTAATCTATCATAAATGCTTACTATTAGGGAGGGATCTCTATAATTGAGGGTTCCTATTTGCACCATTGAAGAACCAACTCTAAAAAATTCTATAGTATCCTCGAATGTGCAAATTCCTCCCATACCAATGATAGGAATATTAATTTTATTATAAATTTTATGCACTTTAGCTAGAGCTAAAGGCTTAATAGGTGAGCCAGAGACTCCACCAAAAGTAGTCGACAAAAGCATTTTTCCAGTTTTATAATCAATTGCTAATCCTTGAAAAGTATTGACTGCACTAATAGCGTCAGCACCAGCCTCCTGAGCAGATAGAGCTATTTCAGAAATATCTGTAACGTTTGGAGTAAGTTTAATTATTAATAATTTTTGTGTTAACTGCCTTAATTGACGAGTTAGACTAGATACAATATCGGTATTAACACCAAACTCTATTCCTCCCTGTTTGACATTAGGACATGATATGTTAATTTCGTAACCTATATGATTACCATTAGACCGATCTATTTTGGTTAGTATTTCAACATATTCATCAATTGTGGAGCCTGCAATACTAACAATATACTTGGTTTTTAAATTATTAAGCGATTGAACCTTATCTTTACAGAATTTTTCTACTCCAACATTTGCTAGACCAATTGAATTAATCATACCTGAATCTGAACCATGTATTCTTGGAGAAGGATTCCCCTCTCTTGGATGGAGAGTAATTGATTTGGTGATGACAGCACCCAATTTAGAAAGGTCAATAAATTTCTCTACTTCATTACCATATCCAAAAGTTCCACTAGCTGCAATTATAGGAGAATTAAAAATAACATCCTTAATTTTCATACTAAGCATATCAATTAATCTTTCTATTTATTTTAGAATCTATATTCTCACACCAATTTATAAAAGCCCAAGTATCTTTCAAAAATTGTATGGGGTTTGAAAGCACATCTAATAATCCATTAGGGTAAGCTGTTTCAAACCTCCATTTTATATATTCCTTAGGCCAATTTTTCATAACCCATAATATTTTTATTTTATTAAACATACCTTAATAAGATTATTTTTTTAAATTTAATTTTAATTTTTCAAGTTCTAAGTTTTCAAAATTTAAATCTTCAAATTTCATGATATCTTTTTCTTTAGATATTTTAATATCGTTTTTAGAAGTATCAACAAAATTCAAACCTTCATATCTACTCAAATATCTGTCTAAATCAATGATTTTAGAGCTGGGATTAGTATTATTCTCATCATTAGTAATTATTGAACTCTGGATCATTTTCTTTAATGAATCACTAAAACTATTTGGTGAATAAATAGAATCAACTACAATATTGTCACTTATAAAACTAAATTTAGATTGAAAATTATTATAGAGAATATCAAAATGTGACATGTTTCTTTTAAAAGATGAAGGCGAACCTGGGATAATTTCATTAATTCTGACTTTTACAGAATCATACGAATAATAATCATCAATATCATTTATTTCTTCAAAGCAAAAATAAATTGAATCTAAATCATAATTATTAATTATTTTATCACAACAATCTGATAATTTAGCCTGTGCCTTAAGATTTTTAATATCCTCATTAATAATATAATAATACGAAGAAAGTTTTTCTTTAACTGTATCAATATTTCGTTTATCAGAATCAGTATTTGCATAATTAATATAGTTAATAAGCATTTCATCAGTATCATAAAAATAAATCTCATTAAACAGGCCTTTATAAAATGATAATTCAGTATCATTTTTTAGGATTTCATCTAGAAGAATATAGGCTTCAGCAAGGTTGTCACTATTAACTAAATCTAACATTGGCAATAATTTATCAATATATTTTTGAGAGGATATATTTTCGATAGAGTAATCAGGGAACTTCTGTTTCGCAATATCTAGCCATGAACTTTCAGATGGATCTATAAAATTATTAATTGGATCAATTCCATTTAGGGCATAGAGCGACATAGCAGCATATGGATTACTATTAGGAAATTTCTCTATTAACTCCTTATATCTTAAAATAGATGAATCTATTTTACTAAAATCAAAATAAAAGCTCTCTGCAATATAAAATAAAAGCGAATCTGCTCTAAGAACTTCGTTATTTTGAGAAGAATCTATATTAGTTGAAAGATTATATTCATATATCAAATCCTCAAGAGTCTCAATTTTTGTGATGGTTTTTTTAGCAAGTTTTCCAGCTTTTGAACTTGATTTTTCATTTTTGGATTTCTCTAATAATTCTTTAGTTGTAGAAAAATCAAAAGATTCTTCAATATTTATTTTTGCAAGCAAATAAAAGGCTTCAGCTGTTTCTTTCTTTTTTGAATTGTCAGATGTTATATTATAAAATATTTGTTTTGCAGATGAATAGTCTTTCATTTGATAATAAATCTTACCTAATTCTAAATTCAAAAAAAGTCTTTTATCATTAAATGATGATAAGTTTAATAATCTCTCAATTTCAGCGATTAAATAACTATAATTTTTATTTATTTTATGAAATTCTAATGCTGTTAATTTAATATTTTTCTTTTCTCTATCATCTGTAAGAATATCATATAATTTTTCTAAATAAATAACCAAAGTATTATAGTCATCAATATTTTCCGAATAATTTATAAATTGATTATAAATATTTATTTTTTCACTATCGCTCGATGAGTTCTTTAAACATAAATTTAGATATTTATAAACATCTTCTGTATTATTTTTATCAATACTTACTTTAGCAAGTATTTGATTATATATATAACTTTGATATCTATTAAATTTCTTATTGCTATCAATTAGTTTGGAAATATAATTATTATACGAATCAACATTATCTAAACTATATTCGCAAAAGGAAAGCCATAAGATTGACTCTGTATAATAATTACTTTCAGGAAAGGTCTCCATTAAAATAGAAAAGTATTCTTTCGAACCTTTATAATCTTCTTTAAGTAAAGAAGAAACAGCTAAAATATAATATGCTTCCTCAACCCACCTACTATTCGGGTAATTCTGTAAAGTGATTTTAGAATTAAGTATAGCTTCATCCAAAAACTTTTTTGCCTCTATAGGAAGATCAGTCTCAGTATACTTTTTATTGTCAATAATAATTTTTGCATTTTTGAATGCATCTTGAGCATTATAAAAAGTATTAAAATAGGCACATGAAAATGTAAAAAATGCAATCAGAACTAGTCTGCACAAGATTTTAATATGATAATAAAATAACATATTTGTACCGAGGGCCGGAATCGAACCGGCACGAACATTACTGTTCGAGGGATTTTAAGTCCCTTGTGTCTACCAATTTCACCACCTCGGCAAGTTTGGAGGCGTCGACCAGATTCGAACTGGTGATGGAGATTTTGCAGACCTCTGCCTTACCACTTGGCCACGACGCCAAAAAAAGGCCTCTAAAAAGAGGCCTTTGAGCGAAAGAACGGATTCGAACCGTCGACCCTCACGTTGGCAACGTGATGCTCTACCAGCTGAGCTACTTTCGCAAAATTATCTAAAAAACAAAGCTGTATATTTTAATATAATAAAACATAAAAAACACAATAATTTTTAATAGACTTTAAGGCTAATGATTATGTCCATGATGAGGATGCCCTGGAGCGCGGCCTCTATGATCATTTAACTCAGGACCTTTTGGTATTTTTGCCATTCCTTCATCAACAATAAATAAAATATCAGCTTTACTATCAACTTTTGTATCCAATGAAACTTTTTTTGTATTTATTGTATTTTTTGCATTATTTATTTTTGTATTTGAAATCCTAACTATATCTCTATGGTCATTAATTGTATCTAATATTTTTGGCTTATCTTTGTACATCTCATCAAGATTAGCATCAGGATTACCTAATTTTTTATTTTTAAGGTGCTTTTCAGATTGCTTAATCTTTTTTTGCAATAAATCAATATCGACTAAATCAGTACCAATATCTGACAATGCAATATTAATCTTATTTAAGTACTTACCTTTGTTGCCTGCTTCGTATAAAGGAGTTGTCCCATTACCACCATTCTCAGAAGCTCTACTCGATCCACCACTTCTTAAAATAAGGTCAAAGCCTATTTCACTTTTGCTTAATCTATCCATATCTGGCTTAGTCCCATTAAATAAGACAATTACAAAATCAGCTTCACTAGATATTTTATTGTAGATTTCTTTAATCTCTGATATAGGCTCTCTTATTAAAATAGAATCTTTCTGAAAAGAAGAAGCTGCGCCAATATACGCAACCTTAAATCCATCATAACTTTCAATTTTATATGGATCAAAAAGTCTTTTTCTATTACCTTCATCATATAAATTACATGATATATAACTGAAATTAGATTGTGACTCTAACTTCTTTAGATATTTCAGACCCAATGCAAAATCTCGTGATCCTGGCGTAAATGCATTGTAATTCATTTTATTATTGCAATCAACAATTATTTCAGACTTAATCTTTGCTGCTTCAATATTATCTTTTTCAAAAGTCATATCAGATTTATGGAAAAATAAATCACCTGAGTCTACAACTATAACATGATTATTGT
>Ga0160422_10001810_pt1 | contig 13350 bp, 11 predicted proteins | sample Fk160mmetaG_FD_108192 | JGI IMG/M metagenome (GOLD analysis project Ga0160422, IMG submission 108192) | Marine microbial communities from the Central Pacific Ocean - Fk160115 60m metaG | ecosystem: Environmental > Aquatic > Marine > Oceanic > Photic zone | place: The Central Pacific Ocean...
ACCTGAGGATTGGCTCGGCCTACTTGCGCAGCTTCATCTGTTGTTTTCAGTTCCCACGCCAAAACAAGAACGTGACCGTTTGGCATCCATGCAAAGTCGTGGTGATGATGTTTCTGGTCATCGGCCCAATCGAGGACCCAAAGCAATTCGTCATCCCAACTTTTCCTTTCCAAACGTCCCCCTACACCTCCTCCTGCAAAAGCTCCACTCATGCGACATCCGCGTACAAGGCTGCCATCTTCAAGCAGGTAGCAAGCCCCACCAGTGTTGTATTCACTTGACCATGTATTGATGACTTCTCCGCAATTGTTGATCAAATGTGTTGCCCCCGATCCCATGGGATCAAGGAGGGTATATCCGTCGTAGGATTCGTCTGTATTCAAGAAGGTCCCCACGGTTTGGTTTTGGCCGTGAAGTGCAGAAATCCCGGCCATTGCAGCCAGTGTTAAAATGAGATTATGCTTCATGATTTGTTGTTTGGCCAAACGCTTTGAATGCGCTCTTGGGAAATGAAAGATGCCTCGCGTGCCCATTGGTTGCATTGCATCAGGTTTTCGATCGAAATGTCGAGATGCGTCATCACATGACGACATTGATCTACAAGGCTGATGTCCATCACCCCTGGGTCGTCGGTATTGAGTGTGGTTCGAATGCCTCGTTTGAGCAATTCCTTGAAGGGGTGATTTGTCAGTGAGGATACGGCCCTCGTGAGCACATTGCTCCATGGACAAAGCTCGAGGGGTATGCGGTCCTGCACCAGTCGTGCCATGACTTCCTCATCGTGGATGGCTTGGACACCGTGGCCGATTCGGTCTGCACCCAATTTGTCGAGTGCCACCAAAATGTTCTGTGCTGCTTGAGGTACGTCTGGTTCTCCTGCATGAACTGTGATTCCTAGGCCTTGAGCTTTGGCCTTTTGAAACAAAGAAGCAAAGGGATGTGCAGGATAGTGGACTTCGTCGTCGGCCAAATCCAATCCCACGAAATGGGCCTTTCGTTCTAAGATCCAATCGCACCACCGTTCATTTTCTTGCACACTTTTGATTCGTTGAAGCAAGCCAATTAGTCCCACCACCATTGGATATTTTCGTTCAGCTCGAGTTATTCCGCGCAAGATTGCTTCAAGCATGAGGTCTGCGTTCATGTCTGGATGTGCGTCTAGTAAAAAAGAGGGTGCGTAGCGCAATTCGAGTACGCGTACGTTGCTGATGCGATGCATGTCTTCGCATGCTTCAAAGGCCAGCTGTTCCACTTTTGCTTCATTGTCAATCACATCTCTTGCATTGAGAAATTTATGAAGGACCGAAGGGAGGTCAGCCATGGGCGACTTGATTAAAAACTCATTCTCAAAGGCATGCTCTGTGTCTACAGCCATTCCACGTTGCAGAGCCCAATTTTTTAAGGTCGTCTTTCGAAATGCCAATTCAAGATGGCAGTGCAATTCAACTTTAGGCAACGCGAAGAGGGCCGATTCCGTCATGGGACGAAGTTCACAACGAACGTCCACGCTTCCAACTCGCCAGTCGTAACTTCGCTTCATGTCCGTGGAAATCAAGAATAAGAAGGCGTCTTACACGTATTTCCTCACTGATGATTTCACGGCAGGCATGGTCCTTTCAGGATCGGAAATCAAATCCATTCGCGCGGGGAAAGCGAGCATTGCGGAGTCTTATTGTCGCATTGAACAAGGGGAGTTGTGGGTGTGCAACATGTACGTTGCGGAGTATCCAAATGCAGGATACACTCCTCAAGATTCCCGTCGAAAGCGCAAACTTTTGCTTCAGCGAAAGGAATTGAAAAAGATTGAGAAGAAAGTCAAGGACGTAGGGGTAACGCTGATTCCTACACTACTCTTCATTGCGGAAAGCGGCTACGCCAAGCTGAAATTTTCAGTGGCCAAGGGTAAAAAATTGCACGACAAGCGACAATCTCTCAAGGACAAAGACATTTCTCGAGATTTGGCTCGATTGACGGACTGAAAAATGAGAGGTTTTGTTGGCCCGCGATGGGTTACTATGCCTGCTCCTCCGCCGGCGCCAACACGACTCGATATTGATCGACAAAGTCACCCCAGTCCCAAAGGAAGTGTTCCATCACTTCACGAAGGTTTTTCTGTAGAATGGGGTTGGGTACATTCATATCCCTGAAATAGCGCTCTTGATGCGCAATGACGCCATATTTGTAACACACTGCCCGGGTCATGCCTGTGAGCGTGTTTTTACTTGGACGATTGACTTCCTTCATGAAGATGCGGAATTCTTTGACTTTCTTGGCGAAGGACTCGGGCTGAAGTCCAAGAGCAAAGCCAAATTTGGCGCAACACCGTTCGATGATGGCGCGATCAATTCCTGGAGGGAAGTGTTTGGGGATGAGGCTGAGGTTGGCCGAGACGACAATCATCAAGAATTTTCCATAGTCATCATCCTTGAGGTTGGGGCAACTGTCAAATTCTGGAGCGGCGTTAAGAAAAGCTGCAACCTGAGGCCAACCTTGCTCGACTGTCTCAAACGAGGTGTTGACGAAGATGTTCGCCACCTGTTCGTCGGTGAGCTTTTTCTTTGAAAGCCAGCTGAGTAATCCCAGGTTCTTCATCCTTGGGATTCAAAGCTATGACCACACTTTGAGGCAAATAAGGGGATTTTCGTGCACGCTATCCACAGGTTTATCCACATGAGATGACACTTGGCGGTTCCTCAAAGTACCTTTGCGTTGTGTACCAGAAAGTTCTGAAACCCCTGTTTTTCTTAATGTCTCCGGAGCGCGCGCACTACTTGGCCATGGACTTGTTGGTTTTTGCTTCTCGCATTCCTGGCGTGTCTTGGTGGATGAAGCGGCGAGCGGTCAGGCGCAACAAGGGACGCGAGGTGACTGTGGCTGGATTGACTTTCCCTAACCCTGTAGGACTGGCTGCGGGATTTGACAAAGACGCTCGGTGGTTGACCGCGCTTGAGATGCTTGGGTTTGGTTTTGTGGAAATCGGCACCCTTACACCAAGGGCCCAAAGTGGAAATCCTCAACCGCGCCTCTTTCGATTGAAAGCAGATCGCGGCATTCTCAATCGCATGGGCTTCAACAACAAGGGACTATATCCTGCGGCCAGTCGCTTGGTTCGTCGACCAAAAAGCTTGGTGGTAGGCGGCAACATTGGTAAGAATAAAATTACACCCAACGACCAGGCTGTAGAAGACTATCTCGCTTGCGTAGATGCACTGCACGCTCATGTGGATTATTTTGTGGTCAATGTAAGTTCTCCCAATACACCGGGATTGAGAGAGTTGCAAGGCAAAGAGCCCTTGTCAAAGTTGCTCCGAGCTGTTGTGAAAAGAAATCTCTCTTACCCAGGTCATCGACCCGTGTTTTTGAAGATCGCTCCGGACTTGACAAACAGTCAGTTGAACGACATTGTAGACATTGTTGAGGCGGAGCGCGTGGATGGATTCGTGGCAACCAACACGACCACTTCTAGAGATGGACTCGTGACTCCGCGGTACGATGTTGAAGCAATGGGAGCAGGTGGAGTGAGTGGAGCTCCTGTGCGTCAGAGATCGACGGAGGTGGTACGGTATCTCGCTGAGCGGAGTGAAGGACGAATTCCCATCATCGGTGTTGGAGGCATTGACAGCCCAGAAGCAGCTCAGGAAAAACTCGATGCAGGGGCCAGCCTTGTCCAAGTTTATTCGGGGATGGTCTACGAGGGACCGGGTCTTCCGGCGAGCCTCGTGTCAGGTCTTGAAGTTCAAATGACCTAGCCTAAGAGGTCTTTCCAAGAGGGCGCGGCCTCCTCAAGTCGAACCCCTCTTTCTGAATGCTTGACTGTGCAAGCCGCATGGATGGGGTCATGCTCTAGAAAAAGGACCCACTCCTCTGATGCAGCGGTGTCGAGAAACAGTTTTTTTTCCTCGAGAGTCAAGAGAGGCCGCGTATCGTAACCCATGACGTAGGCGAGAGGGATGTGCCCAGTGCTTGGAAGTAAATCAGCCATGAAGGCCATAGTTTGACCTGAGGGTTGACGCAGAACGGGAATCATTTGGCTTTCTGTGTGACCATCAGCGAAAAAGATGTCCCAGCCTTTGATGCCGATTGCATTCCGCGTCAAACGGGATTTGCGGTCAATCATTTGGAGCTGGCCGCTCTCATGGAGAGGGAGAAGATTTTCGGAAAGAAAAGAGGCTTTTTCTCGGGCATTTGGATTCAAAGCCCATTGCCAGTGCGATTCATTGGACCAATAGGTTGCATTGGGAAAGGCAGGAACAAAGAGGTCGTCATCTCTTCGAATCACGCCTCCTCCGACATGGTCAAAATGGAGGTGGGTTAAAAAAACGTCTGTGATGTCATCACGTGAGAATCCAGCTTTACGCAGACTTTTATCGAGATCATGCTCTCCATGGAGATGATAATGGCTGAAAAACTTTTGAGATTGTTTGTTGCCGATGCCACAGTCAATCAGCACCAATCGCGAGGAGACTTCAACCAAGAGCGATCTCATTGCCCACGTGCAGAGATTTTGAGCATCGGGTGGATTGGTACGAGACCACAGTTGTTGAGGAACAACCCCAAACATCGCACCTCCGTCCAATTTGAAATTGCCGGTGTGAATGGTGTGCAATCGCATGGGGGAAAGGTAGCCACACCTCGACACACTTGAGTACCTTTGAGCTTTGATTCCAGCATATGCTTGACGCCCTCTCTCCCGTCGATGGTCGTTATCGACATCACACAGCTTCTCTTTCCCCTTGGATGTCTGAACTCGGCTTGATCAAACACCGCGTTGAGGTGGAAGTGGAGTATTTTTTGGCCCTTGTGTCGATGCCACTTCCTCAGCTCGCGGATTTCCCAGAGAACCAGATTGAACCGTTGAGAGACATCCATCGCAATTTCTCTGAAGCGGACGCTCAATGGGTGAAGGACAAGGAGCGCATCACAAACCACGATGTGAAAGCGGTTGAGTATTTTGTGAAGGAGGCCATGGAGAAGTTAGGGACAGGAGCCTGGAAAGAATTTGTCCATTTCGGACTGACCTCACAGGACGTCAACAACACTGCCATACCGCTCTCCTTGAAAAGAGCCACAGAACAAGTGGTGTTGCCTCTCCTGGATGAGACCATTTCAGATTTGGCTGGACTTGCTGTGAAGTGGAAGGAAGTGCCCATGCTTGCGCGAACTCATGGTCAGCCAGCTTCCCCTGTGACCTTAGGCAAGGAGTTTCAAGTTTTTGTGGATCGTCTTCGCAGTCAACGCAAGGCCGTCGATGAATCGATCTATGCTGCGAAATTTGGGGGTGCAACCGGCCAGTTTAACGCACATAAAGTTGCTTATCCCAATGTGAATTGGCCTGAATTTGGCACCCATTTTTTGGAAAATGTCTTGGGATTGACACGGACCACTGTGACAACTCAAATTGAGCCATACGATCATCTTGCAGCCTGGTGCGACGCTTTACGTCGTGTGCACACCATTTTGATGGACCTGGACAAAGATGTCTGGGCATACATCTCCATGGATTACTTCAAGCAAGCGATTGTGGCTGGAGAGGTAGGGTCTTCCGCGATGCCTCACAAAGTCAATCCCATTGATTTTGAAAACAGCGAAGGCAACCTTGGCGTGGCCAATGCGCTTTTGGCTCATTTTGCCGAGAAATTGCCAATTTCGAGATTGCAACGTGACTTGACGGACAGCACCGTGCTGCGAAATCTTGGCGTTGCCCTTGGGCACAGTGTGATTGCAATGAATGCCACTCGCAAGGGGCTTGGCAAGTTGGTTTTGAATGAGTCCAGGTTGACTGCAGACCTCGAAGCCAACTGGGCAATTGTCGCTGAAGGGATTCAAACCATCTTGCGCAGAGAGGGCTACCCGGAGCCTTATGAGGCGCTTAAAAAACTCACCCGCAACCACAATGACATCAATCCCTCAGTCATGGCTAAGTTCATTGAGGATTTGGATGTGAGCGAATCTGTCAAATCGGAATTGCGGGAAATCAGTCCCGCCAATTACACTGGATTTGCATCTAAACTGGTGCGTGGATGAAGGCCATTTGGGCCTTGGTTCCCTTGATTCGGCATCAACGCGAAAGCGTGGTGCTTATGGGGGTGCTGCACGCATTGAGTGCCGTGCTCAATCTTTTCACCTTCTTGTCTGTGGTTCCTTTTCTTCGGATTTTATTTGGAGCTACAACTTCGGTGGATGCAGCGAGAGAGGGAGGAATCATTGCTGTGGTGAGCCAAGCTTTTGATGCCTTTGTCCAAACTCAGGGATCATCATACGCCTTGGGTGCACTGTGCCTCGCCATGGTGGGGCTGGCCTTGATTAAAAATACCGTTCATTACGCTGCTTTGTACGTGATGGCTGGAATTCGCACTGGCATCAGTCGCGACCTGAGGCAGGACTTATATCAAAAGCTCATGGACATGCCGATGGGTTGGTTTTCTGAATCCAAAAGCGGCGATGTGATGAGTCGTTTTACACACGATTTGATGGAGGTGGAACACTCTGTGATCGGATCATTGGAAGCCTTGTTGAAGGCACCATTGCTGATTCTTGTGAGTCTGGGGACATTGCTCGTTTTGAGCTGGCAATTGACGGTCTTTGCTCTGGTTCTTCTTCCCATTTCGGGCTGGTTTATTAGCAAGTGGTCCAAACGACTGAAACGGCATGCACAAAAAGGAAAGGAGGAGCTCGGTCAGCTCGTATCTGTTTTGGAAGAGACTCTGTTGGGTATGCGCATTGTCAAAGCGTTCAATGCGGAGGAACAATTTAAAGCAGCTTATGCCGAGCGCAATCAGGGTCATTTCAGAGCTACCCGCAGAATGCATCGGCGAGAAAGCATGTCTTCACCGATGAGTGAGGTCGTCTCCCTGACAGTGATGGCCGTCCTCTTGGCATTTGGTGGAAGCCTTGTTTTGTCTGGAGAATCTTCATTATCTGGAGATTGGTTCATCGGATATCTGGTTGTTTTTTCTCAAATTATTCCCCCCGCTCGCTCCCTGTCAGACGGCGTCTTTCGCGTGTCTAAAGGTGCAGCTTCAATCGATCGGTTGCAGGAGTTGTTTGAGAATGCATCTGACGTGTTGTCTGATTCAGGAGATGAGGGTTCAGAAGCTCCACGTTTGACAAAAGCCGTGCACTTTAAGGATGTGGTGTACCGATACGCTGGGCAAGAAACGGCCGCACTTCAGGGATTCAATTTGACCATTCCTGCTGGTAAAGTTGTGGCACTGGTAGGGCGTTCAGGCTCGGGTAAAACCACGGTAGCTCATGTGCTAAGTAAGTTCGCCAATCCTGAGTCAGGTGCCATCAAGGTCGATGACGTCGATTTGAGGGGGGTGTCGGGAAAATCATGGCGTCAAAGGATTTCCGTCGTGACTCAAGAGGCATTGCTTTTCCATGGTTCGATTGCAGACAACATTGTTTTGGGCGATGACAAGCCAGATTGGTCACGCATGATGAAGGCTGCCGAGGCGGCCCATGTGTTAGAATTTGTCGAAAAGTTGCCCGCCGGTATGGATTCGTTGGTCGGAAACAGTGGAGGAAAACTCAGTGGGGGACAGCGCCAAAGGGTGGCCTTGGCTCGGGCATTGTATCGAGATGCTGACTTGATTTTGTTGGATGAGGCTACCTCGGCCTTGGATGCCAGTTCTGAATCAGTAGTTCAACAAGCTTTGGACCAGGCAAATCGTGGTCGGACCGTTTTGGTCATTGCTCACCGCATGTCAACCATTCGAGATGCCGATTTGATCGTTGTGATGGAGAAAGGGCGCGTTGTGGAACAAGGGACTCACCAATTTCTGATGACTCAGGAAGGTCGATATGCTGAATTGCATCACCTTCAGCATGCATAAATGTCGCGAGGAGTCGATTGTGACCAACTTGCGGATTTGGTAGACCTTTGCAACATGTCCAAATGTTTGTGGATGATTCGCAATCGATGCCCCAATTGTGGCCAGGGCAGGCTGTTTGTAAAGTCCAATGCCTATGATTTGCGTCATACCATGGCCATGAACACTCAATGTCAAGAGTGTGGAGAGGATTTCGTTCGAGAACCTGGTTTTTATTTTGGTGCAGCTTACGTCAGTTACGCATTGACGGTGGCACTTTGGATCGCTGTGCTCGTCGCTCTCATGTGTTTTGATTCGTGGGGCTGGATAGAGTTTGGAATGTTTTCGCATCCAATGACTTATTTGTCCATTGGTATCTCGTTGCTTTTGCTTTTGATGCCGCTGATTTATCGACTAAGCCGCTCCATTTGGATTGCGATGTTTACCTAGGAGTTGGGAAAGAAAAAAGGGGCCCTCACGTTTGAGGAGCCCCTTCAACCAAATCGCCTGATTTGTGCGCTTAAAAAAGCGCGGTTAACCAAAACCAAAAACCTATACGCCTCTTGTTTAAAATAGGTTTCGTTTGGTTACAAAAAAACCTGCATTACGCAGGCTAAAACATTCAAAATCAATATGTTTAATCCTTACTTATTTTGATTAGCTCGTCTTTCATTTGCTTCATCACCTTGCACTCGAATGCTTTCTTCGTGAACGGAGGTCAGGATTTTTGAGAGGAAAGCTTGACCAAGGCCCATCTCATTGCCCCATTTGGTTCGACTGGCAATGATCTCGCGCCAACGAGCCACGCTTAGGAGGGACCACCGATTTTTATGCTTGATGCTACCAATGTCTTTCGCCAAGTCCATCCGACGACTCAACAATTGCATCAATTGTTCGTCTAAACTGTCAATTTGCAATCGCATGCCCTTCAATGCGTCGCGGTCGTCGTTGCTTTCTACACATGTGGAGGGGACGTCCAACGCTTGTAGGAGCTGATGCAGGGCTGCTGGCTCGATTTGCTGCTTTGCGTCACTTAGGGCAAGATGAGGCTCGGGGTGTGCTTCGAGCATGAGTCCATCCATTCCAAGATTCATGGCTCGCTGAGAAACATCTTGCAACAGCTCTGGGCATCCCGCGATGTGGGATGGGTCACAAAGAAGCGGCAATTCAGGCATATCTGCCTTCAATGCAATTGGGATTTCCCACATGGGAGCGTTTCGAAAATCATTTTTTCCGTAGCTGGAGAATCCGCGATGAATCGCTCCAACTTCGCCCTTGACTGCGTCACGTACGCGTTCAATTGCTCCCATCCACAATTTGAAATCAGCGTGCATGGGGTTTTTGACAAGTACGGTGACATTGACTCCTCGTAGCGCATCTGCCAAGGCCTGCACAGCAAAAGGGCTTACAGTGGTGCGCGCCCCAATCCACATGGCGGTCATGCCCGCTTCAAGAACTGCTTCCACGTGCTCAGGCGTGGCTACTTCTGTCATGGCACACAGGCCAGTTTCTCTTTGGGCCTCCATCAACCACGGCAATGCTTCCTTCCCTCTGCCCTCGAACGTATTTGGCCTGGTGCGAGGCTTCCATAAACCGGCACGCAGAAATTGCACTTTACCCTTCAATGAAAGTGCGCGCGCCGTGGTCAAAACTTGTTCTCTGGATTCAGCGCTGCACGGCCCGCCTATGACAACGGGACTGCCTTTGTCCTTCCGCAACTTTGGTTGTTCCTTCAGCTGGGCATTGAAAACATTGTTATGGAGTGCCTCTCCTTGGACCATACGAGAAATTTACTTCTGGTCTTGCCTGCTTTGCTCAAAGTCGAGCCCATATGGTTCGGTTGAGGTCACAAAAAACCTCACTCCAGGTCGAGCAAGGTTTTTCTTGTACCCGGAACTGGACTCGAACCAGCACGCCCGAAGGCACAGCCGCCTGAAGACTGCGCGTCTACCAATTTCGCCACCCGGGTAGGAGGGGCGCAAAGTTAGAGAAACAAGTGACCTCGGTTGTTCCGTCACAGAACTTATTTCAATGAGCTTGGGCATACCGCATTTGTGCGTGGGGCGTCTGTTTTGGAGATGGCTTTGAATCCACCCAATATGTCAATGGCGTTGTGATAGCCGCGCGCTTTGAGCAATGAGTGTGCGATCAAGCTCCGGTAGCCGGCAGCACAATGGAGATAAAAAGTTTCATCCTTGGGTATAAAATCAATTTTATTTGCGAGAAACTCGAGGGATATGTGGATTGCACCTTCGACGTGCTCGGAAGCAAACTCTCCTGCCTTGCGAACATCGACGACTTTGGTCTGTGGATTGGCATCAAGCGCATCAGCAAATGCTTGCGCATCAGCCGTTTCGATGTGGTCTGTTTCTTTGCCATTGTCTACCCATGCTTCGAGGCCTCCTTCCAGGTAACCTAGGACATTGTCAAAGCCGACTCGAGACAACCGAGTAATTGCTTCTTCAATTTGAGATTCATTGGCAATCAACAAAATGGGCTGCTTTACATCTACAATCATGGCGCCTACCCACGGCGCAAATCCACCGGCCAGACCTATGAAGGTCGACCTCGGTATGTGCCGCTCAACAAACTCATGCGTAGCTCGAATGTCAAGCATGACGGCATCAGTTTCATTTGCGACAGATTCAAACGCTTCCGGGGAGAGCGGACGCGTACCTCGTTGCATGACGCTGTCTATGCTATCGTAACCCTTTTTATTCATCGCGACATTCATTGGAAAATATCCTGGAGGCGGTGACAGCCCGTCAGTGACTTCCAAAATGAATTCATCACGGGTCATGTCAGCGCGCAATGCGTAGTTCGTCGCCTTTTGATCTCCAAGAGTCCCAACCGTTTCCTTACTCATGTTTTTGCCACATGCAGATCCAGCACCGTGCCCGGGGTAGACAATGGTATTGTCAGGCAGCGTCATAATTTTATTTCGCAAACTGTCAAACAAGTGTCCCGCCAGATCTTCGATGGTTAACTCGCTTTTTTGCGCCAAATCGGGGCGTCCGACGTCTCCCAAAAACAAGGTGTCGCCTGAGAAAATCGCATGAGGGTTGCCGGTTTCGTCGCGCAACAAATATGTGGTGCTTTCCATGGTATGTCCCGGCGTATGCAAAACCTCAATCTCGATGTTGCCCAGCTTGAGTCGCTCGCCATCCGCCGCCGAGTGCGTCTCAAATTCGGGAGAGGCATTGGGCCCAAATACGATTGGAGCTCCAGTTTTTTGTGCAAGAGTCAAATGACCTGAAACAAAGTCAGCATGGAAGTGTGTTTCCAGCACGTATTTGATCGTTGCACCTCGATCCTTGGCCAGGTTGAGATAAGGTTGTACCTCACGCAAAGGATCAACGATGGCAGCCTCGCCGTCGCTTTCAATGTAATAAGCACCTTGGGCCAGGCATCCGGTATAAATCTGCTTGACTTCCATTGCGTGAGATTTCAGTGTCAAATGTAAAGTGCTTGATGATTGCTGCGATAAATGGGGTTCACTACCAAGGTTGCAAGTGAATCTTCATGCTGATTGAATGAATCAGTTGTGCTGCTGAGCCATTTTTTGGCGTGACTTGGGAACACTGCCAGGTCTTTGGTGTTCATTGATTGCATCTATGACGCTCATCTGGAAATACAATCCACCGCAGTCCAACAGCCCGTCGCCAGCAAGGGCGTCTCGGACGGGCCCAATGGCTCCAGCTAGGCAAAATTTAATGCCGTGCTTTTTCCATCCTTCAACCAGGCGACGCAGTGTGGCACGTGCGGTGGCATCTACGTAAGATAAGGTGTCTGCCTGAAGAACGACGAGGCACAGTGCGTCCCCACTTTCACGTGCCAATCGAGTCAGGGTGGAATGAAAGTGCTCATGATTGGCGAAATTCAGGGCGCCGTCGTACCGCAACACAAGCACACTTTCATCCGTTTTCGCCTCGGGAAAGCGATTGACATTTCGAAAAACCCCATTGACATCGCCAAGAACAGCCACGTGAGGCATCATCATTTTTTGGACGGTCAGGGCGAGTGACGACAAGATGCCTAGGCCAATGCCGAGGGGCACGTTAACCAGCAAGGTCACTGACATGGTCAGCATCAAAATGATGGCCTCCTTACGATCTTGTTTCCAAAGCTCGAATGGATACCTCACATCTACGAGCTTCGTTATGGCCATCATGACTATTGCAGCAAGAATGGCAATGGGAAGATGGTAAAATAGCGGTGTCAAAACCAACAATGTCAACCCCACAATGCTGGCTGAGATCCACCCAACTGCTGGTGTTTTTCCTCCCGATTCATCGACCACAGCAGTTCTGGAAAATCCGCCGGTGGTTGGATAGCTTTGGAAAAACGATCCTACAACATTGGCGAGGCCTAAGGCGCGAAGTTCCCGATTGGAATTTGTTCGATACGCGTGCTGTTCTTCCACGGATTTGGCGACACTAATGGCTTCGAGAAATGCCACCAGAGAAAGCGTAAGTGCGATGGGCAAAAGGGCTTCCGCCTCTTCCATGCGAACAGACGGAATTGAAAAGGAAGGCAATCCTTGTGGGATGGTTCCTACGACTGCAATTCCGAGAGATTCGAAGTCCCATAACCAAGAGGCAAGAATTGCTGTGACAACCAGCACGAGAGAGGCTGGAATCTTCGGCGCCCAATTTTTCAGCGCCACAAGCACCATGACGCCCACCAAACCCAAGGCAAAAGTTGCTACATGTGTGGCCGACCATTGCTCCATCAGGGTTGCGAGGATGATTTGAAATTGGTTGCTTCTCGGACTTGTCAAACCAAGGAAGTTCGGAACTTGATTCATGCCGATGAGGATGGCGACTGCACTTGTAAATCCACTGATTACTGGGCGCGACAGAAAATTTGCCAAAAACCCCAAACGGAGTACACCCATGATGAATTGCATTGCACCCATCATGAATGCAAGCAGGATGGCAAGCGAGATGTATTGTTCAGATTCAATCGTCGCCATGCCGGTCAATCCAGCTGCCACCAACAAGCTGTCCATCGCCACAGGACCTACAGAGAGCTGGCGTGAGGTGCCCAAAAACCCGTAAATCACTTGAGGGACAAGGGCTGCGTACAAACCATAAATGACAGGGAGCCCAGCAATTACGGCATAGGCCATACTCTGCGGAATGAGCATGATTCCTACTGTGATTCCAGCAGGCCAATCGCCGCGCCAATCCGATCGCGCATAATTCGGCAGCCAGGACAAAAAGGGCAGTTGATTTTCGAAGCGCAATTTGAAGGTATTGATGCCATGCGAAGTTACGCGTCACTCGAACCAGACCATGTCACTTAAATGGCCGTGATTCTCGCTTGTCTGCAAGATGAAACATTCAGTTTTTGCCATGGACTTGGATGCCATTCGGATGTCTGAAGGAATTGGCCATGGAAAAAGAAGATTGTCAATCTCTGTCATGCGGTCTCCACCAAGAGGCATGCGCAAATCCGAACTCGCAAATCCCCCCCAAAAAAAAACGAGCCCTCGGAGAGTGACTCGCTTCTCGTGCCCAGGGTGGGACTCGAACCC
>Ga0160422_10001812_pt1 | contig 13331 bp, 10 predicted proteins | sample Fk160mmetaG_FD_108192 | JGI IMG/M metagenome (GOLD analysis project Ga0160422, IMG submission 108192) | Marine microbial communities from the Central Pacific Ocean - Fk160115 60m metaG | ecosystem: Environmental > Aquatic > Marine > Oceanic > Photic zone | place: The Central Pacific Ocean...
GCTTCCATAATTATAAAATGTTTAGCAAATTTAAAATAGTTTCCAATAAATATATTTCATTTGTTCTACTATCATTAAAAATTTCTAGATTATGATTTTTAAATTTATCAGATAAAAATTATTTCCAGAAGCTTGTATTCCTCAAATTACACCTTTAAGAAATATATTTCAAATATAGAATATTAATTACCGAGTTATTTAACTTAGATAATTTTCAGTTTTCTATTAATCTCTTATCATGGATTGATAAAGAGACTTGAATTAATTGAAAATCTTTTAAATTTATATTTTTCTAAACTTGATTTTTGATATATATATCTTTCTAATCGTTTAAATATCGCAATTATTTCAGTTGAATTATTTATTCAAAAATTAATTAAGAATTTTTTACCTTAAAAGCTGATAATTCTATATTAAAAAATAATTTAGAAATTTTTTATTAAAATTATGGGTTATTTTTTTAATACCTTTTAAAATATTGACATGGCTCTTTTGATATAAGTTTTGCTTAATTAATATTTATTTTATTTATTCTTTTAAAATAATATTTATTTGGAAAATATTTACCTATCTTTTATTTAGAATCACAGTAATATTTAGCGTATCAATATAAAGCACTTTGTATATTAAGGCGTCATTTAGACTCTTAGTATTTCCAATATCTTGAATCTTAAACTTATTGTAATTAATTCCATAATTGATTCCTAATTAAACTTTCTACAAGCTATGTTCAGGTTTCATAATTGAAAAAATATTTTAAACAGTCGATCACATATTTCTGATCTTCATTAATTAATTCTGGATATATAGGAAGAGATATCGCACTTAAAGCATATTTTTCTGAATTTGGAAAATCGCCTTCCTTGAATCCTAACTGTCTATAAAATGGTTGAAGATGCACAGGCAAATAATGTAATTGAACTCCTATATTTCTATTTCTTAAATAAATAAAAATTCTTTTATGCAAATCTGGGTCAAAATTAGCAAGCTTCATCACCGCTAGGTGATGTGAAGAAATTGTTTGATCAGGGACTTTCAGAAATTCGATTGGTAAACGTTCACAATCATTCTTATACCTTATAAAAATCTCATTTCTTTTTTGAACTATCGAATCTAATCTTTTTAATTGACTTATCCCTAAAGACGCTTGAATATCTGTAAGCCTATAATTGAATCCAAGAAACTGCTGTTCATAGTACCAATCGCCACTCGCTTCATATAAAAATTCATCTTTATCTTTCGTGATACCATGACTTCTTAATATTTTCATTTTTTTATATAGATCTATTTTATTGGTAGTAGCTATCCCACCTTCTCCGGTAGTAATTATTTTTACTGGATGAAGGCTAAAAATTGTAATATCGCTATATTTACAATTACCGACTGGTTGTGATTGATATTTACCACCAATTGCATGACTAGCATCTTCAATAATTTTAAAACCATATTTTTTAGAAAGTATTGATATTTTTTCCATATTGCATGAAGTACCTGATAAATGAACAGGAATAACAACTTTTGGTAAGTTATCTTTTTTACTAATTTTTTCTAATTTTTCTTTTAGAAAGTCTATATTCATTAAACCTGTTGAATAATCAATATCTACAAAATCAATATTGGCGTTACAGTAGATAGCAGAATTAGCAGTTGCAACAAAAGTATTAGGAGTTGTCCAAACAATATCACCTTTTTTAATATCTAAAGATTTCAATGCGACATGAAGAGCGCTTGTTGCGCTATTAAATACAAGTGAAAAATCGGAACAAATTTTTTGACTTATTTTTTCCTCAAATTCAGGTACCTTGGTGCCTTGAGTTAAATTTTCATTTAATAATACATTTACAACTGCATCAACATCCTCATTAGTAATTTTATGCTTTCCATAAGGGATATGCCTCGAGACTTTAGAGGTCATAATGGAACAAACTCGGGATCAATATGTTTTCTTATTAACTCACGAATTTCTTGGACATTTAAAAAGGAATTATTTTTTGAATTGAAAGAAAAGTTTCTTGGAACAAGCTTGGAGTTTTTATTTTTAGCAAGAAATTTATTAATATAATTTTCGTTTGGAGGCAGAATTACATAGTAGTTGCCAATATCATAAGTACTTAAACTATCTGAGAGACTTATCATTTGCTCATGAATTTTTTCTCCTGGTCTTGGGCCAATAATCTTAATTTTGGCATCGGGAGCAATTGCCTTGGCAACATCAATTATTCTATAACTTGGAATTTTTGGTACTAAAATCTCCCCGCCAATTGAATTTTCTAGAGCATAAATGACCATATTAGTGCCTTCTTCCAAAGAAATATTAAATCTTGTCATTTCAGGATCAGTTATCGGAATAACGCCAGTTTTTGCCTTCTCCATAAAAAAAGGCATAACTGAGCCTCTTGAACCCATAACATTGCCATAACGTACAATTGAAAATTGAATTTTTTTTGAACCAATTATGTTATTTGCCGCAATAAATAATTTATCTGCACATAATTTAGTTGCACCATAAAGATTAATTGGCGAAGATGCCTTATCAGTACTTAATGCAACTACTTTACTAACTCCTGATTCAATACATGCTTGAACAATATTCTCTGATCCTAAAACATTTGTATCTATATACTCAATTGGATTAAATTCAGCCGTGTTTACTTGTTTTAAAGCAGCGCAATGAATAACAATATCTATACCATCTAAAGCCCTTCTTAATCTATCTTTATTTCTTATATCGCCAATAAAAAATCTTAATTGAGGATAATCTTTTTCAGGATATAGTTCTTTTAACTCCCATTGTTTCAATTCATCTCTGCTAAAAACTACTAACCTTTTAATATGTGGATATTGATTAATAATTTTTTTTAAAAAAGCTTTGCCAAAACTACCAGTTCCCCCAGTAATTAGTATTTGTTTGCAGTCATAAAAATCTTTATTCATAGCTACTTAATCATCAAAAAGAATTTTTTTTGGTTTGCCTACAGCTTTTATCTCACCATGTTCTATTCTTATGACTTTATCACATTGCTCTACTGTAGAAAGTCTATGTGCAATAATCACTAGTGTTATAGATCTATTCAAAGATAATATTGTATCACTTATTAATTTTTCAGTATTAATATCTAAAGCGCTGGTTGCTTCGTCAAATACCAATACATCTGCGTTTTTATAAAGAGCTCTGGCAATTATAATTCTTTGCTTTTGTCCTCCACTCAATTTTAAACCCCTATCACCCACTCTACTATTATATTTTTCAGGCATTGAGTCTATAAATTCATGAATCTTAGATTTCCTAGCAACGTTTCTTACTTTGCCCAAATCGATTTCTTCTTTTTTTATTCCAAATGCAATATTTTCGGCAATAGAAATATCACTTAAAAAAATAGTCTGAGGAACGTTTGCAATATTCATTTGCCACTTGCTTATATTTTGAGGTTGATTTTGATCAAAAATATCAACACCATCAATTAGAATTTTTCCTGAGGTTGGCTTCAATAGACCTATCATTAAGTCTGCTAGCGTACTTTTCCCACTTCCTGTTGGTCCAACAATTCCAATTCTTTCGCCCTTTTTGATCACGAAGTCTATATTTTTTAATATTATTTTCGAGCTTTTTGCGTACTTAAAGTTAACTTTTTCAAAAGAAATTTGATTTTTAAATAAAATCTTATTTGATGGCTTTATTTTAAACTGTTCACCAATAGGTTTATTTATAAGATTTAATACTTCTCTTGCGGACGCTTCTTCAGATCTCATTCCTGCCCATGAGGCATAAGATGACTGAATTGCTGGTAGGATTCGTTGGGAAGCTAGAGCAAATATTCCAAGACTTGTAACAATAAAGGAATTTGAATTGTTAGTTAAATATAAAATCAAGCCTGTTAATGCTATAAATATCAATCCAATCGCTTCAATGAGAATTTTAGGGAAGCCTATTAATACGTTATTCTGTGCTTCCTTCAATCGCATAGGCCTATTCAATATAGAAAATTCTTCTAAATAAAAGTTTTCTGATCTATTTAATATCACGTCTCTTATACCTCCATATCCCTCTTGGAGAATTTTTAATGATTTTTGTATAGATTCTGCAACTACTTTCCCATTTTTGTAAATCCTCTTATAAACGAATTGAATAATTAAAAAATAACTAACACCAAACACAATAAAAGAAGTAATAGCAATAGAAGTATTTAATATTAAAAGAGATATTACAAGTGAAACTGCTATTAATGCAAAAGTTAAAAAATTCAGGAAAGAAGTAACGTATTTTTGAGCCCTATCAACTAGCGAAGTAACTGTAGATATTGTATCCGCACTATTTCTCTCTAGGTGAAAAGTGTAAGATTGGCAAAGACTTTTTTTAAAGACCATTAAGCTTAGATCGCTACCAACTGAAGCACCAAAAAAATTATTAGCTTTTATAGTGATAAGTTTCAAATAGCTACTTAAAGTTATAGACATAATAAAAATAAATACAATTGGGAGAAACACATCACTAGGATCTTTAAAACTAAAGAAATTTGATAAAAATTTAAAATTATTATCTTCATAAAGAATTTCAGGCTGAGTAAGGCTTTTTAATAATGGTATTACGGATAAAAGAGTTATTGTTTCTCCAAATGTACTTAAAAGCATAAGTATAAAACATTTCATCATTTCAATTTTCCTCTCCCTATACATAGTCTTAATAAAAGAGAGAATTAAAATTTTTTTTGCACTTTTTATTTTCACTGAAAAATCCTTTTATTTATTTTATAAGAAAGAGTTTTAAAAATAATTTTTATTTAAGAAAAAAAATCATAAATTTAATTTTCTTTAATTACAGCTTTGCACCAATCAATATTTTCTAAATACCAATTAACTGTCAAGGCCAAAGAGTCTTTAAATTTATATTTTGGGAACCAATTCAATTTTTTATTTATCTTACTATTATCAATTGCATATCTCTTATCGTGTCCTTTGCGATCACTTACATATTCTTTCAAATTAATATATTTATTTTTTATTGGTCTCAATAAATCTAACAATTCGCACACCATTTCTACTATTTCATTATTCGTTTTGAGTTCACCTCCTCCTATACAATAGCTCTCACCAATCTCGCCTTGAAAAGCAACTTTCAAAAGAGCATCAATATGATCTTCTACAAAAATCCAATCGCGAATATTTTCACCAGTACCATATATTGGAATTCTCTTATTATTTAAAGCACTATTTATGACAACAGGTATTAATTTTTCTGGGAATTGCCAAGGACCATAGTTATTACTGCAATTAGTTACAATAACTGGTATCCCATAAGTATTACCCCAAGCTTTTACTAAGTGATCACTTGCTGCTTTTGAAGCAGAATATGGGCTTCTAGGTTTATATTGGCTTTTTTCAGAAAAAAAGTATCCTTCATCAACAGAACCAAATACTTCATCTGTACTTACGTGTATCATCCGAAAGTTACTCTTTTTTAGAGATGCAAGATTTTCTCTATATAAAACTAAGGCCTGTAATAAATTAAAAGTGCCAATTATATTGCTCTTAAGAAAGATTTCAGGACCCTCTATAGATCTATCCACATGACTTTCAGCTGCTAAGTGAAAAACAATATCAGGCCTGCAAATTTTAATTACTTCATTCAGATCATTAATACTCAAAAGATCAATAAAGAAATTTTTTAATCTTTTAGATTCTTTAAAAGATTCGAATTGCTGTAGATTACTGGCATAACCTAATTTATCAACATTATAAATATTAAAGTCAGTTTCAATAAGTAATCTTCTTATGAGAGTTCCTCCGATAAAGCCAGCGCCTCCAGTAACTAAAATATTTTTTCTATCTCTCGAGTCTGTTTGATTTAGATCCATGGTGAGATTTTATTTTTTAATTTGTTTTTAATTTTTCTTTCTATGCGCTTATACAAAACTTTGTCTTCATAAATCATATATTTTGAATGCCATTCTACGTAAAATTTATCTATTTTCTTATCTAAGCCATTATCTATTATCTCATTCAGAACATTATATTCTTCAGATTCAATGTCTAACTTTAAAATTATAATATCGTATTTGTTAGTAAGATCATTCATTAAGTCTTTAGCAGAGATAGTCTCAACTTCTACTAATTCTTTTTTGGGAAAATTTATATTTAGAGAAGAGTTATGAGATTTATTTATACTTGCACCTCCTGTAGTCATTGGAATACCATCTTTTTCATAAAAGCCCTTTAATAAAGACTTACCTTTTTTATTAGATAAAGCAAAATTCAAAAATTCAACCTTAGTACTTTTTCCAGATGAATACTTTGCTTCAAGTTCATTAAATTCTTTTAAATAATTTATACATTGTGGTATTGGGTCAATAAATATGTAATCAAAATATTTAGGATCATAAAACTCTCTAAAAAACATATACCCTCCACCGAAATTGGCTCCTGCATCAACAAACACACAACTTACATTTTTTTTTTTAATACCTTCTAGAAATTTCTTTTTTTTTAAAATTGACTCCTTATCTCTAAACATTTTGAATGAGATAATGATTAAAATAAGATATTTATAAAAAATCCTTAAATAAACCATTAATTTTTTATTTTTATTTTTATTTTTATTATTTTATCAAAATAAACTTTAAAAGTAAAAAATATTTAAACAATAAAAATATACGTAGGAATATTTTTTTATAAAGCACAAATTATTGGTCAGCAAAAATTATTTACCAATTGACATAGAAAGTGATAATTATATTTATTTACTTTTAACAAATAAAGAAAGTATAAGATACGAGCTCGTTAAAAAATTCTTATTTACTCTTTTTGGTGGAAACACGTACTTGATTTAGTTCCTGCTGATAGCCTTTAATGATACCTATTAAAATATACTATTATGATATCTATAGTTCAGAGATACAATGAAAAAGATATATACAATATTTTTGAATTAGTAAAATCCTTTTTAGAGCAATGTTGAAGTGAATACAGAATTTCTCAAATTAACAGAAAAATACTCTATAAATGTTAATGGTAATTTGAATGATAATGATGATTTTTCTATATTTAATTCACAACAATTTTTAAATCTTCATAGAAATAAGTTTAAAAATCTTTATACTTTCTCATTACATGAAATCAATACAGGTAAATCTCATGGGGTATCTATTTTTAATTACGAAGAAGAAGGGCTATTTATAAGTCCCATAATAGGATCTTATGGAGGATTCGAGTTTCATGAAAATGTCAACTTTCAGACCAAAGAAAGTTTTATAGAAAAAATAATAAATTATCTTATCAAAAAAAAAGCTAAAGCAGTCGAAATAATCTTGGCCCCTGATATCTATAATTTAACTAATAATTCACAAGTTTTATCAATACTTTATAGATTAGGATTTAAATTAAATCAGATAGAAATTAATCAATTTATTGAAAACTCTAAATATGATAAAAACATCTCAGTCTCATATGGTAATAGAAAAAGAATTAATAAGTGTATAAAAGAAGGTTTTATTTTTAAAAAATTAATTGAAGAAGAATACTACAGTGCTTATGATGTTATTCGTGAAAATAGAAGTAGGAAAGGATTCCCATTAACAATGGAATGGCGGGAACTTGAAGAAATGGTAAAGGTTTTTCAATCTAAAGTACATTTTTTTGGAATATTTCATTCTTCCAAGATAATCTCATCAGCTATATGCATAGATGTATTGAAGAATATTTTATATGTATTTTACTGGGGGGAAATTGGAGGATATGAAAAATTCAGTCCAACTGCTTTTTTATCAGAAAGAATTATTAATTACTCTAAATCTAAACAATATCATCTTGTAGACATTGGGACTTCGACTGTTAAATCAGATCCAAATCATGGCCTTTTTAAATTTAAAGAGAATATAGGTTGTTATTCTTGTAATAAATTTAAGTTAGTGAAAAAGATATAAGATAAGAAATTATTTTTATCTAATATAAAAGTTTTTTATAAAATCATTAAAATAATGAAATTCATGTTCAAGATAAAGTTTTCCATTCCTCTTTGAAATAACATAAAAGCCACCTTCCTCTAGATCTAGCTTTGGATCGTTATTATTCGCGAGCATTGATGATCTTATAACGCTATTATGAGCTGAAACTATAGTATTTTTTGTTTTATCAATGGGTAAATTCAAATAGTATTTTTTTAAATTGTCTGCCCTTTCTGATCTCAATTCCTTATATGGACCATCATGAACCAATACCCTGTCAAGAGACTTATATCCACCAAAAGCCAAATTAGCTGTTTGCCTAGATCTACAACTTGGACTTGACACTACATATCCAACAGGGAAACCAATATTAACAAAATGTTCTCCCATGGCTTTAGCTTGAATTAATCCTCTTTTATTTAAACAAACTGCTTCTTTAAAATAATCCTCTTCTGCATATCTTGATTCATTTTTACCATTTGCATGAACATCACTTTCAAGAGCATCATACATAGTTACATCAATCCATTTATCTCTCTCAGCATGTCTAAAATGAAGAATATATCCTCCTTCCATGATTTTTCTTGCCCAATAAGCATTATTTTTATCATCAGAAGAAGTATAATTTTTATTGGTAGTTTTTAAGGGCTTAGAAAGTATTGCTGTTACCAATCCCTTATTATTGTACAAATTTATTAATGAACTAAATAAAACAAAAATAAATCCAATTCCAAAAGTAGGTTTTAATAACCAAGTGTATAAATTTTGTTTAATTCTCATTACAATTACGTTTAACTAAAAAATTAATTATAAAAATTTTATAATAAATAAAATATAAAAATTTGTAATTTTAAAAAAAATTATTATTATTAAAAACTTCTCTCTGATTTATTATTTAACAAAACAAAAGTAAATTTATTTATTTTTTTATTTTATGGATTCCCTGAATATTATAATACCTACATATAACAGAATTTATAACCTTTCTAATTTAATAAAGCAATTCACAGATAAAAAGTGGAAAACTCTTTTTAAATTTTCAGAAAAAATAAATATATATATATTGAATGATTTTGAAGAAAAATTACCAATTGATTTATACCAAGAAGATATTAATAAAATCAATCAAATTGGCTTTGAAGTAATTATTAAAAATAATAAAAAAAATAGAGGCCATGGAATAAATTTTGCTACTCATATGAGAACAATTCTAAAAAATCATCCGGGATTTTTTATTACTATCGGCGATGATGATCTTCTTATAGTAGATGAATTCTTGATATTTTTAAAGGACTTTTATCAGTCAAAAGCACAAATAGGCATTGCAGGTTTTTTACAGGATGGGAAAAACCACAACTTGATTAAAGAGAAAAAAATTATAAGAGATAAGGAAAAAGCGATAAATAAATATGCTAATTTTGGGAAAGGGACAGGAATAATAATGCGACTCCCTACAGAAAGCGATCAAACAAAAGTAGAAAATACATTTTTGGGTTGCATGTTTGAAGATAAAGTATATGGGTGTTTAAATTTGAGGAGGAATCCAAAATTATTTGTTTACCCTAAGGTGGTTGCAAAGCATGCCGGTTCAGAAAATTTTTTAATTCCATATTCATTCAGAGTTTATTTAAATCTAGATCTGATTAGGTTTGTATTTAAGTCCGAAAAAAGACTTGAGAAATTCTTGAAAAATAAAAATAATATAGATCTAATATTTCAAATCAAACAAAAAATCAAATTAATTAAAATGCTTCTTATAGCTTTAAAAAATAATATTTTCACCACCAAAGTGAGATATACTTCAATAGAAATTCTTTATGGAGATTTACTCTATTTCATTAAGCATATCTTTGTAATTAATTCATACCCTTGGCAAACAACTTATTATTTACGTAAAACAAAAAATAGAAATCATTAAAATCAATTTCATATATAAGTTTCTCAACTTTCTTTAATTTCAACTTTATCTATATAAATAAAATTTAAATCTTTTATTTTGCTTCTCCAAAAATTACAACATTATTATAGGATTTAACTTCATGATTTAGCTTGAAGAATATTATAAAAAAAACAAATTTAGTTTGATATTTACCTTTCTAAATTAGTGCTTGGGTGTCATTAGAAGACATTTATAATTGAAATAAAAACAGAAAAAATAATCTCTTTAATTCCAAGATATGGAAAAAATTTTTCTAACATTTAAAAAATTTATATATATAAAAAATATTATTTAGTTTTCATGAACTATCTTCATAGATTTATATGTTTACCTTCTACTACACAATTAAAACTTTAAACTTTCATACAAAATTGCATTTTTCTTTGCTTCTTCCTTTGAAATCCGGCGGTTTTCTTTATAGTATGTACAAATGCCCAACCTATTATAAAGACAAGGATATAAGCTCATTGTTTGCAACCCTGCATATGCAGCTTCTACTAATATCGATCCTCTACAGCTTGCTAGGATAGGTTCAATATTATAATCACTTAATATAAAGTCGGAAATCTTTTTTGCTACTTTTATATTAAAACCATCTTCAACTCTTATAAGATTTCTTCTATATAAATCATTAGAATTAAAAAGTTTTTCTAAAGTGTTAACAAATATCCTATCTCTTTCTTTTAATCTATCAAAAGACTCTGGATGATACTTATATAAAATTAATGAATCATTAATATTTTCTTTTATAAATGAAATCGAAGCATGAAAATAGTCAATATATCTTTCTTGAAAAGAATCATGTACTGCATTAGGAGAATCAGTAAAACTATGAAAGCAAAGAAAATAAACATTATTTATTGAATAGTTATTCGAAAATAAGAGTCTGATTTTTTCTTTAATTAAAAATTCATGCTCTTTATTAATTTTTGGTAAGTTCTTTGGCATCCAAAAAATACTTGTTTGGTCATACTTACCAACAACTCTTGCATCTAATGATTTTATAGCTTCAGCTTCATTTTCCTTAAAATTAATTTCCTTTGCTTTTTGTAAAAAATAATCATACGCCACAGCGTTATTATTTTTATTTATTAATACACATTCTTCTTTATTGATTCCTAACAAGCAATAATTTAAACCCAATTCAATAGCTATTTGTTGTAAATATGCTTCTTCATAAGCCAATTGAATTGATAAGATAGTTTCTAAATCATATTTTGATAAGCAATATAAAATATAAATTCTGAAATTATCCATTTTAAATCTCTTGGTTATTACTTCATACATTTTTCGATATTTTTCTGTTTCAAAAGGAAGAGATTTGAATTTCGAAAATTTAAAGAATATCCACATACGTAATTCGGACTTTAAAAAAGAATCCCATTTACCCTTTTTAAAAATAAGTTTCACTTCTTTTGAGAACAATTTTTCATAAGAGAAGTACTTATAATTCATAACGATTAAAAAAATCTCCTTTAAACTTTTTCTAAAAAGTAAAAGGCTTATTAGTTGAAATGTATTATTAGTGTTTATGATAAGGACGTTGGGACCTAAAGATTTTTGGGCTAATTTTAAAAATCTTTTTCTTATTAATTCGTGAGACCAAAACGATGTATTTAATAAATGTATTTTATTTGATCTGTTGATTTTAGATAAATATAATAAATATTTAAAATTAAATTTTAAAGAAAGAATTATTGTTTTGCATTTAATTATTAAATATCGAATCATTTAATTTCTAAAAATTTATTTTCAATTCTATTACATAATGAATTTATTATTTTAAAATTAAAAAATTAATTAAATTAGTTGTAATCTATAATTCTAATTATTTGAGAGAGAATCAATAATACAAAAACTTTATAAAAAAAATTTAAGCATGAATTATTGCGATGGATGCTTAGAAAGATTAAAAGACATTTTCATGGGAAAAATCAGGGAATATTTAATAGTGATAATCCTCATAAAATGTGAAGTATTTATACGATTCTTTTGAAGATAATTCATTATGAAACTTTCCAAAAATAAAAATTAGCTTAAGATAAAAAAAATAAAAACGATTTACTAATGTTTGTATGTCCAAATTGCAAGGAGAAATTACAACTTGTTAATTCTATTAACTTACAATGTATTAATAAATCTTGTTACCTGCCAAAAAAGATATTTCCAATAATAAATGAAATACCAATATTGATTCCATTTACTCTTGAAGATTGCATATTAGAAGATTCTTATTCTGAAAATTTTATAAATTTTGGTAGCAAAAAAAGAGATAGTTCTAATTTAAAAATGAAAATAAAAAAAATTATTAAAGATTTAATATATGGCAAAAATATTAAAACAATTCAAAACTATCAATACATTGCTGAACGCTTAAATAAAGACTCAAAAATATTAATAATAGGTGGAGGAACTATTGGTTCAGGTGCAGATAATTTCTTCTCTGTATGTAAAAAAAAATCAATCCAAATAGATTCTATAGATGTTTATTTTTCTCAAAACATAACTGCAATCGCTGACGCTCATTATCTACCTTTTAGTAATAAATCATATGATTTAGTCATAATCCAAGCAGTTTTAGAACATGTTATTAACCCCAATCGTGTAGTAGAAGAGATATACAGAATACTTGCAAATAACGCTATTGTTTATGCAGAAACTCCATTTATGCAATGCGTTCATGAAGGTCCTTATGATTTTACTAGATTTAGTCATTCCGGTCATAGATGGTTATTTAGAAAATTTAAAGAGATCTCATCAGGTGCGCACCATGGTGCATTTTCTTCCTCATTATTTATTTTGAGTTATGCAATTTCAGGTTTAATGAGAAATAAAACAATTGGAATTTTAATAAGAATTTTATTTACTAGATTCAGTAAATTTCTAGACTTCTTAAATGATGATAAATCTAATATTGATGTTGCTTGTGGAACTTACTTTTTAGGTATTAAGTCGAATAATTATTTAAATGAAAAAAACCCAATTAAAATAGGCACTTTTTATAAAGGAGCCCAAAAAAAGTAAAATTTTGAGATATTTAATTTTTAAAATCTTGAAATTTATACTAAAATTTCCTACATCTACTACTATTCCCTATAAAAACACTTATGTTGGGCGTTGCAAGGCAAGGGTAAGAATAATCAACTCAGATACATTACAACATGGTAAAAAAAACGGGTGATCCTTAGGTGAGCACAGTTTTTAACGACTATAACTTAGTTCTCTACTCTTGGACTATTCCCACTCTATGGTTCCAGTCGTAAAAGAAAAAGAAAACGTCAGTCATTGCAACGGATCCTTGGGGTCATACTAACAGACATTTCATGGGTGAGCATGAGGTGAGCAAAAAAGGTTTCAATTGCACTACTATTTAAAATTTAAAAATGATGATTTTGTAGAGAACATCATAGAACTACTCACATATCATCAATGAAGAAATTTATTGTTTGATAAAC
>Ga0160422_10001815_pt1 | contig 13319 bp, 9 predicted proteins | sample Fk160mmetaG_FD_108192 | JGI IMG/M metagenome (GOLD analysis project Ga0160422, IMG submission 108192) | Marine microbial communities from the Central Pacific Ocean - Fk160115 60m metaG | ecosystem: Environmental > Aquatic > Marine > Oceanic > Photic zone | place: The Central Pacific Ocean...
CGCCGCTGATGCCATGCCCTCTTCGGCAAGGCGCAGCACAGCCTGCTCCGCCTTCTGTCCCAGCCCGACGAGGTGTTGTGCACGCGTCGTGTCGAGCGACGCGCCGGCCTCGGCCGCCGCCCGCTCCGCATCGCGCTCGTGCCGCGGGCGCGCGCGCTTCTTGGCGGCGCTGGCTTGGCTTGGCGGGCGTCCTCGGTCGGCGCGGCCGCCACGCGCCGCGTGCAGCGTCAGTGCGCGACGCTCTTCCTCGGTGAGCACCTCCTCGATCGCCACGCCGCCGACGAGGTAGTGCCACAGCTTCCACAGCCGGTAGTCGTCGTACTCGTAGAGGTCAAAGGTGTAGACTCGGTCGTCGGCGTCCGCGAGCACCTCGTGCGTGAGCTCCGGCTCGAGGAGCGCCGCCACGCCGTTGCGCTGGCTCCGACTGAGGCGCCCGCTGCGCAGTAACTTTGTGAGCGCCAGCTTCTCCCACTCCTCCATGGCGCGCGTGGACGGGTTTGCGAGCGGCGGCGACAGGGGCGCCTGCTCAAACGCCGGCACGAGCGGCGGCGGCGACCGCGGCGCGAGACCAGGCAGCGTGTTGAGCTCGACGAGACGCTGCGTCAGCGCGCCAACCGTGTCGGTGACCTGCACCATCTGCGCCACAAGGAGTTCTAGCACGCGACCCGTCGCCCGCGATTCTTCGGCGAGGGCGTCGATCCGCGTCGAGAGCGCAGTCTCCGGCGTGTGCGCGGGCAGCGCCGGCACCGTCGGCGCCGCCGGCGGCGCTGCTACCGGCGCCAGGTTGGACGGCCGCACCTCGGGCAGCTCTGGCAGCGGCAGTGGCAGCGGCATCATGGCCAGATTCGGCGACGCGGCCACGGGAATGGGGCGGACCGCGCCCGCGCGCTGCGCAGCGTGCGCGTGCACAATGGCGTGCGGTGGAAACGGCGGAAGCGTCGCACGCCGCGGCATGGCCGCTCCGCGGCACGTGGCCGCCGCCGTCGCCGCAGTAACGTCTCTCGTGCAGTCGCGTAGGGAGCGCGGTCGTGGTCGCAACACGGCTGTTTATCAGAAGTCCTGCACTTTGTCTGCAGCAATACCGCTTGTCACCCGAGCGGCACGGCCCCTTCACCCGATCTGTAAGCGTTCGCTCGCAGATGAAATGCAGACATTCTGGCGCGACGCGTCTCGCGTGTGGGAGATCTCTCACTTCAGGCAGCAAAATCTTTGACCTGCATTTTGGAGGCCGACGAGTGCCACAAAATGCAGAAGTCGACTTCTGCATTTGTCTGCATTTGTCTGCATTTGTCTGCATTTCTGCATTTTGTCTGTATACAGTGAAATCTTGCGTAACAACTCTACCGACAAATGGCAGAGGACGGTTGAACCGTCCCGCCGCAGACGAAATGCAGAAGTGCAGACAAATGCAGACAAATGCAGACAAATGCAGAAGTCGACTTCTGCATTTTGAAGCATGCCTCGGCCTCCAAAATGCAGGTCAAAGATTTTGCTGCCTGAAGTGAGAGATCTCCCACACGCGAGATTAAAAACGGTCGGCCCCGCGGGGTGCACGCACGGCGCCTCTTCCCTGGCAGACGTGGCCTGCACGCTACACGGTCACGCCCTGCAGCCACTGCGCGACGGCTGCGGTGATCGCGGCAACGCCCTGCTTCACGGGGGGCGGCGGCGGCGGCGGCGCCGGCGGCGGCCCGAAGACGAGGCGGATGGCGGCGTCGTTGGCGATGGAGACGGCGACGAGCAGCGAGATGATGCAGAGCAGCCCAAAGTAGAGCCGTGCGCAATCGCTGCCGTACGCCTCTTTCATCTTGGCGTCTCCGCGATCGCGCACCTTGCGTTTCCGGGCGGCGGGCATCGGCGTGCAATTGCTGCGCTATAACAACCGCGCTGGTGCGGCGGAGGCGATAGCGCGCCGCTGCGGCAATGTCCGGCGTCGACGGCGCCGTCACCCACGCGGCGCTCGCCGCGGAGCTGCTCAACAGCAACCTCCGCAACTACGCCGCGGCGCGCCTCCGCAACCTCCCTCCGCCCGTGCGCGGCATGCTTCTCGACGCCATGTGCGACGGCCAACGCCCGAAGACGCTCGAGGCGGAGGTGACCGCGCTCCTCATGGCCAAGGCAAAGATTGCGCGGCTCGAACGGCTTCAGCGCCGGCAGCCGTCGCCGCCGCCCGCGTCGCCAACGTCGCCGCCGCCCGCGGCGCTTTGCTCGCCGCGCTCGCCGGTGTCGCCGGCGTCGCCGACCGCCGCGCCAGCGTCGGTGCTCGCCCCAGCGCGCAAGCTCCGCATCCTCACGTTCAACGCGCTGAAGCTGCGCGTCGACGCTCCCGGCCTCGTCGGCGAATGGGACGAGCTCGCGCGCGTCTTCAACGCCTGCGACGTTGTCGTCCTGCAAGAGGTGAGCGCGAGCGTGAAGCTCTTCCAGCCACGCTTCCTCGACGGGCTGCTCGCCAAAATGCGCCGCCTCAATGTGGCGTGGCGCTACGTGCGCTCCGAACCGTCGGGTGCGTCGGCACGCGACTGCGGGCTCGAAGTCCACGTTGTCCTGTACAAGCCGCCCGTCGAGCTCAAGTCGGGCGTCGTCCCAACGACGCTCGCCACGGTGGGCGGCGTCGCCATGAGCCACGCGCCGCTCGTCGTCTCGCTCCAGGCCCACGGCCTCGAGTTTAACGTCGTCTCCGTCCACCTGCCACCGGCGTCGACGGCGCGGCGCCCGGAGCGCGACGCGCAGCTCCGCGCGCTCTTCCGGTACTATCCACTCCAGGCGTCGCTGCGCAACCAGCGCATCTTCCGCCGCGACGGCCGGCGCTTTGTGCTGCACATCCTCGCCGGCGACTTTAACGCGTCGCCCGGCGAGCTGCGGAGCCTCGCGGAGCAGGTGGCCCCGCGCACGTGGACCCGCTCGCTGCTCGGCGACAAGGGCGCCGCCACCGCCGCCAAGCGCGGCTACGACAACTTTCTGGCCAATTTTGACGACGCCTTCTACGCCGACTGGACGCCCGGTGTGGAGGTGCTGCGTCTCGCGCGGCACGCCAACTTTTCCAAGTCGGAGCCCGGCGTCAGCGACCACTCGCCGGTGGTGCTCACGCTGACGCAGCACTGAGGCACGCTGGCCCTTCGGCGAGCTCACGCATCTCGCGCGACCAGAGCGACCTACGGACACGGTGCCGTGTCGCGAGTAGAAAAGAGCCGTATTGATTTCACATACCCCCCGGCCCCCTTGCGTCGGCGGTAAGATCCCGAGGGCACCGAGCGCGGGCCCACGACGATGTCGACCGCAGACGCGAAAGCGCAGGCGGCGCAGGCCCACGAGGCGGCGTTGGCGCGCATCCCAGCAGCGCTGCGCCGCGCCATCGAGCGGGGCAGCCCGGACGAGATCTACCGCGAGGCCAAAAAGCACTACCCGCCGACGGCGCTGGGCATGGTGACGACGCCCCCCTACTCGGGCGGCCCGCTCATGGGCTTCTTCGTCCCGGGCACCGCCGCCATCCTCCCGGCCATGTGCTGCCCGTACTTTACCGCGAGCGGGTTGAAGACGGAGTGCTTCCACGTCGCGCAGCTTCCGATTCTGACGATCGTGCCGTCGAACAAGCACGTCGGGGCGCTCCTCGAGCGCCTGGAGCGCGCGCTCCTCGACGAGACGAAGAAGAACGCGTGGCTGGCGAGCGAGGCGCCGGCGCAACCGCCCGACGGCCACACGTTTTGTTCCGTGTCGGTTGGTCCCGAGTACCAGGTCGGCGACCGCTTCCTGCTCAAGCTGGCGACGGGGCACGCGCTCAAGCTCGAGGTGCAGGAGGGCTGGCCGGGCGCCGAGGTGCGTCTGGCCGTGCCAGACGGGCTGGTCGTGCGCGCGATCGCGCGCGCGACAGAGCACTTGCGCCTGCAGGCGCCGGCGCGCGAAGCCGCGGGCGCCGACGCCGCCGACACCGAAGGGGGCGTGTGGGTGTAGGGCGCGGGTTTCATGAGCTTTCTGCGTGGGGTCTTCACCCGTCGGCCAGCGGCGAGCTCACGCGAGATGCGTCGGCCGCCGCGTTCCCGCGTCTAAAAAAAGCCGTGTTGAATTCGTGTTCCCTTCCCGTCCGTGGCGACGTCCGTTACGACGTTTTCCCGCCAAGGCCGTTCCCGCTATAATGGCCGCCGTCGACGTCGGAGGTCAGCCAGGCACCGACGTCGACATGACCCTCGACGCTGTGCCGCCGCGCTTCCTCCTCGCCAACCGCGCCGGCGTCGTCGGCGTGTGGCGCATTCCCGAACACCGCTTTGTGCACCACGCCTTCGACGCCATCCCGCTCTCGCGTGCGCAGTGGGCGCGGGCGCTGCGCGTGCGCGGCAACTTTTCGGCGCGCTGCCTCTTTGACGCCCTCGGTCAGGATGGCGAGGGCAGCGCCCCGGCCGAGTGCGACGACCCCGACGAGGCGCTCTTCCTGCCCGATCCGCAGACGATTGCCGCCGTCTCCACCTTTACCGACGACGACGTCGAGGAGCTCGACGCACCGGCCACGGGGTATGCGTCGACGGCGTGGCTCGTGCGCCTGCGCGTCCCCACCGCGGCGGTGGACGACGTGACCGCCGACTTTTACTGGCAGCTCGACTACGCAACGTGCCGCCACCTGCGCCGCCAGATGGAGCTGCTCAGCCCGAACAGCGGCCTCAACGACCAGCAGTGCTCGCCGACGCCCGACGTCTTCGTCCCCGAGCACTACCCGGGCGTGGAGCAGGTGCACCACACGGGGGAGGCGGGGTGGTCCGAGGCGGCGACGCTTTGCGTGCTCTCCGTCTTCCCGGCCGCGACGCCGAGCCGAATCCCCTCCCGCGACCGCGAGCTTCCGTGGCAGCGCAAGCTGCGCTCGCGCGGCCACACGCCGCCCGTACGCCACGCGCGTCGCGAACCGCGCAACCCGTTTGCGGCGCTGCCCGCCGACGCGCTCGACCTTGTGCTCGCGCGGCTCGTCGAGTCGCCGCGCGAGGCCGACTGGCGGAGGCTGCGCGCGCTGCGCGCCACCTGCCGCACGGCGCGCGTGGCCGTCGACCGCGCGGCGGCGCACTTTGTGCTGCGCTGCCGCCACATGGTGAGCGCGCCCTTGGTGCGGCAAGTGTCGATCGCCGAGGTGGTCGCGTACGGCGCGTGCTTGCTCGCCGCCCGCATCGACGCCAGCGCCGTCGTGGAGCAGATTGCCTACCGCGACAGCGTCGCCCAGAACGATGACGCGGCGGAGCACGAGTCGCTCTTTCTGCAGCTCGGCCGGCTGCGTGCCGGCCACCCGCCGCACGCGCCGCTGCCGCTGCCGTCGGAGGCGCCGCGCGAGGCAAAGGCCCCGGCGGCGCCCGAGGTGGTGCCGCTGCAGCTGTCGCCGTCGGCCGAGAAGCTCTTGTCGTGGGCCACGCTGGGCATGCCCATCTCGACGACGCCGACACGCACGCCGTCGCCGTCGCGGCCGACGACGCCGCCGACGATTCGCTTCGCCTGCAAGCCTGCCTCACCAGCGTCGTCGCCGCCGTCGGTCCGGCCCGTCGCGCTCGCAGCCACCGGGTCGGCCGACCTCATGTTTGAGCGCCGGCGTCGCCGCGCGAGCGAATACGACAGCGAGCGCGCGCGCAGCAGCCGCAGCTGCGGCGAGGGCGCCGGCGGGTACAGCGAGGCCGACTTGTTCGCCGAGGGCACCGACGCGGCGCGCCTCGAGCTCGACCGCAAGTGGGATGCCCACGCCACGTCCGCATCCTGCGTCGTCACCTTCCTGCAGGCGCAGAAGCGCGCCCGCACGCGCTAGAGCGAGGGTCCCGACCCACGCACACCCCGGGCTGCGCACCCGACTCCGCCCCCCCACCGCTCTCCACCCACCCACCCTCCCGTACCGCCGCCCACGACTTGAACGATTTTGCCATAGTTTGTGTCGCCATGTCCGTCCGAAGAGAAACGACCCAGCTCTTAGACGTGAAGCAGCGCATCACGCTCTTCCACAACACATCGCTGTCGAATGCCGACGCGCTCGAACTCGAGGACGAGGCCATCAATTTTGACCTCCTGGTCCGGCACGGCGTCACCGCGCTCAACATTGCGACCGCCAACGTGCGCATCCTCGCGCTCAAGCGCCGCGGCGTCGACGACGTGAAGCAGCTGCGACGCCTCGGCTTTGACGCGCTCCACCTCGTCGACGGCGTCCTCTGCGCCGATGCGTGCGCGGCCTTTGGCGCAAAGGCGGTCATCGACTGCTTCCTCGTCGCGCCCAAGGACGCCGTCGCGCTCGCAGGCTCCGACGCGATCGCCACGCTCGGTCTGAGCAACGAGGCGCTCCTTGCCGTCTGCGCCGGCGCTCCCGTCGAGGCCTTTGCCGTCCTCGAGCAGCACGTCGGGACGCCCAACCCCCTCGATGGCGTCCACGCTGCAACGCTCCTCGACACGGGGCTGCGCGCGCCGCAGCTCAAGACGCTCGGCTGCACGCTCGCGAGCTGCAACGGTCTCGTGGGGGTCGACGGCGTCAAGCTCGGCAAGCTGGGGTTTACGATTTAAAGTAGAATTGCCACTCTTAATCCAACTGCGCCCAGCACTCGGCCGCCATCGCCTGGCGCAGAAGCTGCACGCACCAGCTGGAGGCGTTGGCGAGCACCTCCGTGACCGGGGCGCGCTTGCCGCCTGGCAGGTACTCGGCGCGAATGGTGCGATTGAAGGCGCGCGCGAGCGCCCCAACTTCCTGCGCCGGGTCCTGCACGAGCAGCTCCGTCGGCACGCCGTCGTGCGGCAGCAGCCGCGGCGCGATCAGCATGCGCATGCTCGCCGCCTCCTCGTCGTACACAAACGCCGCCGGGATGCCGAGCCCAATCTCGGGAGCGAGAACGCACTCGGTCTCAAAGGCGGCGGCGCAGCGGCCCGCCCGATCGACGGCGCGATCGACGCTGCCGGCGGCCACGCGCGACAGCGAAAAATGCGAGCAGAGAGGCGACTCGTACTGCACCGTGCCATTCCACCAGTGGCACTCGGGCGCCATCGCGTCGCGCCGGTCGTCAAACGCCGAGAAGGCGTCCATGGCCCAGGCGTCGAAGACGGCGCCTCCGCGCGTCGCGGGCACGAGCGTCGGCGACGCGCCGTCGCCGAGCCCGTCGCCCGCAAACCACGCGCCGAGCGCAAACCCGCTCCCCATGCGCGCCCGCCTAAAACGAAAACGTCGCAATGCGCAGCGCGGCTAGCGTTGCGCCGGCCGCGACGAGCAGCAGCGCCGCCGCCTCGGTCCATCGCGGGGGGCATCGGAGCCCGCGCTGCAGCAGCGTCGCCAGCAGCGTCGGCGCGGGGAGCAACGGCTCACGCACGGCAAACGCCAGCCCCGCGGCGACGAGGGCGAGGAGGACCAGCGGCAGCTGCCCCCAGGCCGTGCGCTCGCGCAGCGGCGCGCGCGCGTCGTCCTGACGGCGCAGCGACGCCCAGACCGCGCGCGCCGTCTGCCGCGCCGTGCGCCCCCGCAAGCGACGCGCCCGTAGCCGCGCGGGGCAATCAATGTCGGGCGGGCCGCCGCCGCTCGCGCGCACCGCGATGCCGACGTTGAGCGCGCACGCGACGAGCATCCAGCCCGCGAGCAGCGCCAGCGGCGTCGTCGTCGCGATCGCGGCGGCGCGCACCGGCGACGCGGGCGCGCGGTGCCACGCCTCCTCGACGGCCAGCGCCGCGACGCCGCTGCCCGCGCCCGCTGCGAGGAGCAGCGCCGCCAGCCAAAAATTGCAGCCGTCCTCGCGATCAAAGGCAATGACCCAGGCGCCGGCGCAGAGCCACGCGCCCGCCCAACCGAGATTGGTCGCCCAGTCGAGCACGGCCAGCGCGTCTGGCAGCGCGGGCGCCAGCAGCTGCAGCACGACGGCGGCGACGGTCGTGGCGTAGATGAGCGCCCAGATGGCATACACCCGTGCGTCGGGGAAGTAGGGCAGGCGCCACCGGCACGACGCCTCGCCGATGAGCCGATCCCAGACGCGCTGCGCCGCGAGCGAGAAGAGCAAGGCCGCGAGCACCGCGACGGGTCCGATCCACGCCACCGGCGTCGCGGCTTCGACCGCAGCAGAAGTGGTGAGGTTCCACGTCATTTTTTAGCACCCCGTCCCTCTACCGACCGCGGAGCGCGTCGGTGCAAATGCACCGCGCCCGTCGCAGTCCACGCTTCGCACGCCCCCCCACGCTCGTCGCTCGCCCCGTGGGCTGGACCGGGCCCGTCTTGTCGCTGAGGTCCGTCTTCGCACGCGCCGCTCAGCCGCGCTTCGCCTTCTTGGGCGCCTTGCCGCCCTGGCCGCTCTTGCCGCCCTTGCCGCCGCTCCGGCCGCCCTTCTTGCCGCCCGCCGTCTGCTCCGCGTCCGAACCGTCGTCCGGAGCGTCCGCAGTGCCGGGCTCGGGCTTGATCGACGCCTCGGCGTCGCCGGCGTTGGCATTGTAGAGACCGGAGGAACCGGCTTCGGCGACGAGCCGCTGCGGAGCCGCCGCGGCGGTGAGACGCTGGATCACCGGCTCCACCACGCGCATGATGCCCTGCAACGCCACCTCGGCCCCCGCCGCGTAGTTCTGCTGCTGGCTCACTTGGTACTTCTCGAACGCCTCGAGCGTCATGCAGCAGGCATAGTTGGCGGCGCCGTGGAAGTCCGTCGGGCCGACCGTCCCCGTCTGCCCTGGCACGAGGCGCGACTCGGGCGCCTCCACCATGCCGCGCGGCGGCCCGGCGTGCGCGCGCGACGGCGGCGCCTCGGTGCCCGACTCGCCCGACGCCTGCTGCGACGCAGCGCGCTGCTGCTCCTGCAACTGGCGAACGTGGGCCATCGCGAGGTTCCAGCCCTCGCGCTTCTTCGGGTCCTCCAGCTCCGCCGGGAGGGAGGGGTCGACGCCGGCGTGCGCGTCCGGGTCGTGGCCCGCGCCATCGGCGGCGGGCTCGGGGTCGGCGTTGGCGTCGTCACCCGGGCGCTTCTTCGAGGCGCGCTTCGGCGCGGCGCCGCTGCGGCTGCCGCCGCCGCCACCGCGGCTGCTGCCGCCACGGCCGCCGCTCACCGCTGCCTCCACCGCGTCCAACACCTTCCGCATGTCCCCCTTGGCAACCTTGACGGCCCAGGTCGCCGGCGCCGCGCCCTGGCACGGCGTGAAGCCGATGCACTCCGGGCGGGCCTTGAACCACCGCTGCTGCAGCGAGGCGGCGTCCTTCTCGAGGGAAACGGCCCGCAGCGGCTCTTTGCCGAGGCGCTTCGAGAAGTCGAAGAGCTTCTTGAAGCGTTGCGGCTTGAGCATGTAGCGCATGCGCGTCTCCAACGTGCGGTTGGCGTACTTGGGGTTGGTCGGGTGGACGATCTTGTCCCAGTGCGTGTCGACCATCGACGGGTGGATCTGCACGAAGCGGACCTCGTCCATGACGGGGACGTCGTTGACGGTCTGGAGCGACGACCCCTTCACCTTTAGGAAGGCCCCGAGGCCCATGTACGTCTTGCCGTTGTGCGTGTTCTCGTACCACGCGACGTGTTCGAGCATGAAGCCGAGGTCCGGCATCAGCCGCCACGCCGAGTAGCCGGGCCGGCCGCAGTTTTGCAGCACGTTGAGAAACTCGCGCGCGTTGAAGCCCTTGCCGTCGAGGACGAAGTAGCACATGTCGCCGTTGTGGTTGTACGGCAGGTGCCAGAACGGGCCCACCTGCGTGTCCGGGTCGTCGACGCCGTCGGTGTAGAGCTTGCCGAGGGGCAACTCGAACATCTTGTCGCGGTCCTCCAGACCGTAGCCGGTGGTGTAGATCTTCGAGAACGCGGGGCCGAAGAGCGCGCGCTTCTTCTCCTCGGCCGCAGCGCGCGCTTCGGGCGGGTCGGTCTTGTCGGCGTCGCCGGCCGCGGCGGGGGGCGCGCGCATCTCGAGGTCGTCGATCGACGGGATGCCGCCGGGCGCCGGGTCGTCGTCGGCCGCGGCGGGCGCCGCGACCTCGGTCGCGGCGGGAGCCTCGGTTTCGGCTGCGGCGGGGGCCTTGCCACCGGCGGCGGAAGCCGCGGCGGGAGCCGCGGCCGCGTCCGCCTCCGCCGGCGGGTCCCACGAGCCCGCCTTGAAAGCCTCAGCGTCGGGCCGCACGGGCAACTCGCCGCCGTCGGAGTCGCCGAAGAGCTCCGCCTCTTCGACATTGTCGTCGCCGGTGGCGCCGCTCGGCGTCTGCTTCGCCGCCGCCTTCGCCGCGTCACCGTCGTTGTCGTCGCTGTCCGAGCCCCCGTCGGTCCGCGGCGGCGCCGGCGTCTTCTTCGCGGCCGGCGCCTTGCCCGCCGGCGTGCCAGTCTTCGTCGGCGACGGCTTCGCCGCCGCGGCCGGGGCCGCCGCCGGAGCCGCCGCCGAAGCCTTGCGGCTCAGAGGCACGTCGTCGTCGTCGCTGTCGGAGAGCTCCGCCGTGGCGGCGGCGACGGCGCTGTTGCGCCGCGGCATGAGAGTGGAGTAGGTGGTTTTGTTCGCGAGGTCAGGTGCGGAGGTGTTCGGGAAGAGTGTGCGTCTTCCCGTCTCGGGTGCAGACCCCGATGACGTGCCGCGGGTCCGTGCCTGTATACGGACGCAACACGGCTCTTAAACACCAGATCCGCACCTCGCGCGGCCAGAGCGACCTTGTCAAGCTGCCCCACGGCGTCTCCTTTTTGCTGCAAGGTCGCTCTGGCCGCGCGAGCTGCACGAGCTCGGCAGCTCACACGCCTCGCGCGGCCAGAGCGACCTTGCGGCGTCCGACGTCGTTTAAGGAATCACTCCCCTCGTGCATTCCAACAGTTTCACAGGGTCGCTCTGGCCGCGCGAGCTGCACGAGCTCGGCCGCTAAAAAAAGCCGTGTTGCGTCCTTGCAGGCGCGGGCGCGGGGCGGCGGACGCCGGCCTCGCCCACCGTGCGCACCGCCATGAGCGGCGACCTCGCCGCGCCCTTCCTCGCCGAGCGCCGGCCGCGGTCAACGCGCAACGGCGCCGTCGTCGGCGGCGCCGCCGTCGACGCGGGCGCGGCCGCCGAGGCGCGACGCGTCGCCTGGGCGCTCTCGCAGCGCCCGTGGGTCGACGACGCGGCCTGGGCCGAGTGCGTCGACGTCGCCCGCGTTGCGACGCTCCTCGAGCGCGAGGAGCGCTTGTTTGCCGAGCTCGCCGCGACGCTGCGGCGTGCGCCGCTCGACGGCGCCGTCGACGTCGACGCGGCGGTCGGGCTCCGCGCGGCGCTGGTCGTCGACGACGCCGCGGCGGGCCCGGGGCCGCTGCGGCCGATGCCCGCCTGGACGCCCCGCCTCCGGCAGGCGCACGGCGCCGGTCGGCGCGCCGACCCCTTCCTGGCCTCGCTCTACGAGGCCGCCGTGCTCGAGAGCGTCCGGCGCCACGTCGTCGCGCTCGACGGCGCCCTCTGCGACCTTGGCGGCTTGCACCCGTCGCAGCGACTCCGCGGCGTCGCCGACGGCGTCGCCGCCTTTTGCGAGAGCTGCGCGCGCGCCGTGCACCAGGCGCTGGTGACGTCGCCGCCGGCCTCGGCGGGCGGCGACGACGCCGGCGTGCGCGTCGCGCTGCACCGCTTGCGTCGCGCCGCGCTCGACGGGCACGTGCAGATTGTGCGGCGCGCCGTGGTGCAGACGACGACGACGCTCGTCGCCGTCAGCCAGCTGGCGGCGCGGGCGGCACGCGCCGACGACGCCGACGCCGACGACGGCGGTTGGCTGGCGGAGAGCGACGTCGAGTGCGTTGTGGCGCTCGCGCTCGACCCGCCGCCCGACCTCGCCGAGGCGCTCGAGCGCGCGGGCGCGCCGCTCGACGAGCTGCGTTGGGTCGCCGACGCGCCGCCGGCGCCGTGGCTCGCGCCGTCGGTTGCGACGCGCGCCGGCGTCGTGCGGCAGTACGTTGCGGCGCACGCGCCCGCGCTCGCAAGCGCGTGCGCGAGCGCGCTGCACGATGCGCGCGCGCTGCTGCGCCGCCGAACGGACGACCCCGCCTTTGCCAGCGTCGGCTGGGAGCGCGACGCGCCGGCGCGCGCGCCGACGGCCGCGCTGCCGCCGCTGGCACACGACCCGCCGCCCGCGCCGCCGCCGCGCGTCGCGGCGCTCGCCGCCGCCAACGAGGCGCCGTGCGGCGTGCGCGCCGCGCGGCTGCTCCGCGCGCTCGAGCTCGAGTGCGACGCCGGGCTGCTGCAGCCGCGGCGCGCGAGCGTGCGCACGCTGCTGCCGATCGTGCAGCGCGTGGCGGTCGAGCTCGACGCGCGGTGCAAGGCGCACGCCGCCGCGGCGGACGCGGCGGGGGTGGGTCCGCCCTTGCGCGCGGACGCGCGGCGCGCGCGGCGGCCGGCGCCGACGCCGGTCCGGGGTCCGTCGCCGGCGCCGCGTCCCGGGCCCGTACGCGCGCTTGTGTCCGTGCCTACGCCGGCGCCCGCGGGTGCACCGGGCCCTGCAACGGGGCTCGCGCCCGAGCCCGTGCCCGGTCCCGCGCCGGCGCCGACGCCGGTGCCCGGCCACCTGCTGCGCGCCTGGGCGACGCTGCGCGCCCTCGTCCTCCTCGTGCGCCCCCACGCCGAGGCGCAGCTCGCCGTCTCCTTCCCGCACGCGACCTTCCGCATCAACCTCGACAGCATCGCGGGGCAGATGCGCGCCTTCTGCCCGGCGCTGGCGGCCGAGGGCGGCGGCGCCGCCGGGCTGCGCCGCCAGGCGGGCGCCGACACGCGGCGCGCCCTCGAGCTCGCCGCCGCCGAGGCGCCGGCCGACGCCACCCAGCTCGACTGGCACAAGGCGGCGAGCATCGCCGGCGGCCGCTGGACCGGCGTCCAGCTCAACGGCGCCGGCGCCCGCGCGCTCGTGGCCTGCGCCGTGGCGCACGCCGAGCTCATGGAGCGGCACCCCCGCGAGGCCGAGCGGCGGTGGGCGCGCGACGCCAGCGCCCTCTACCAGCTCCGGTACAAGATGCGGAAGCGCGATCGCGGCGACGGCGCGCAGGCCGGATAAGAGCGGCGGGGCACGCGGCGAGGCGAGCGCGCTAACTGACGCAACCGTTTTTTGCTCCCCTCTTCGACGCCCCGCGCCGCACGCACCGCGCCGCCCATGTCCTCCGGGCCGCTCTCCGCCGTCAGCGGCGAAAAGAACCCCTACGCCGGCGGCTTCTTTGGCCCCGCCGCAAATCCCACGGCGGTGCCGGGCGCGTTTGGCAGCCCCGGCGCCCAGGGCTTCCCCGCTCCGGGCCAGCCCGCCATCCTCACGGCGCGCAACAACTCGGGTTCCAATGTCCGGGTGCCGTATGCGCGCCTCGTGCCGATGCGCGGCGACGCCACTCCGCAGTCGCACCGCCCGCGCGAGTATGGCGATCGCCGCGCCGCCACCGCGCGCCCGCTCAAGAATGAGTACG
>Ga0160422_10001816_pt1 | contig 13315 bp, 12 predicted proteins | sample Fk160mmetaG_FD_108192 | JGI IMG/M metagenome (GOLD analysis project Ga0160422, IMG submission 108192) | Marine microbial communities from the Central Pacific Ocean - Fk160115 60m metaG | ecosystem: Environmental > Aquatic > Marine > Oceanic > Photic zone | place: The Central Pacific Ocean...
AAGGAGCTAAAGAGAAATCTCACTTTAGACACCTGAGGAACTCGAATGAAAAGACAGAGCATTTGCTCTGTTTTTTTTTGTCTTTTTAAAATCTCATTTTTTGCTGTAACATGCTGTTATGTTTACCAGAACAAAAGTTATTTGCACGATTGGCCCTTCTACTTGCTCCTCAGAAATGATTAATAAGTTGTATCAAGCTGGTATGAATGTTGCTCGCTTGAATATGTCACATGAAACACATGCTGGTGCAAAAAAAATTATAAATATCATAAAAAAAATTAATAATAAACAGGATGAAAAACTTGGACCTTTATCCATACTACTTGATACTCAAGGTCCGGAAGTAAGGACTGGAGATCGAGAAATAGCACTTGATTTAAAGATTGGGCAAACTGTTTCTCTAACTATTCGAGATGAAATAGATGTCGAAACTTCTTCCATTAAAATAAACTATCGTGGGTTAATAGATAGTGTAAAAAAAGGTTCAAAAGTCTCAGTAGACAATGGCTTAATAAATTTTAAAGTTTTAAATAAAGAAGATGATCGTTTAGTTTGCAAAGTTCTAGATGGAGGAACGGTTGGCAGTAAAAGAAGTGTTAACTTGCCAGGTGTCAGAATAGATCTGCCATCGATTACACAAAAGGATAAACAAGATATTAACTTTGCAATTAAAAACGATGTTGATTTTATTGCATTATCCTTTGTGCGATCTCCTGAAGATGTTAGTCAACTGAGAAAAATATTAGACAAAAAAAAATCAAAAATTAAAATTATTTCAAAAATTGAAAATGGGGAAGGACTCGACAATATACATGAAATAACCAAAGCATCCGATGCTATTATGGTTGCGAGAGGTGATTTAGGCATTGAAACAAATTTAGCTGACTTACCAAATGTTCAGCGAAGAATTATGTATTCCTGTGCTAAGTGGGGCAGAAGATCAATAGTGGCAACACATTTATTAGAATCAATGATAGAAAAACCTACACCAACAAGAGCAGAAGTTACCGATGTGGCAAATACTATTTATGAAGGTGCTGATGCCATGATGTTGTCCGGGGAAACAAGTATTGGTAAGAACCCTATTGAATGCGTAAAATTTTTAAAATCAATTGCTTTAAAAACAGAAAGGTTCAGAACTTTGGGATATGAAACTAAACTTAAAATTCGAGGTGATTGGGAGCATCTTGGAAAAACAGCAAAGGACCTAGCTGAAGCTGTTAATGCAGATGGTATTATTGCGATTACTAGGAGTGGTTACACAGCTAATGTAGTCTCAAATGCAAAACCAGCTAACATACCAATTTTTGCTTTTACTAATAGCAAAATTGTGCATAGGCAGTTATCCATGGTTGGATCAGTGCAAAGCTTCTACCTTAGAAGCATAATTGAAAATAATTCTAACTTAGTAAAAATAAAGAAAAAAATTAAATCCTTTTTAAATCGAAAAAAACCATTAAAATTTGTTGTAATCTCGGGGATGTTTTCAAAAAGACATTCAGATGCAATAAGAGTGATAGACTATAAATCATCTTAGGGGAAAGGTATGTATTTTAATAATCTTGATTTTGCAATTTTAGGAATTTATTGTTTTGGAATAATTGCGATTGCATCTTATGTATCTAGACAAGGAAATAAACAAAGAAGTCCAGAGGACTATTTTTTAGCAGGAAGATCACTTCCGTGGTGGGCCATAGGTGCCTCTTTGATAGCAGCAAATATTTCTGCAGAACAAATAATTGGTATGTCGGGGCAAGGGTTTGTTGTGGGAATGGCTATTGCAACATATGAGTTGACTGCGGCAATTGCTTTAATCGTAATGGCAAAGTACTTTTTACCTTTATTCCTAAAAAAACAAATTTACACAATGCCACAATTTCTTGAGCAGCGCTTTGATAAAAGAGTCAGTCTAGTTCTTGCTTTTTTTTGGTTGGCAGTTTATGTATTTATAAATCTTACATCTGTTTTATGGCTTGGGTCCCTAGCTATAAATACTCTTACAGGCTTAGAGACTTTTTATGGACTTGTTTTGTTAGCATTATTGTCTTTGGCATACTCACTTTGGGGAGGCCTTAAAGCTGTTGCTTTAACAGACATAATTCAGGTCGTTCTTTTAATCTTTGGGGGGTTAGCTGTATCTTTTATTGCCCTTCAAAAAATTGGAGATGGTTATATTGGAAATGGCTTAATTACTGTCTTTCAAGCTGTTCCAGACAAATTTGATATGATCTTATCTGAGGATAATCCCTCATATTCTGACTTGCCTGGAGTTTGGGTGCTTTTAGGAGGTTTATGGATTGCTCACTTTGCATATTGGGGATTTAATCAGTACATAACTCAAAGAGCTTTAGGTGCTAAATCCCTTCCTGAGGCTCAAAAAGGTGTGATGTTTGCAGCATATCTAAAACTACTTATGCCGTTAGTAATAGTCTTACCTGGAATTTGTGCTGCAGTACTATTTCCTGTCCTAGAAAAATCAGATCAAGCATATCCAACAATGATGACTTTACTTCCTAATGGCCTTCTAGGTTTAACTTTTGCAGCTTTAGTCGCAGCAATTGTATCTTCATTGGCATCCATGACAAATAGCATAAGTACAATCTTTACAATGGATGTGTATAGGAGTTTTAGAGCAAACTCCTCTGATGCTACCCTAGTAAGCATTGGTAGAACAACTTCGGTTATTGCTCTTATAATTGCTGTATTTGCAGCTACACCTCTTTTAGGTAGTTTAGAATCTGCATTTCAGTACATTCAAAACTTTACTGGATTTTTTACACCTGGGATTTTGGTAATTTTTCTTGTTGCGCTATTTTGGAGAAAAGCCACAACTCTTTCTGTGCTTGGTGCGGCATTCACCTCGTTATTGTTGTCGATATTTATCTTTTTCTATTTTCCTGATTTTCCATTTATTCATAGAATGGCAGTTGTATTTATTTCATCTGGATTGGCATGCTATCTAACAGTTCTCATTCAGGGAGCAGGTATAAATACAAAAGCAGTTGATCTTTCAACTGTTAATTTTTCAACATCATCCAGCTTTAATATTAATACACTTGTTGTAATCTTTTTTCTCGCAATTATTTATATAAGTCTTTGGTAATGAAACATTACTTTTTAGTTTTTTTTCTTATTGCACCATTTATTCCAGCCCAAACTGATTGGTCAAATGAGTTTGTATGCAAACAAGATAGTGACATTGTAAGAATTAATAACATTATTTCTTCAATGACATTGAGAGAAAAAGTTGGTCAGATCATAATGCCAGACATACAACATGTAACACCAGAAGAAGCAAAAAAATATAATTTAGGATCAATCTTAAATGGTGGAGGAAGTTGGCCTAACAATTCTAAAAATAGCTCAGTAGCAGATTGGCAGAAATTAAGTGAAGATTTTTATAATGCTTCACCAGTTATTAACAATCAAATAATTCCAATTATTTGGGGTACAGATGCTGTCCATGGCCATAGCAATGTTATTGGAGCAACTGTTTTTCCTCATAATATTGGTCTTGGAGCAACTCAAGATACTGATTTGATTTATCGAATTGCAAGATCAGTAGCAAGAGAAGTTCTTTCTACAGGGATAATATGGACTTTTGCACCTACCGTTACTGTTCCTCAAAATGATACATGGGGAAGAACATATGAAGGATTTTCAGAGAACCCAAAATTAGTCTCTGATATTGGAGAAGCTTTTATAAAAGGATTTCAAGGAGAGGAAGAAAATTTTCTTGATGAGAACCATATTATGGCAACTGCAAAACATTTTATTGGAGATGGTGGAACTTTTAAGGGTATTGATAAGGGAGACACAAGAATAAATGAATCTGGATTAAAAAATATCCATGGAGTGCCTTACTATGCTGCCATTAATGCATGTGTTCAATCAATTATGGCCAGTTTTAATTCTTGGAACGGAAAAAAATTGCATGGCTATGAGTATCTTTTAACTGATGTTTTAAGAAATGAAATGCAATTTGAAGGGCTGGTAGTTGGGGATTGGAATGGACATGGAGAGGTCCCAGGCTGTACAAATGCTAATTGTCCTCAATCATTTAATGCTGGAGTTGATATTTATATGGCTCCTGATGAATGGAAAGAGTTATACACAAATACTGTGCGAGCAGTTAAATCAGGAGATATTTTAATGGAACGTCTTGATGAAGCTGTTCAAAGAATTCTTCATGTAAAACTCAGACTAGGCCTTCTCGACGGAAGAAAACCTCATAATTATAAAAATTATGTTGGTTCAAATGCTCACAAAGAAATTGCCAGAGAGGCAGTTTCAAAATCTTTAGTTCTTTTAAAAAATAATAATTCACTTTTACCTTTAGATCCCAGCCAGCACTTTCTCATTATCGGTGATGCAGCAATAAATATCATGAATCAAATGGGGGGATGGACAATAACGTGGCAAGGTACTGAATTAGATAATGCTGATTTTCCTGGGGTAAAAAACATATACGAAGCATTAGCTGAGGTGATCATTGAATCAGGTGGGTCAGTTGAGTTTTCGCAAAGGGGTAATTATGAAAAAAAACCAGATGTTGTAATTGCAGTATTTGGTGAGAATCCATACGCAGAATTTTTTGGCGATGTTGATGATGTTAGTTTTAACTCTTCCGATTTTAACTATCTTAAAGGGATGCAAAAGTTAAAAAATGAGGGAGTGCCAATAGCCTCCATCTTTCTTACTGGCAGACCTCTTGTTATTAATGAGGAATTGAATCTATCTGAAAGCCTTCTTACAGCATGGTTGCCTGGACAAATGGTTGAGGGAATTTCAGATGTCATTTTTTTAAAGAATGGAGAAATTTACAAAAATTTTACTGGAAAACTTTCTTTTAGTTGGCCGAAAAAGAACAATCAAACTGTTTTGAATTCTTCTGATCCTCTATCTGATCACCTATTTCCATTTGGTTATGGCTTAACATACTCCGACTCAACTTTTATGGATTTAGTTGAAGAACAAAAGATTCAAAAAAGCATTGATAATTTGATTATCTTTGAAGGCTCGACACTTCAAAACTCCAATGAATTTATTATTGAAAACAACAACTTGCCTAGCATAGTTAATGGCAATATCTTTGAGAGTGATATGAAAAATATTTCTTTGAGAAGGATTAACTTCAAACAACAATATGACACAAGGAATATTATTTTTAAAAAAGGCGAACGCTTAAATGCATGGGGCATCTATCTTCCAACCGTCTTTGATTTTTCAAATTTTTCTTCACCATATTTAAGTATAAATATGAGGATAAATAAAATCTCAAAAAACCCTTTATTTGTAGTTGCGACTTGTGGAAATAACTGTAATGGTGCATTTCAAATTAATGACTTAGTCAATAACTCTATATCCAGTGAATGGATTGAAGTTGATATTAGTTTTAAATGTCTTGAAAAAAGAGGTTTAGATTTAACTAAAGTAGATAGCCCCTTTATGTTGATGACTAATGGATCATGGAACATTGATGTCAACAAGATAACTATCAATAATCAAAGAAAGTCTAAAAGAGTCATTAAGTGTTAAATCCAGATACTTTGCTCGTGGATATAGGAGGAACTAATATTAGGTATGCTTTTACTAGAATTGGTAAAAATGAATTTTTTGGAGCTCAAAAATCTAAGTTAGAATCTCTCAAATCCTTTGATACATTTATTAAAAATTTAATAGAATCAAAAAATATTAAAAATATAATTTTTTCCGTAGCAGGGCCTAAAGTAAATGATTCTATAAGTATGACGAATCGTAATTTTAGAATTTGCTCAAAAACAATTAAGAAAAAATTACATTTAGAAAATTGTTTTTTATTAAATGATTGGGAAGCAATTGCTTATTGTATTCCATCATTAAAGAAAGGGAATTTTACAAATGTTAAGAAAGGAAAAAAATTTAATGAGACTTCTTTGATTTTAGGCCCTGGAACAGGATTGGGTATGGCTGTTAGAGCAGGAGATCAGAATATAATTTCATCAGAAATTGGAAATACCGATATTATGTTAAGTGGGTTTTTGAAGCATTCTAGATTTGAAGATCATCAATTCACTAAACTCGAAGATTTAATTAGTGGTACTGGTTTATCAAATTTGTATGAATTTCAAACTGGCAAGAGAATTCTAGCTGAGCAGATTTTAGATTTATATGAGACTGGTGACTCTAATGCATCACTGGTAGTTAATTTTTTTATTGAGGTCTTTGCAAAGTTTCTGTCTCAAATAGGGTTAATGTATTTATCAGGTAATGGTATAAAACTTGCCGGATCCCTAGTACGTTCGTTAAAACCACTTATTGATAAGAGTAAATTCAAAAGAACTTTCGAAGAACATACAAGTAAAGCTTATATCGAAATATTAGAAAAAATTTCTGTTGATATTATTGATCAAGAATTTACATGCTTATATGGCTTACTTGTTTTTGCAAATAAGAATATTTAAAAAAACTTATGTATACAGATATCTTGTGTATAATGCATCACTAGTATGGCTGATAAAAAACAAACTAAAGTATATTTAATCCCTGAAACCGAATCGAGAGACCATCACACGTATCACTATACCGTGGTCAAAACTCGAAAATTTATCTTAGAGAATACAAAATTAAGAATGAAAAAATTCAATCCTGTTAAAAGGGTTCATGAATGGTTTGTTGAAGCAAAATTACCACCACATAGTAAGTAAGTTCAAAGATATTTTTTTCTTAATGCTGATGATGAAACATCATCTCTGAATTCTTTTTCTCCAAATCCACTAAATCTTTTTTTGATATGACTAGGTATGCTGATGTCCTTCATTGATCTAAAAACATTAAGATCTTTTCTACCAAACACTAAGAAGGAATTATTAAAGTCATTAAATACATCTAATTTCTCCAACATATCTTTTTTTGAAGCATAGTATTTTTCATCAAGCATTCTATTGAGAGTGTCAAAACCAATTACGAAGATGGAATTAGGAAAGAGTTTTGCTTTTTCAAAAAAACGACCTTTTGTGGTCAAGACCCACTGGTTGGAATCAAATTGTGAAATAGTTTTTTTAATTTGATAAAAGGTGAGGGGAGGCTTGTCAACATTTTTAATACAAATCTCATAAAATAAATCCATTCCAGTTTTTTCTTCAGCAATAGTTTTCATTTTTTTATGACCTTCATGCAGAGGATTAAATGAACCTGGAAAAATTAACTCAGGCTTATTTTTAGTGTTAGATACAAAATCAAGTTTGTTTGCTAGAAGATCTGACCACAATGGTTCTGCTTCAGTTGTGTGAATTTTGAAACCCTCAGGAATCTCGGGAAAATCAGTTTTAATATTACAATTATTAGCAATTAATTTTAGAATCATCTCTGAAAGAAGTTCCTCCTCCTCTATCCTTGAACGCATGTTATTTTGTAAGTTACAGCTTATTAAAGTTGTTTGTTCAGCATTATGAGACACGATATAAAATCTATGCCCACCTTTCTTTTTATCAATTGTTTTTAAACTAGCTGTTATTCCAATACCGAAAATTTTTACATCTTTATCATGATTCTCTTTCGTGAGCTCTTGTGTTTTTTTAAATGACATTGATGCCATGTTAAGTGTAGTTTCAAGTGAGCAATAATGATCTGGGATTTTATTTAAAAAAATTTGTATAGATTCTCTTGAGTATGGAACAAAAACCTCAAGAATTGAATTACTAGCACCTGGAACCGATAATAATGAAGAGGCAAGGTTAGTGCCACCACCACTTAAAGAAATACAAAATTTATAATCAGATTGATGAATTTTTTTTATTAAAGTTCGATGATCTTTGCTCATTATCCTAAATTTGTAATAATTATGATTTATTATGCATATATGAATATTAAACTAAATTTTTTAATAGTTTTTATTTTTTTTACACAAACTATTTACTCCGAGGAAAACTTTACTTTTAGTGCTTGGAATAAACCCGATATCGAAGTGTTTTACTATTTACCAGAAGAAGTAAATCAAGACACAAAGGTACTTTTTGTAATTCATGGTGCTTCAAGAACTGCTGAAAGATACTTAAACCATTGGAAGTCTCTAACTTTTGATAAAAATATAATTGTAATTGCCCCAAAATTTTCAGAGGATTCTTTTCCATCATTTAATACACTTGTTATTGATTCTAAAACAGAAGGTTATTTGCTAAATCCAGATAATTACATTGGTGATTCAATATCAATAATTTTTAACTTTTTTAAGTCTAAATTTGATTTAAATGATAATACATACAGAATGTATGGTCATTCAGGTGGATCTCAGTTTGTGCATAGATATTTATTATTTGGAGTTGATGCCAGAGCTGAAAAGGTAGTGATGGCAAATGCTGGTTGGTACACCTTTCTTAATGATGTGAATTATCCTTATGGTATCAAGGATGTTCCTGTAACGCAGGAAAGATTGGAATGGTTTCTTTCATTGCGTGCAGCTGTTCTTTTGGGTGACAAAGATGTCAATCCAAATGCCGACAATTTAAGAAATAATAGTAAAGCAAAAATCCAAGGAAGACATAGATATGAAAGAGGTTTAGCTTATTTTAGGGATAATATTGCAGTTGCAGAAAAACTTGAAGTACCTTTTCGTTGGAAATTAGAGGTGGTGGAGGGTGTTGGACACCAAAATTCATTGATGACTACTCACGCCGCTAACTTTTTATTGAGCGATTTATAGCCCAAAAAACTTGCAAAATAACGTATAAAGTAATATGTTACATTTATGTAACATTAATGTTACATTTATGAAACAGGAGAATTTCATGAAATTTATATTTGCGATTGTTGCTTTTTTTAGTGTAATTAATATAACTGCTAGTACTTTATTTGAATCTGCAAAAACAATGCTTTCAGCTGATGCTGAAGAAATCGAAGTAATTTATAACAATGAAAAAGTATCTTCAATTTGTCCAATAGGTTCAGTTGGTTGCTATGTGAAAAATAAATCATCAAATATTTATGTACTTGATACGATTAACAAAGATCATCATGATGTTGTAATTTTTGGTTTGTTTAGCGATTATCTTCAATTAGTAAATAATGGATTTATTGACCCTTCATTAACGTGTGATATGAAAGTAAGATTCTTGAAATCAAATAATGAAAATTATCTAGCTAACCTTTACAAGGGATATTGTGATACACAATTTAAAGGAAAAGTACTAGTTTTAAATTGATACGCATAAGGCAAATATTAAAAGATTAATTCTGCTTTCTCCAAGATAACACCTTCAATATTTTTTAATTCAGCCTTAATTGTATTTTTGCCTATCCTAAGAATGCCGTAATTTTCTTCATTATGAGTATTACCAATTAAAAGGGAGTCAAACTCCGAAAATCCGGAACCTGGTTTGTTAAGTGAAGATGCTGTTATCTCTATAATACTATCATTGTATTTATAAATTCCACCCCTGTGTCTATCTCCTGAAACAAGCATCTTGGGCACCTCTTGTTTTTTCAAAAACTCTAATAATTTTGATCTTTCAGTTGGGAAATTGCTCCATTTTTCAAATCTATGTTCAGTAGCAAGAATTTGAATAGAGCTAAAAATTATGTAGGCATCTATTGATGGTTGAAATTGTTTCTTCAGCCATACCCATTGATCTTCTCCTAGAATTGTGGAATTGTTCTCATTATTTGCTTGATAAACCCCATTTTTTTTCTTTAAATCTGATCTAAAAAATCTTGTATCTAAGAAAATTAATTTAATAGTTTTATCAGATAATTTTAATTTCTTTGAGTAATATATTCCGTCTCTATTTCTTCTTGGATCAGTATTTGATACTTCCCAAAAATCCAGATATATTTTTTCAGATTCAGATTTATTTACAAAACTTCCACCACCATCATTTAATCCAAAATCATGATCATCCCAAATAGAAAAAATCATTTCAGGTTTCAACCAAGTTGGGAGCAGCTCCTTTTGCTTTTTATATGCCAATATTAATTTATCAAGCTTTCCATCAGGGCTATCTCCATAAACATTGTCACCTAAAAAGACAAAGTAATTTACATCTTCTTTTTTAATTGATTGCCAAATAGGTTGCGGATAATCTTGATCAAGACATGAACCCAAACCCAAAATAATTTCATCACTATAAAGTTGTTGGTGAAAAAGGCATACTATAAAAAAGTTTGTAAGTAATCGCATGCTCTAATTGTACAATGAAACATAATTTATCTTTTGTCATTTTCTTAACATCTTTTATTTTTTTATCGTGTTCAAATGACGAAATTTCTTCCGATGAGAATCTGTCATCATTAATCAACCCTAACTTCAACTTGTTTTCAAGATTCCATGATTGCTCTATAAATAGTAAAAAAAACCTTAATGATCTAGAGCAATTTATTCCTAAATTTCAGAGTAACCGAGAATTTATAAATAATAATGAATTATATATTTATATTATTGATAACAATTCTTTAACTGTATCTAATTTTATTCTAATTGAGCAGTCAAGAAAAAATAAAATTTTATCTTCTTCTTTAAAATTTATTGAAGAGGGAAGTGATATTTTTACATGTAATGAAGATACCAATTCTTATGAAGTAACAACATTATTTTATCAAAACCTTTCTGATGACATTTTCATTTCTGAGGTAATTGATTGCAAATTTAATGAAGGCTTTAATTATGGCACTTTCTCTGTTGAGTTTGATTTTTTTATCAGATCTTTGAGTAATTATGATTTAGCTTACAAAGTTGATTTCATGAAAAATCAGAAAACTCCCGGGAGATTCTTGTGGCAAAATTACTTTCAAACTAAAGAAGAACAATTCAATTTTTTTCAAAAATGGATCAAAGATTCAGCCTCTCAAGAAATCAAACAAATCTTTGAAGAGCAAGTTCAATGCTTCTCCTCTAGTAATTATAAATCTTTTAAAATTTACTAGAACTTCACAACCAAGCAGACCATTTGTGATAGTATGAAATGTGTATTTAATTAACGGAGAAATTATGAGAATACTTTTATTATTTGTTTTTATATTTAACTTTAACTTGATTGGACAAGAATCTGAAAATTCATATAAATATGAACCTGAAGGTAATAAGGCTGAATATTTTTTTGGTAAATTTAATCGTGGAAAAGATTTATCAGATTTAATGGATTGGTACGATGACTTTGCTGACTGGTCAGATGATCAAGGTGATATTTGGGATTCAATGACTGTTGGCATTGCAAGGCCTCAATATAGCAATGATTTATCTAGTCATGATTTTATGTGGATAAATACTTGGCCTAATCCCACATCACAATTTAGAGCCTTAGAAAATTGGGTAACTGATGAAGATGCTGTTGAATTATTTTCTGACATTCCAATAACTAATACTGCAGTTGTCGATACATGGCAATGGGTGGTTTCTGAACCTCGTGCCTTAGAAGCATCATCAGTAATGTATGCAGTTTATTCTGAATGTTTTCTTGAGGAAGATGTCAATTTAAGAATGGTTTACGATGATTATGTCGATTTTGCAAAGTTTGCACAAGAGAATGGTGATACCGTTGGTAGAAAATTAATCGTCCCAACAACGCAAACTAATTCAGATGCAGATTTCCATAGATTAATGTATACATCCTCTGTTTCAGAGATGGGTGTAAATGCAGATTTATTTTGGGATAAATTATCAGATTCAGAAGCTGCACAAAATTTACAAGGTTGGGAATGTAAAAATGCAGTTTCATATATTGTTTATGGCATGAGAGTGGCAGAGTAAATCATGAGAAAGAATATTTTTTTTATAAGCTTCTTTTTAGCAATTTTTTTAATATCTTGTAGTTCAGAAACTGATAGTGATAATTTTGTAGATTCCCCCCTTTTGAATCAAACTTTAGTTGAATACGTTTGGCATAAGGAAGGCCCAAACTTTTCTGAAGATAAGTTAAATATGCTTGTTGATGAGTGGAATAATATTATTGATGATGCTGGTTATAAAATGGTAGGTGCAAATATACTCAAACCCCTTGAAGAATCAGATCAAGTCGATTTTATTTGGGTGCTAAGATGGGCATCTTTAGAGGATAGGAATGCTGCTTGGGAAGATTGGTCTCAAAATTATGAACCTCAGTGGTTAGAGACTATTGATGGAGTAATGACTTACAACACAGATGATGTTTATCTTTTCAAAACCTCATTGGGCAGCTCTCCAGCAGTTGAAAATACCGAGGATACTTTTGTCAATTCATTTTTCTTCTGTGACTATAATGATGGATATGGGCTAGATGATCTTAACTCCTATCAAGAAGGTATTAATAGTGTTACTTGGAGCGATGGACATTGGTACATCATGTTAGAACCACAATTCGATTCTGATGTGGATTTTGTTTGGCTAGATTTATGGTCAAATTTTAGTGATAAAGATGCATCAAGGGAAAAATGGAATCAATCTGAGTTTCCTAATTTAGCAAATATGATGTTTGACTGTGATGAATACGGTCACTTAGGTAAGCGTATCAGGATTTCCTCCAATTAAGTGGAGCGGGTGACGGGATTCGAACCCGTACCAATAGCTTGGAAGGCTATTGTGCTAGCCATTAACACCACACCCGCAAGAGTTGGTTGGATAATTATAAAGAAAAAGGGAGCATTCTGCTCCCTTTTTTATGATTGAAAATTTAATTAGACAAACTAACTAATTCCAGTCGACCATATGGGGAAAATTAAGAGGAAATGGTCAACATTGTCTTTGACACACTAAAAATAAAAAAGTTCCTAAAATTTAAAAATAATTTTGCATTACTAAAATTAAATACGATCCTATACCGAGACCAGCACCTAATGGAAGTGCCTTGCTTTTGGTAATGCCAAGCAAATGCATAGCTAGAGTAACTATAGCTCCAATTAAGACAACAAAAGGGAGAAGATAAATTCCATAAAAAGATCCTAAGCCTGCCAAGAGATAAAAATCTCCTGAGCCAATACCATTTTTTTTTGTGATGACATTAAATATATAATTGATAAGAAATAGAAATAAAAATCCAATTCCTGCTCCAATTAGAGATTCTGTTACCATCATCAACGAATTAAAATTTTTAAAACATCCAAGCACGATAATTATTAAAGATAGTGAGGTTGATAAAACTAAATATTTTAGATCTAAGCTAATTTGTAAAAAAATTATTACCACAAAACAGAGATTTATAAAGGCAATGTATTCAGTATCAGAAGTTATAAAAACAAAAATAGCTATCAGTCCGAACAAAATTTCATAGCTTAGATAATTGAATTTAATATTTTTTTTACAAAATGAGCATTTTCCAAAAGATAAGAAATAACTAATGATTGGAATTATCATCCAACTTTTTAATTGATT
>Ga0160422_10001818_pt1 | contig 13307 bp, 10 predicted proteins | sample Fk160mmetaG_FD_108192 | JGI IMG/M metagenome (GOLD analysis project Ga0160422, IMG submission 108192) | Marine microbial communities from the Central Pacific Ocean - Fk160115 60m metaG | ecosystem: Environmental > Aquatic > Marine > Oceanic > Photic zone | place: The Central Pacific Ocean...
CCAACTTTCGCCGATGTAGCGTTGAATTTGACCGAAATCTCGAATCGGTGAACCAAAGGCGGTTCGGTCGGTGGCGTAACGGTTCATCTCATCAAGGGAACGCCGTGCTATGCCCAGCGCCATCGCGGCCAAAGTCAAGCGCTCCAGCTCGAGGTTGCCCATCATATGAAGCAGGGATTCACCGACCTCACCGACCAAATTCCCGGCCGGAACAATGCAATCGTCGAACACCAACTCCGCCGTGTTGGAAGCCCTCATGCCGGTTTTGTCGTAGATTTTCTGCCCCACACTGTAGCCTGGCATGCCCGCTTCAACGAGGAAGGTCGACATTTGCACCCGGCCTCTCTCGTCTTCACCTGTCCGAGCGTAAACCCAAACAACATCGGCAGGTGTTCCTTCTTCGTCGATGCAACCGTTGGTGATCCACATCTTTCGCCCGTTGAGCAACCAAGTGCCGTCGTCCTGCTGGACCGCAGAAGTGGTCAGACCCAGAACGTCCGTCCCTGCGTCTGGCTCGGACATGGCCATCGCCCCAATCCACTCACCAGAACAGACTTTTGGCAGAATTCTCGCCTTTTGTTCCTCGTTGCCGTTGTAGGCAAGATTGTTGACAAAGAGCATGGAGTGAGCCAAGTAAGCAAGTGCAAACCCAGGGTCTGAAGCGGAGAGTTCCTCGTGGACAATCGTGCAAGCAACGGCGTCAAGGCCCGCACCACCGTAGGCTTCGGGAGCGCTGATACCAAGCAGGCCAAGTTCACCCATGCTTCGAAGCAGTTCCGCGTTGAAGCGCTCGTCGCGGTCGTGTTCAAACGCTTGAGGTTCAACATGCTCTGTAGTCCATTCCCGGACCATCTCTCTGAGCATCAGATGTTCTTCGCTTGGGTTGGCGATGTCCATGTTGGCCATGCTACGCCGTCCCCACGGTGGCTTTTGACCTTTGGCGCCCGCCTGAAATCCTGACAACGACCTTATTCCTCTGAAGTCTCGTCATCGCCGAGCATTTCCGCTCGAAAAGCTCGGTAGTCCTCCTCTTCGTCAAACTCGAGAGGGATGACCATGAGTTCCTGACAGTCTTGGCATTGGTAGCGTTGGCCAACCATGAACCCCATGTAGGGGTAAACACGAATGCCGTAGCAGGCAATGCACACGCGAAACGACAATTGAACGCACCTCGCCTACTCTTCTTCAGACATTGCTGCTTGAAGCTCTTGGAGGTTGATCCTGTTGTCAACGTCGGCGTCGAGCGCGACAATGATGTCCGAAATTTGTCCTGGAGAAAGGATGTCGCCCAAGACGTCTCGTAGGCCGTGATGAAGTTCGGGTCCGTTGATGGTGCCGTCGCCATCCGTGTCAAACTGACTGAACACTTCGGCCACCGAGGTGCCTTTTTCCTTGAGGGCGTTTCTCAATTTGTTCATGGCTTTTTCAGCCGTCCACGCTTCGTCGCTCATGGTTGACCCACTGCGTGGATGCTCTATATCGTTTGCATCCTTCACACACCCACAGAAATCGACCCAATGAACCGACGATGAAGGCGAACTTAGCCGATTCTTTTTCTACGCTCAACCTCCATAAGTTCATGATGGATGGCGAACTGCGGGGTAAAAGGGTACCTATGGCAAAGAAGTACGTTGCAAGGGACCCCCGTACCGGGAAACCCATTCATGTCAGCAAAACCGAAGCCGCTGACACGTCCTATGAACCGCTCAAGGGCTCATGGTGCGCCCTACTTCCGGCAGACATCATGTCCTTGGCAGAGGGAACACTCGCTCAGCGCGAAGTCCGTTGGAAAAACGACACGGAAACCATGTACAGGAAAGACGGTGTAAGAGCGCTCAGTCATGTGCCCAATCACATGATCAAGCCCGCTCACGCCCTGCTTCTGAGAGCCTTTGAAGACGAAGACCCCGAAATTCGCATTGCAGCGCTTGAAGTGTTGCCCGAATTTGCTGTTCGTCGCTCAAACGAACTGTTTGATTGGCTCTCCGTCCTGCTGGACGACAGCAATTCAGGCGTTAGGTTGGCAGCGAGCACGGCGCTTTCACGGGCTGCGCCCACGTTCCCCTCCGGTGTGCGGTCGTCGTTAGAAAACGAACTCCGATCGCCCTCAAAACAACGAAGCCAGTCAGCATGGAAAGGGTTGGAGGCCTTGAGCAAAACATGGCCAGATGTTGTGGCGGAGCACATTGATTCGTTGCTTCTTGAACCGGATGTTCACCTCCGAAGGAGGGCGGCGAAGATGATCAACGCCATCGTGTCAAGAAAAACCTCAGCGGTGTGGGATTTGGTGTCGTGGGCGCTCAACGACGAGGATGCCCAAGTGCGTAAGACGGTGGCTAAATCCTTACCACGCCTTGCTCAACAAGACGTTCGCATGGGAACGATGTTTGCCGAACGTGCCATGGCGGATGACGACCCAGATGTTCGACTGGCGGCCATTAAGACCATCCAGAAACTCAACCGTGGCCACGGTCGGGCACGGGATTTGATCCTCACTGGGGCCCGTTCAACCGATGTCCGTGTTCGACGAGCATGCGTGGACCTGTTGCCGAAACTCATGGGTGAAGAAGAACTTCGGGCCCTTGTCGACGATTTGCTCAAGACCGAAACCGATCAGAAAATTGTTGAAACCCTCATGCAATACCGCTTTGACGCCATGCTCGAAGGTTCGGAGGACGAGAAGAACGCAGCCCTCTCACCGGCCTTGGCCGTGCCTGATATCGATAAGGAAGTCCTGATGGCGCAGGGCAAAAAGGTCGGTTTGACCTCCACCGCTGCAACCTCTTCTGGAGCGGTACCAGCCTCGACACCTGAACCTCCAATCCCCGAGGTATCGGCGGTCGCACAAGAGCGTCGCCCAACCCAAGACGAATTGATGGGCTACCACGATGACGATGACGATTTTGGACCCGATGAAGAGCAGCCTTACATGTGATGTTGCCAAGCCAATACAACACCGTTAAGAACAGGTGGAATGTCGGAATGCCGCTGAAGAGGTGTAAAGGATGGACGACGAGCGACCGTTTGACGACAAAGCACTCCAATTTGACCGATTGTGGGAAGGCATCACGCCCAAAGGCGTAAACCGCTCAAAAGCCCTCAAGTTCCGCCAATACATCCTTGAGCATGTTCGACAAATGCGACGCCCACTGAACCGCGAAAACGCTCGACGGTACTGGATGGGGGAGCTGCAGAAGGAAATCGCCGACCGCGAAAACTTCTGATACAGATGTGGAGGCCACCCCGTCTCGGTGGCCAATGAACAACCCTGAGACGACAGGTGAGAACGATGTTCACAACAACCCGATTTGATTCATGGGAACTCCCCGATGCCCTCAGAACAGGCCTGGCTGAACTGGGCTGGGAATTTGCCACCCAAGTGCAAAGGGACACGGTGCCCATCGCCCGCCGAGGAACGGACGTCATCGGCCAAGCACGGACCGGCTCTGGCAAGACAGCGGCGTTTGGGATTCCTATCCTGGAGCGATGTCAACCGTCAGGAATGCTCCAAGCGTTGGTGTTGGCACCAACCCGTGAACTTGCTAACCAGGTGGCTCAAGAATTCGAATTGCTCCAAGGCAACGCTGGCCTCAACATCGTCACCGTGTACGGCGGCACGGACTTGGAAAAGCAAGCGAAGACCCTCGCGAAAGGCGTTGACATCATCGTTGGCACCCCGGGCCGTGTCATGGACATGAACGAACGAGGCCATATCGACCTTACCTCGCCGAACGTGTTGTGCCTGGATGAAGCCGACCGCATGCTCGATATGGGCTTCTTCCCTGACATCATGTGGATCGTTGAACGCATGACAAGTCGGCAGCAAACTTTGCTGTTCTCGGCTACGTTTCCTCAAGAGATCATTGATGCAGCCCACGAATTCATGAACGAGCCGGACTTTGTCCTCACCAATGCTGAAGAACTTGACATCCCCCCCATTGACCTGTATTCTGTTCGGATAGGACGGTCAAACAAACTCTGGGTGCTCGGAAGGTTGCTTGCGAGGATGCAAGAAGAAGACCAAACCATCATTTTTTGCAACACAAAACGCATGGTCGACCTCGCTGTTGAACGGTTGAAGAAGCACCGGTTTGAGGTCGCCGGTTTGCACGGTGATTTGAACCAGAATCAGCGAGAGCGCATTCTCAACTCGTTCAAGGATGGAGCCGTCAAAACCATTGTGGCTACCGACGTGGCGGCGCGTGGTATCGATGTTGACGGCATCACCCTCGTGGTGAATTACGACATTCCCAACGACATGGATTCGTTCATCCACCGAATCGGCCGAACCGGAAGAATCGGCCGAACCGGAGAAGCATGGAGTCTGGTTTCGCGAGACGATGAACCTCAACTCTCGAAAATCATGGCCACATACGGCCTCGATATCGTTGCCTCCGAAGCTCCCGAACTGCCGGAGAGCGTCAGCAAAGATCCTGTTCGACGTCAAGAAGACTTTGGGGAAACAGCGGATGTCTTCGGCTACGTCACCATGAAACTGTCCCTCCACCCGGAACAAGCGGGTTCGGTGCACGCCGTGTCGTCTTGGTTTAAGGAGCACCTGCGTTGCGATGACCTTGCTATCGGGACCATTCGGTTTGATGATAACAACACCTTCGTTAGCCTGCACTCCAGCAAAATTGGTACGGCGATGAAAGCCATCGAAATGCGACCGTACAACGGTGAGACGATATCAGCAGCCATTGTTGAGTAACTACTCTTCCTCGCTTTGAACATCCGATGTGTTCGAACCGCTCCGCGACCCTTTTTCCGACGCTTCCTCGTTTTCTATAGAATAATTTTCATCGCTCGGCCAAGTGCCGTCCTCATCCGGTCGTTCGACAACAACAAGCGTACCGCAGCACACGGCCAAACCCAGTGCCGATAGTGACCAAGCGTAGCCAATGGCGTCGTCCCAACGCTGTTCTGCATCGCCGCACTCCGAGGACAGTTGCGTGGAGAACTCACAGAACGCCAGCGTGTCTCTGGCATCGATGGCCTCTTGATTGGTTGATATGTTGGCCAACGCTGAAACAAAGAGCAACAACGCACCTACCAACATGACCTTGTGTTTGGTCTGCCAAATTCTCCTTCGGTTGAACCGCCATGGCGACTTGTCTTCTTTGGAAGCAGCGAGGGTCCGCGCCGGTCCGCCGAAACGCAAAAACCATCCCAGCCACATCAGAACGAGGACGACCAAGAAACCCCACGTGTAGACCTGCTCATGGAATTGCCACATGGGTGTGAGACAGGCTTGGACATTTGGGGATTCCATGCATGAATCAACAGCGATGGGATAGAACACGAGAAGCCTCAGAATGTTCAGCAAGTAAACGATGGCGCACATCACGCCAACGGCCTTGAGTTTTGTCCGCTGAGGCACACCGTCGGTCATCATGACCAAGGTTGAGAGAAAGATCATTTCATGGACACCTGCACATTCATCGGACACGTAGAGCCCAACGCTGTCGTACGGTCCAGGGAAATTCTGATGCAAAAGGTCAACCCGCGTGAGCCATCCGTTGTGGTGACTCAAAACAGCCGTGCCTTCTCCGTAGATGATGTTGGTCAGTTCGTTCCAAATCCAAGCTTCCGTGACCTGAATCGGCGCCAGCGTGTCCGAGGGCAACGTCAGGAACCAGTAAAACGCTTCAACGATAACAAGGGCCAGCGGGATTCGCCCGTAGCGAAGGCCGAGTTCGCCGACCTCCCTCCAGGTCATGTCCCCATCGGGACGAGCCGTTGCGGTCGCCGCCATGACGCCACATTCATCGGGTTGTAGAAAAGTTCTCCCGAACGGCAAAACCGGGAACACTCTCTTGCACGCACAAGAGCATGTCTTCAAAGGCGTCCTCTGTTTGGCGTCACCATGACGGAAGAAAGCCAACGCGTAGAGGCGACGCATCGCCTTGATGTGTTGGGCTTTTTTTGTCCCGTGCCGGTCGCCAAGACCAAGAGGGCCCTGGACGATTTAACCACCGGAAACGTGCTTGAGGTCGTGGCCGATGACCCCGAGACGCTGCACGACATGCCGCTGTTGATCGGTCGCAGTCCGCATCGACTGATCGCCGTGAACGAACACGAAGGCGAAATCAAATTCCTCATTGAGGTGATAAGTTGAAGACCAAACGCAGCGATGTACCAAGCGTTGCCTTTCTCCCCACCGTTCGTGGAGATTTCAAAATAGAGGTGTTCCATGAAGAGTCAACTGGGTTTGACCACGTCGCCTTGACCCTCGGGGACATGAAGGGCCCCGACCCAGTCCTCGTTCGCCTCCACTCCGAGTGCCTGACCGGTGATGTGTTCGCGAGCACCCGGTGCGATTGCGGGCCGCAACTGCACACGGCCCTCGACGCCATCATCGAACGGGGCTGGGGCGTGCTCCTCTACCTCCGTCAAGAAGGGAGAGGCATCGGCCTCCATGCGAAAATACAGGCTTACCACCTTCAAGACCAAGGCGCCGATACCCTCGATGCCAACCTCATGCTTGGTCATCCGGCCGATGCTCGAGACTACGCCATAGCGGCTGAAATGTTGAGGGAACTCGGGGTGGAGCAGGTGAACCTCCTGACCAACAATCCAGAGAAGGTGGCCCAACTCACCAAACACGGCATCAATGTCGCAGCCAGAACCCCGCTCATTGCTGGCGTGGGGGCGAACAACCGTGAGTATCTGGCGACGAAGGGAGAACGTATGGGCCACCACATCACGGACGACGACCTGTGAGGTTGGTTAGAACTCCCGTGCAGGGGATGAGTTTATTGTTCACAGGAGGCCTTCGGGCACCATGAGGAGAGCCATCCTGCTGATGGTGTTGCTTCTGTTTGCGCCGCTTTTGTGTTTAACACCGGTCACTGCGCAGGATTCTGGCGCCACCTCCGTGAACATCAGCGAACTTGGTGCGTTTGAACACACCAACGAGACATACACAGATTCAGCCGGCAGCGAATATCCCGTGCTTTTTGTGGGCGAAACCTTCCACCTGCAAGGCGGACTCACGGACGGTTCGGGGGAGGGCATCGGCATGAAATGCCTCAACGTTTATCTGAATCCAGAAACCAACAACCAACCGTTTTCCACCCTTTTCACCGACGAGAACGGCCTGTTTGACTGGTTCAGCGGCGACAGCGAGGACCCGTTTTCCCATACCGGTCGGATTGAACCAATCAACGGCGAACTTGTCGGGTTTTGGTCGGTCCGAGTGGCGTTTGAGCCACAGAACGCCACCGAAGGTGGTTGCGCTACGGACGAGAACGGGACCCACCTGGCCTCCCACGTCGATGCACCGTTTTTGCTGAAGTCCCGAGTTGAAATCCAAACTCTAGGTGTGGAAGAGTTGCAACCCTTCGGTGTCGATTGTGAAGAAAATCCGTGTGATGGCCTCTACGCCGGTGGCGCTTACGTGCTGAACATACGGCTGATGCACGACCGCTATGATGGCGGTGTAAGCAACGTCTCGCTGACCTACCAGACCGGGTTGAAGGATGAAAACGGACTGCTCGTGTCCGTCGTCGAAGAAGCCACTGTGCGGACCAACACCACGGGTCATGCTGCTCTCCGACTCAACATCAGTGGCGAGTTTTGTTGCAAACTCGATACCCGTGCAGAATGGACCATCAGGGTCGATGAAATCCCCTTTTATGACGGATGGACAGGAATCAACGACTTCAATTACACCGTATTTTCCGAGGCTACCATACTTCCTTACAACGTTCAAGACACTGACGATGACGGCGACGGTGTACCGAACGATGTGGATGCGTGCCCGAGCGAAAGCGCAGGTGAGCATGATCAAAACGGAGATGGATGCAATGATGAAGACCAATGGAACCTCGCCATCCGATTCACTGACGGGTGCTATTTCTGCACCGTTGAGTTCCGGTCCATCACGATCAGTGTGGACAACCACACAGCCTATGCGTCAGACGACAATACAAATCACAGTTCTATAAATGCAGACCAAACAATCACGCTGACTGCGGATCAACCCTATCTGGAATTCGTTTTCGACGAGAACCACGTGGATTACAACATGTCCAATTTTGAGGAAGTGCAGCTGGAAATTGACCTCAAGTTTAGTGAGGCCCTCATCTATTCGCAATCCACCTATTGCTCCACGACCTCAGGCCGCCAGTTTGGTGGTGGCGGTTGGAGTTACATACCGTCAATGGATAGTCACCTTGAGTGGAACGTTGAGTTTCAACTGAACGACGGCAAAGAATCACACGAGGGGCATAAAATATTGATGATTGCCCGTGGGTCGAACGTATGCAACGAGGTCTACCGCCACACCATCACGTGGTCCAAAGACCCGACAGTGGACTTGGACAACGATGGTTCTACCTTACCGGGCGTCACTTACGAAGGCATTTGCAGGGAAAATCTGATCACTTGGACTGGCTTACCCTGCGATTTCGACAGATTTTACGTGTATGATTTGTTTCCAAACGACCCCACCCAACGATGGGACTCGGACGGTGACGGGTACGGGGATAACATTTCAGGAATCAACGGAGATGCATTCCCGTACGACTCCTATCAATGGTCGGACGCCGACGGTGACGGCTATGGAGACAACCACGGTTGGGGGGCTTTGTACGGTGATGACTGTCCAAATCTGGCAGGGTCGTCCTACCGGTGGGTGCACGGGTGTCCGGATGCAGATCGCGATGGCATCCCGAATCAATGCGTTGATGATTCATGCCTCAAAACGGGAGGTCTGACTTGGGATGAAAATGGCCCAGGAACCGGCGTTGTTGAGATCATTGACGCATGTCCTGAGACATACGGGGGTTCCTCCAATACAAGGTATGGCTGCCCTGATGCCGATGACGACGGTTGGGCCGATCCCACGCCAGCGTCCAATGTGGGGTACAGCGATGCTTGCCCTGACCGTCCCGGAGAAAACGAGTACAGAGGTTGCCCGTCCGCCGACGGAGACGCCGCCGGGATAGGCCTCTTCATGACCTCCATAGGTGGATTTTGCGTTGGGTTGGTGTCGATTCTCGTCTTCCTCAAATTGCTACAGGTCGGTATGAACGAAATAAACCCCAAAAGGTACAGCATCGCAAGCGTTGATGAGGACGATATACCCGAACCGGTGGTATCAGGACTCACCTCACCGTCCGACCTGGAAGAAATGATACCAACCCAAGTTGGATGGCTCGACGACACTGAGAAAATCGCCGATGTCGAAGAGGAGTTCGTCCATATGGAGGACGATCAGAACGATGTCCCGACACAGATTGGGTGGTTAGACGATATCGATTGATTCATCGGTGCCCCGAAATTTTTTCCGACACCTGAGCCGTCTAAACGAACGTTGTGGGGCCGTGGCCGGGAATTGAACCCGGGCTGGCAGAACCACAATCTGCCGTGCTAACCCCTACACCACCACAGCCATGAGAGGTAGAAGCGCCTCATGGGCTTGGTATTTCAAACATGCGCCATTGACATGAAGCAATTCCTGTGCACGCCACAACGAACCCTTTGATTCAAGAAGTGGCATACACTGCAGTATCCAATGCGAACCCGAGCAACGTTGACCTCGCTCGTCTTAGTTATCGTGATGTTATCGCTATCGCCTTTGCTGGCAGTGGCTCAAGCAAGGAGCGTTCACAGCACGGTTGATGTCGACCTTTTTCCACAAGGAACCTTTGCTGAGGCGCAACACTGGAACGTTGGTGCAGAGACATCGTTCACCAAAGAATCGGCAACCTACACCGAGGCGATGGTGGCGGACTCACGCTTGACCATGCTGCACACGCGCCCGGTGCACTTGGACACCATGACCGTCTGGTCGGGAACCTCCCCAACAGACTCAAATTATTCAACTGGAGCGCCTGATGGCGCAAGCACGTGGTCCACGGGCCCCGACATTCAACTGACTGATTTTGATGTGTCCGGCCTGTCAACGTACGAGATGCACGAGATTCACATGGTCGGTGTCTTCCAAATCCCTGACGCCCTTTCCAAAGACACCGTGCGTATCTCCGTCCAGCACGGTGATGGTTTTGATCTTCTGAAGACCTTCGCTCACACCCAAGGCAACGTGGATTACATCAACAACTCCGCCTTTCGGGTGAACATAACGGGACTCATGGATTGGACCTGGTCAGACGTTTCCGATATGGTGTTTACCCTGGATTATGTCGCCGCCGGTGGGGTCGACGATTCGAGGCTCGTGGTGGATGCCGTCGGCCTTGATATCACCGTCCAGACGCCTTGGTACGGTGGAGAAGTGGCGTTCGCGTCCTCGGAATTTTCAGGCCATGAATTGCCCGTGATTGGGCTGGACCTTGCCAAAGGGGAAACCACGAACCTTGCGCTTGATGACTGCGGATTGAAACCAACGATGCAGGGCATGAACGGCCAGTGGGTTAGCGAGGCTGTTTCACCTCCGCCTCAACAATCGCTTGGTCGTGTTCACTACACGATGAGTGAAGGGTCGGCCACCAACATCACGGTTGAGGTTTCAACCGCACAGGAAGGCGGTGCTTTTGGTGAATATCAAGAGCTCACGACCAACACGTTGCTGCCTGACGGGGCGCAATACAAATTGAGAGTGACCGTTGAAGGCGGTTGCCTAGCCTCGGTTTGGGTGGACGTCAATGACCCGTCGCTCACGCTGACCGGTCGTGTCTTTGGAACCAACGACGGTATTGACCCCGAGTATTCCCGCTGGCTCGTCTTCATCGACGACGTGTTGGTCTCAAACGAACCAATGGCTATCGGAAGTTTTGCTCACGAGTGGCCGGTTGGGGCCTACATGCAACCGGGAAGCACCTCGTTCACCATCAGTGTACGGGCGTGGTTTACCTGGGATTCTGATGGGTCTCCAAGTCATACGGCACTGGAATTCAGCGACATGGCCGTTTCTGGCGGCTTTGACGTGGAATGGGACGAAGACCCCGTTTGCGAATACGTTGGGGACCAGCACTTGTTGGAGGACAACGGCGGGTTGATTCTTCCCTTCTTGAGCAGGTGCACGGACGACAGAGCGACGCATGACGAGCTTCAGGTCACGTTTTCCAACAGCGATGAATCCGTTCTTGCTGTTGACCTCACAGAGGGCGATATTCGGCTGCGATTGCTGCCCGAAGCCAGCGGACAAGCCGTCATCGGCATCACCGTCACCGACCCAGCAGGCAACGCCTGGGAACAGGCGTTTACTGTCGTCGTTGACCCTGTTGACGACCCGCCCGCTCTCGAAGAATTCCAGTCGCTCATTCCCGTAGAACACGATGTTCAAACCAACATCAACATGTCATGGAGCGACATTGATTCAGGTGCTCAGGTCACGGCCTCCACAAATCGATCGTGGGCCTCGGTGGATTTGGTCAATAACGTGCTGACCGTAATCCCGCCCGTGGTGGGCTTCCACACGGTACTTGTCGCCGTTTGCGACCAAACAAGTTGCACAGAACGTGAGGTAGACCTGGAAGTCAGGGCTCTTCCCGATTTACTGGTTGAATCAATGGACTTTGGCGATGACGACCTTCAGCAGGGCGAGTCAATGTCGATGCGGGTGCTGGTCCGAAATCAGGGGCAAGCAGAGGCCATGTCGGTTTCTGTCCGATGCCAGACCGACGAACAACTCATCGCTGTGCACACCATTCCGTTGATCGAACCCGGGGGATTGCAAGCCGTCGTTTGCGACTGGCAAGTCCCCGTTGGTGTCTCTGTGCTGCGCTTCAGTGCGGTGGTGGACCGTGGTTTGCAAATACCCGAAGGCAACGAAGCGAACAACGAACTGGAGCAACTGGTCGCTGTCGCTGAACCGCGCCAGGGTGAACAGGACGGTGCAGAGGGCATCTTTACCCCAGAATTTGCACGAGTCGGTGCGGTGGTCCTTGGCATTGGAATCTTGGGCATCATTCTCTACATGATGCCGGCGAAAATCAAGAAAATCGAGTAAGAGACTCCGGTTGCAACAGGGCCACTGGAACCGACCTCGGATGTCGGATAACGCCAAAATAACCCTCAAACTTCATAACCGGACCGTAGTAGCCTCGCTTGCTTTGAGGCCGTGGGGGCCGTTCAACTTCGGTTGACAAAGCAGGAGTGGGAACCATGTCTCAACTAAAGATCCGTATCGAAACGGAAGAATACATCTACGAAGAATACATCGAAGCTTAAGCCTCAAGCGGTCGGCCAGCGGCGAGGGTAGACCTCCGTGTCCATCAGCACCATGCTTGGACGAGCCACTTCGCCACTCGACATCTTGGCAACATCGTTCGAATCTGCCTTGAGTTTGACGAAGCCAACCGCTTCGTTTTTCATGGAGGTGACCAACAACTCTGTGCCTTTTTTGAGGTGTTTCGGTATCGAAACCAAACCCGGTCGCAACAGAGGGGCACCGTACGCCAATGCGGCAACAGCACTGTCCTTGATTTGGCAGCTGGGAACATCGACCAAGAGTTTCTCAATCGGATGAACGATGGCCTTGAGCGCTTCTTCTTGGCCGCATTCTTTCCACAACCACACGGCATCGGCGAGTTGGTCCATCGTAACGCAGTGCTCCAGTCCGAAGATGCCCGAATGCTCCCTTCGCAACTCTTTGAGCGAAACGGGGGTGTTCAACACAAGGCCGAGGTCCCTGGCCATCGTTCGGATGTACGTCCCTGCTTCGCACCGAATGCGAGCGACAACATCGTTCCCGTCGGTATCGAGCAGCTCGAAGGTTTCCACGGTCCGGGTTCGGACCTGAACTTTCACGGCGGACACTTCAGGAGGGACGTTGTAAATTCTGCCGGTCATGGCCGTCATGGCGGACTTGAGCGCCGCAATATCGGGCTTCTGACGGAATCGAAAGACGGCGATGTAGGATTTCTGGTGCTTCAGGATCTTGTTGGTTATTTTCATGCACCTGCCCGCCATCAAGGGAAGAACGCCTGTGGCGAAAGGATCGAGCGTACCACCATGGCCCAAACGATCGAGGCCGAGCAAATCACGCGCCCAAGCAGCCAATTGGTGCGATGTGGGGCCCGCAGGCTTGTCCACCAGAATAAAACCAGAGGCGAGGCGTTGTTCCAACGTCCTATCGTCTGGAACCGTCCCGAAGGCTTCGTTTGTGGAGGGTGAGTCATCAAGCACGTGCATGGTCATTGAACCTCCTCCAACAAGCCCATGACATGCTCCAGTATTTCAGTTGCATTGAGAGATGTGGCCTTCACAACGTGCGTGTAGGGCTCAGGGTCTTGGGGGCATATGCCGTAGAGCAATTCGAAGCGTTCAGCGTCAACGGCCGCTCTTGCTTGATTGGCCTCAAAGGCTTCGTCAAACGACATATTTTCCCGACTTGCAACCCG
>Ga0160422_10001819_pt1 | contig 13302 bp, 9 predicted proteins | sample Fk160mmetaG_FD_108192 | JGI IMG/M metagenome (GOLD analysis project Ga0160422, IMG submission 108192) | Marine microbial communities from the Central Pacific Ocean - Fk160115 60m metaG | ecosystem: Environmental > Aquatic > Marine > Oceanic > Photic zone | place: The Central Pacific Ocean...
AAGAGCATAGAAGGCACGAGGAACAGCACCACCGGGAGGAAGAGCATAGAAGGCACGAGGAACAGCACCACCGGGAGGAAGAGCACAGAAGACACGAGGAGCGGAGCCACCGGGATAAAGAGCATAGAGGACACGAAGAGGAGAGGCATCGCGATAAAGAGCAACACCACATGGACCGCGAGGAAGCCGACGTCCACCATTTCCTCAGACGCATGGAGAACCGGCTGTCCCAACTTGAGCAACGGATACGCCGCCTTGAGGCGGAGGAACGGCCAAATCGCGGTGCCCGAAGACCCCAATCAGGACAGCGCCGTCCCGCTCAGCCTCGTGGTAGAGCCAGATAGTCGCAGTCCAATCCTGAATCCAGCTGCGACGACTACGGTGAACTCTGGCTCCAGAAGCCTCGAGTTGGAGCCTCCCGGGACCTTACAACAAAGGGAGAGCTTTCTGCTCTCCCCTCGAGTGATGGAGGTCAGGATCTCTATGCCATGATCTGGTGGATGGGCTTGGCTCCCTCTACACCGACCAGCTTCTGGTCAAGGCCGCCATAGAAATAGCTGAGGTTATTGGGGTCTAGGCCCATCCGGTCAAGTACAGTGGCATGCATGTTCCTCACATGCACGCCATCACCTACCGCCGCAGCACCCAGCTCGTCTGTCTCTCCATGAGAAACTCCACCCTTAATGCCGCCTCCTGCCATCCACATCGTAAATCCGAATGAATTGTGATCACGACCAGTTCCCTTGGCATACTCCGCAGTTGGTTGACGACCGAATTCTCCGCCCCATACAATCAGGGTTTCATCCAGCATCCCCCGCTGCTTCAGATCAGCAATGAGCCCAGCGATCGGCTTATCGGTATTCCCTGCATGCTTGTTGTGATTTGCCTCGAGATTTCCGTGGGCATCCCAGTTGGCATCATTGTGTGCACCCCCGGAGTAAATCTGGATAAACCTGACACCCCGCTCCACAAGCCGTCGTGCCAGCATGCACTTTCTGCCAAAGTCATCAGTGCGTCCTTCTCCCACTCCATACATCTGTTTCACGTACTCCGGTTCGCTATCCAGGTTGATGGCCTCCGGGGCAGTCATCTGCATCCTGTAGGCCAACTCGTAACTGGAAACCCTTGAGGAAAGATCCGACTGGTCTTCCCGCAGTCCGAGATGCTCCTGATTCATATTACTGAGGTAATCGAGAAGCGTCCGCTGCTGTTCCCGCGGCATGTTGTGCGCATTCTTGAGATTCAGAATTGGATCACCCTGCGAGCGAAAAACCGTTCCTCCATAACTCGCGGGCATGTAGCCAGACGTCCAGTTCTTAGCACCGCTGATCGGCCCTCCGCTGTTCTCGAGCATGACCACGTATCCCGGAAGATTCTCGTTCACGCTGCCAAGTCCATAATTCACCCACGATCCGAGCGAGGGCTTTCCGCTGACCACCGATCCGCAATTCATGTTCAACATCGCCGATCCGTGGATCGGGGACTCCGCATACATCGAGTGAATAAAGGCAATATCATCAGCTCGCTTGGCTAGGTGCGGGAACAGACTGGAAATGTGCTTTCCTGACTGACCGTGCTGGGAAAATTTCCATTTGGGTCCTACGACGCGGCCCTTGTTCTTTTTTCCTCCACGGCCAAAGGTTTTTACATCAATGGTTTTACCGTCGAGCGGATAGAGTTCCGGCTTGTAGTCGAAGGTGTCCATGTGACTTGGACCCCCATACATGAAAAGGAAAATTACCGCCTTGGCTCGCTGGGGCAGCATCGAATCCTTGGGAGCCAGAGGATTGCCATAGAGACCTGCGGCTCCAGCCTTATTGAAGAATCCATCCTGGGCCAACATGCCCGTCAGGGCCAATGAGGTAAAGCCGCCGCCCAGATGACGGATCGCCTCCCGGCGATTGATCTGACCACAAAAACTGTTCACTGGTTTGTTCATGGAATTAGGTAAGAAAGATGTAACGGGGAGATGATCGGCATTCAGTCGACAAAGAAAAACTCATTGAGATTCAAGACGAGGAGTGCGAACCGGTTAAAGGCCTCCTCCGAGGAAAGTTTGTGCTCCCGCATCATGACCTCCACAAACTCCATCCCGTAGTCCAGCTCGCTCGCTGTCGCAGCCCTCGCCAGGGCAATCTCAAGTGCGAGGCCGATCTGCCTGCGAGGGTCATCCGGCGCATCGGATCGAAGTCGTTCCGCAAAATTGACCGCTTCTTCATTCACAAAGGCACTGTTCATCATTGCCAAGGCTTGCGTCGGAAGAATACTGCGGAAACGCACCGGACAGGTGCCGTCCGTATCAGCAAGGTCGAAGTCCTGCAGGATAGGAGGAACAAGTGAGCGCTTCACCTTGATGTAGACACTTCGCCGGGTCTGCTCTTCTGGAGGCGAGTTACCCCACTTCCCTCCCTTGGTTGAGGAGGTTGCCAGCACTTCGGGCGCGAGCTTTATATAAATGCTCGGACCTCCCATCTTCCGGTTCAACCGGCCGGTGGTGGCGAGGACTGAGTCACGCAATTCCTCCGCCGTCAGGCGACGCATGTTGAAACGCCAGAACAACTTATTATCCGGATCCTTCGACAATCCTGCCTCCTGGCCGCGGGACGACATCTGGTACGCCTGGGAAAGCATGATCACCTTATGCATTTGCTTGAGACTCCACTCTCTGTTCACCAGTTCAGTCGCGAGCCAGTCCAGAAGGACGGGATGAGTCGGACGCTCCCCCAGATAACCAAAATCGTTGGGAGTGGCGCAGATTCCACGGCCAAAGTGATGTTGCCAGAGGCGATTCATGATTACCCGTGAGGTTCGTGGATTGTCAGGCTTGATAATCCACCGCGCGAGCGCCATGCGGCGCCCACTGGTATTCCGCCCGTGAGCCGGGGGGGTGTACTCGAGTTCATCTCCTCCGAAGATACTCGGGATACGCGGTGTCATAACCTTCTCACCTTTGACATGCGGGTTTCCCCGGTAATGCACATATAAAGGCGGTGGTGTCTTCGAATGCTCCTGAACGACCTGAGCGCTCACGCTGGTCGGCTTGGGCCGGTTCTGGGCGTGTTGCGTGACCCGCTTCTTGAGGTCTTTTCTTTTGTTGAGAAGAGCGGCCTCAACACCCTTGGCCTTGGACATTGCGAGGGCCACATCAATGGTTAACTTCTCCCCTTGGTAAGCCCTGACCCCAAAATCAAATGATTGCCCCCCTTTTGTCTGCCGCACCCGGGCCGTTACAACATTCCGACCCGTTTGAAGGGCAGAGAGAAATTCATTGTCGGCATCAAAGTCCTTGTAGGCTCCCAGAACCCCACTCCGCTTGATAACGAGCTGCCCGTTCAGGAACAGTTCCATGTCCTCGTCATGGATCAGCGAAAGTCTGAGTTTGTCGGGAATACTTTCCAAAAGAAAGGTCGCCTGTGCCCAGAGCTCCTTGGAAGTCCACTCCGTGTTAACGCTGACCCCGGGAGTCCCAATTTTGCCAAAGCCAGCCACGCCTTTTTTCCACTTCTGATTCTCGGCGCGGAAATTAACTGCCGACCAGTTTGGCGATGGCTTTCTGGTGGTGTAGAACCACTGCCCAGGACTTGTTTCCCGGCCATCTCCGAGCAGCACCCGGAATTCACTTCCCGAGCTGCTGAGTCTCCCCTTGAGGCTCGGAAATGCCTTGATCAACTGCTGCCCAATCTTCTTCTCGGCACTTTCCAGTTCTCCTTTGATCCTCTCTCCTTCGCTATCATGCTTTTGAAGAGCAGTCTGATAGCTGGCATCCCCTTCGCCCCCACCAACATTCTCTATGTTCGCCCCACCTTTACCCGGCTGCTTCATCCCACGGAAAAAAGCCATGAAGCTGTAGTAGTCCTCCTGCGAGATTGGATCACCCTTGTGGTCATGGCATCGAGCACAACCAACCGTCATGCCGAGCATGCCCTCGGTGGTAATCCGAAGATCGTCATCCAGGTTGTCAAAGAGGTGCAGAAGCCGATCCGCAGGCTCATCATCCCATTGCATGAGTCGATGGTATCCCGTCGCAATCATCGACTGCGAAGTTGGCTTTTCAAGCTCATCGCCGGCCAGTTGCTGGACGAGAAATTGATCGTAGGGAACATCTGCGTTGAACGCATCAATCACATAGTCGCGATAACGCCAGATGTGTGGTTTGTCGGAATCGCGCTCAAAACCGTTCGACTCAGCGTAGCGGACAATATCGAGCCAGTGCCGTGCCCACTTTTCGCCGTAGTGCGGAGAAGCCAGCAGACGGTCGATGACCTTTTCCCAGGCCTCGGGCGAGGAATCCTCCTCGAAGGCCTCCACTTCCGCGAGGGTAGGAGGTAAGCCCGTAATATCGAACGTCGCTCGCCGGATCAGCTCCCGTTTCGACGCCGGTTCATTGGGCTTGAGCCCATTCGCCTGCAAACGCGAAAGGAGAAACGCATCGATCGGGCTGCGGCTCCATGCTGGTTCCGTGACCTTGGGCACAGTCGGGCGGCGCAGCGGCTTGTAAGACCAGAACGCCTTGGTGGTGGCGTTTACCTTGGTGATATCCTCCTCAGCGGTCAAAAAGGCCGGGAAAAAGCTGAGTCCCAACAGGATTGGCAGAGCGGTCTTCATGCGATAATCAAACAATAGCAGCTTCAGCTGGTTAGATTTTGACAGCGCGTCCAAGCGACGAGCAAGTCTCTCTTTCAAGAAACTCGACCATTATCTGAAACACACCACCGAAATTAGGCCAAAATTCGGCCTGCCCATACAGAAAAAAACGTGCCACAACGATGTGACCGGCAGTTCTTGTTTCCAGCAAGGGGAAATCCGCTCCCGAATCCTTGGCTCTCTCCCCGGCATATCGCACCTTCTGCCCATGCGATTAAGGGCATATATCATTAATATTTAGTAATTTGTGTATCCAAATGCTAGCCCGGAGTGCCAGCCGACCCCTTTCGCGGTGACCACGGACTCTCAAAGCCCGAGCCACACCCGCCCCAACGCAATCGTGACCGGAATGCTGATAATCGCAACAACGGAGGTCGTGACTACCACGTGCATCGCGGCAGCTGGGTTGGCCCCGTAGTGCCGCGCATAGACAATGGGGGCGACAGCACTAGGCATGGCCGCCTGCACAAGGAGAACCTGCTTGAACTCGACAACGACGGGGAGAAACCTCGCGATGGATAGAATCACCATCGGCATCACAATCATCCGTACGATGATGCTACCGACCCCGACACGGAAGCAATAAGGCTCTTTACCAAGGAAATCGGAGATCACCGTCCCGATAAGCAGCAACCCTACCGGGAACGCCGCCAGTCCCAGCCAGTGCAGAAGATTTAGAAAGATGTCGAATCCGAGAGCGACCAACTCGGAATGCTCCACGAGGGTATCCACCCGTGCAAGGACGAGGAGAAGTCCCACAACGACCGCCACTATCGGACCAGAAATGAACTCGCGGGGCGATTTCATTGGCTTTCCCCGGAGGATGAACATTCCCAGTGTCCAGATCCCCAGCTCCACTCCAAGGCTGTGAGTGAACAGTACTCCCAGAACCGCAGTCTCGTTTTCAGGGAAGAAGACCATCAATAAGGGAATCGCAACATATCCATAGTTCTGGACTCCTGCGGTGAGAGTAAAGCTTCGCCATCCCGTGCCTTTCCGAAGGCCGATCATGCGGCCAACCAGAAGCGCGACCATGAGGCCAATCACAATCACCACGAACCCTACCGTGATGGCCCACACCACGACCGACAAATCCCGCAACACCTCCGCCCGGAGAACCTTGTCCAGAATCAATGCTGGATAAAGCACATGGATGACCAGCTTGGTAAGGCCCTGGTCCATCTCTGGGACGAGCACCCGGGCACGCCGCAAACCACCTCCAACCACCATGAGCAAATAGATCGGGACAACCGCAACAAGTATCTGTGGGATTCCTTCCACGCGGCCGACAGTAGCCATTAGAGGTCAAACTCAAAGCCGATAGCGCAAATCCACCGACAAACCTACCTCCTGACTCTCACGGAGTTCCCTTCCAGTAGAAGGCCTGATCCCTTCTTGGCGTGGGCGTCCAGTTCCTTCATGGAAAACCGGGTAGTCAGGATAAATGGGTCCTCACCCCGGATCCAGTGGCCGTAGGTTGTCACGACAATCGATCCGTTCTCATCCGGAAGAACTTCAACCCCCGGATATGAAGCGTCATGACCCATCTTGTTGTCGAGAAGGCGGAGGAGATATTGTCCCGGTCTTCCCCCCACGAGGTCTTCATATTGACCAACCCATGCCGCACAGTCCCCGTCGATGGCCGCAATGACGTTACCGGCCGCATATCGACCCCTGAACACAATGACAAGCCGTCCGTCAGGGGCATAGCGGCAGGTATGACGGTCCCCAGTCAGGGTAACAGGAAGTTCTCTCGGTCTGCTCCAGGTCTTACCTTCATCCTCAGAAAACATGATGTGTGAATTCCTTTTCCGTGCGTTTTCTCTCAACAACATCGCTATTTGACTGCCATCAGGAGATCGCACCACACCGGGTTCGCATAGGTGGACAGCGCTGTCTCTGTGAAGGGTTTCAGGATGAGACCAGCTTAAGCCTCCATCCTTCGTGAGAGTTTTGTAGAGCGAGAAAGTAACGGGCCTCGCCCGTTTGCCGCCATCGGAAAAGAACCGCCCATCATCATGGAATACACACATATAGTGACCTCTCCCTGTTGTCAGTTTCAGATGGCTCCCCATCACGACAATCCCACCCCAGTCGCCAACCCTTTTCAGTTCGCTCCAGCTCTTCCCCCCATCCTCGCTGATCGAATTCCTTGCGGGGTAGAGGCCGGACCAGAGCACGATCCGATATTTACCATCGGCTCCCTGCATTCGGTGCAGCGTAGGGACCTCCTGCGAGGTTGCCCACGACTCAGGGGTCGGCTGCCGATCTGACCACGTCCTTCCTCCATCGGTGCTTTTCTTATAGATGATCGCTCCTCTTCCATGTCCTTTCGGATAGACCGCCAGAATGGTTCTGCCATCCTCCAACAGGCAGGTTGAAACGTGCCCCAGATACTGGCCCTTTTCCCGGTCTACCAGCGTTATCCGTCTCTGATCAGCGCTCAAGTCTATGAGGGTAATTTCAGATCCAGTGCTGGCTGATCCAATGAGGACCATCAGAGGGAGATAAATCCACCGCATCCCGCAGCCTGACCCGCCTCAGGGAAACACCGCAATCATATTCGACATGCTGCCGGGCCAGCGCTACCTAGGGACATGTCCGATGGAAAGCCCTGCTGCACACCTTCTCGGACTGTCAGTGATATCAAGTCAGAAACCCCATGCCCGAGCCGTTCCTCGAATGCTGGTTCAGATGAAGGCATGACCTTCATCGAAGAGGGACAATTCTCGATGGGCGCTGAGGGGCCCGAGTGCTGGAGTGGAGACGGAGAAGGGCCAATCCACAGAGTAGGGCTTGAGAGCTTTTTCATGGACCAAACCGCGGTCACGAATGAGGACTTTTACTCTTTTGTGGATTCGACCGGATACCGGTCCGAGGCGGAGCGCTTCGGTTGGTCGTTTGTTTTTCACAACCAGATTCCCCGGGCCCATCTGAAACGCATGCGGTTCGACCGGGCCTTCGGAATTGAGTGGTGGGCCAAGGTCGAGGGAGCCTGCTGGCAGAAACCCGGGGGGCCCGGCACCAACATTCGCAAAATCATGAACCATCCGGTTGTCCATGTCTCATGGCATGACGCCAAAGCCTTCTGCCAGTGGGCGGGGAAACGACTACCAACTGAAGCCGAATGGGAATGCGCGGCCCGCGGTGGAGAGGAACGCCTGATCTACCCGTGGGGAGATGAATTGATCCCCGGCGGCAAGTATCGGTGTAACATTTGGCAGGGACGATTTCCAGAAAAGGACCTCGGATCGGATGGCTATTGCGGCACGGCCCCAGCCCGGTCATTTCTAGCCAATGGTTACGGGCTCTATAACATGATGGGTAATACCTGGGACTGGGTTTCCGACTGGTTTGACTCCCGCTACTACACGAACTCTCCTGCGGACAACCCCTCTGGGCCGGGGAGAGGGACCGAAAAAGTCATTCGGGGCGGCTCTTTTCTCTGCCACGCGTCTTACTGCAACCGCTACCGTAACTCTGCCCGCAGCAAGGTCACACCTGACTCAACAACCTGTCACCTTGGCTTCCGGTGTGCCCTCAGCCCTGCAAAGGAAAAGAGCTGAAGAGATTGCCCTAGCCCGGCACCTCCATCCACTTCCCCTCCCTGCTTGACCGGAGGCTGAGCTCAGCGAGTTCCACCCCCTTCGCCCCCTCCCGCAGGGTCCACGGGAAGGGCTCATCTTCCACCACGTGTCTGAGGAACAGTTCCCACTGGCTCTTGAAGGCATTATCGAAATCCTCCCCGGGGCGCACTTCCTCCCAGTCATCGAAGAAGTCAATGGGACTCTCCACATCCGGATTCCATACCGGCGTTGGAGTCTGGGAGCGCGACTGAACAATGCACTTTCGGAGACCTACCGTGGCGCTTCCTTCCGTGCCATCGACCTGCATGGTAAAAAGCTCGTCCCGCCGGACACGGACACACCAGGAGGAATTGAACTGACAAACCACCCCACTCTCTGTCTCAAGGATCGCATAGGCAGAATCGTCAGCCGTACACTCGTAGGTGTCGCCCCTTTCATCAACCCTTTCAGGAATGTGCGTGGCCGCATGACTGAAAATTCGAGTGACCTTGCCGAACAGATTGTCAATCACGTAGCGCCAGTGGCAGTGCATATCGATAACAATTCCACCCCCGTCTTCCTTACGGTAATTCCAGCTTGGCCGCTGGGCAGGATGCTCTGGATCGTGTCCGGGATAGACCCAGTATCCGAACTCTCCTCTAACCGAGAGGATCTTTCCGAAAAAACCCCGGTCCCGGAGAGACCGAAACTTCTGAATCCCGGGAAGCCAGAGCTTGTCCTGCACGGTTCCATTCTTTACCCCGGCATTCTCTGCCTTCTCCGCGATGGCAAGAGCATCGCCATAGGCGTTGGCAGTCGGTTTTTCACAATAGACATGCTTCCCGGCCGCGATCGCGCGTTCGAGGAAGCCCACCCGGTGAGGAGTCCCGGAAGCATCGAAAAAAATCGAATATGCATCGTCGGAGAGAACCGAATCCAGATCCGTGGTGTAGCCCTCTACCCCGTATTGGCCAGCCAGACCGCTTAGCTTGGTTTCATTTCGTCCGGTCAGGATTGGTTCAGGTATGATTCTCCGTTCCCCGCACAGCACTCCCCCCTGATCTCTGATGGCGAGGATCGATCGCACAAGGTGCTGGTTGGTTCCCATGCGCCCGGTGACGCCGTTCATGATGATCCCGATTCGCTGCTCGTTCATGGTATCCGGAAATTGAGACAGCTGGCTCTCCCTGGGGAGTGGCTGGGCTGACGGGGGGAAAGGTGGACCTAGTTGACGCCAAGTCAAACCCTCACCTTCACTGAATCAATTATTCGCCCCGGTACACCTGCTCGTAGGCTTCGAGGATCCGGTCCAGAAATTCATCCTGGTCCTCGTTCCACCACTTTCGGGAAAAAATCTCCACCTCTCGGCGGCCCTCAAAACCCGCCTCCTTGACCCACTCGTCAATTTTCCCAAGGGCGAGACAGCCTTCCCCCATGATCCCCCGGTCCAGGAGGACATCCTCCTGGTCGGGCTTGAAGTCGCAAATGTGGTAGGCGTCCAACCATCCGTTTTCGGCGCAATGCTGCAGCTGTTCTCGCAGGTCTACTTCCCAGAACACATGGTAGACATCCACTGCCACTCCCACGTTGGGTAGCGATAGCTCTCCGGCAAGGGTATTGGCATCGCGCAAGGAACAGATCCCAGAACGGTCACCAGCGTATACCGGGTGAAGAGGCTCGATCGAAAGTCGGATACCCATACGCTCGGCCTCACCTGCGATTGCGCCAATCCCATCGCGGATCTGTTCGTAGTTTTCTCTCGCTGTCTGACCAGGAGTCGCCCCACAGACGAGTACAATCTGGGGAAGACCCAAGGCTTCCGCCTCCATCAGGCATTGCCTGTTTTTTTCAATTGCCGCGGCCCGTTCCGCCTCAGAAGATCCGGTAAAGAAGCCGCCCCTCACAAGGGCCAGCCCCTCCAGTCCTGCATCGGATATGTGCTTCCGGACCGAGCAAAGGTCCTCCCCTTCGAGTGTTTCCCGCCATACCGATATGCCCCCGATGCCGCGCCGTGCGTAGCCCTCGATACATTCGGACATGGACCATGGGCGGGTCGTGAAGGTATGAACAGCAAGTTCAGGATAGGACATGGGTTAAAGTTTTACCAGTTGGAGCTCGCGGGTGATAGGGGCGCAGCAAGTCTTTTGCTCAGCCTTACAGGTGGTAGCCGAGGCGCAGGGCACAGTCTCGCATGATCTCCTCTTCCCAGTCCGGACGCCGCGGACAACTGGGATGGGGTTCACTACAGGGTATCCGGTCGAGAAGATGCTGAAAGACCGCACAGCTGTGCTTGTACGCGGGAACAGGAGCGCGGAAACCGACGTTCCCGAGATATTGAAGAGCGTCTGCCAGTTCATAATACCCGGAATCCTCATCTTCCCAGAGGCGGTCCCGTTCCGCGAACTTCTCGGGACAGAAGGCCGCGAGCCCGAGCAGGTAGTCGGAGCCATACTCAATCATGTCGATCCCCAGATCATTGCCAGTGTATATCCGGAACTCCGGCCGTAATTCGTCCCGCAGAGCCAGTCGCTTCAATTCCTCTGTCCGGCTGAGGGAGCTGTGCTTGATGCCACTAAGACTGGGGATGCCCATGAGCCCCCGAATCGTTTTCTCATCGTAGATCATTCCGAATGGCGCGAAAACCTGCCCGAGCTCGAACCCGATCACCTCGGGATAAGGATCACAGATGGAAGCATACAGATCTATAATTTGCTGAGGATCCCAGTCATGGAAACGCGTTGTCTGGAAAATTACCGGGATTCCTCCGAAAGAAGCAATCTCGTCCATTTCCCGCCGGTAGAGCTCCTCCAGGTCTCCCTGTCTCCCCTCCACGAAAGCTCCAGCCGCAAAACGCTTCCCGATTCCAAGTGTCTCGGTAGTCCACACCAGAACCTCTGTCCTCTCAGTCGGCGTGATGTAGTTTGCATATCCGGTATCCATATTGACTGCACACCCGAGACCAGCTTCCGCAGTTCTCTGCACCGCGTCCCGAAAGGCTGGTCCGGCAATATCTCCATTGTTTTCAAACGGAAGCAGACAGGCAGCCAGTCCCTCGACGTGGCGCCCGGTGCGCTTCTTCTCAAGACAATCGGGAACCTTCATGCAGCTGTGATGGTTCCCGGGGTCGTAATCCGCAACCCCAAAAACCAGGGCCTTGAAGTTCCCGCCTGGTCATCAGAATAGGGGGCCGTCTCGGGATCGCCCTCAGATCGAACAGATTTATCCAAAATTTCCCGATCCTCGACCGTTTTAAATTCATCCCGCCGAGGATCCATATCACTCTGGGAGACAACCCTATCAGAAAACCCTGATGCACAGTACCGCTCTCCTTATCCTCACCGTTGTCGCATTACTTGTGCCCGATCTCAGCGCGCAACAGCTTCGCAAGCCCACCGTTCGCCCGAATATCCTCTGGCTGGTCGCTGATGACATGAACTGGGACTCCCCCGGTTGCTTCGGAGGTGTCGCCGAGGGCGTCACGCCCCACATAGACCGACTCGCCGAGGAAGGCATACAGTTCTGGCATGGCTATGCCAATGTTGCCATCTGCACTCCCTCCCGCAGCGTGATGCTGACCGGACTTTATCCGCAAAATAATGGCGCCGAAGGATTCCAGCGTATCCGCCCCGGAACTCCAACCCTCCCCTCTCTCCTGAACGCTGCCGGATTCCTCTGTGGCACTATTGGAAAACCCCTGAATCAACAGGAGCTTTTCAGGTGGTCCGCAACATACACGTGGCAGGGAAAGGGCGATGAAAATCTCTGGGGCCGAGACCCGGCAGTCTATCGCCGCTTCGCCCGGGACTTTTTCGCTACTGCAAAATCTGCGCGCCAGCCCTTTTTCCTGATGGCGAGTAGTCACGATCCCCATGATCCGTTCTCCATCCCCGGATCCAAGGGCCGCAGTCCGGACAATCCCCACTACGAACGGGCAGAATCGTCACAAAATTATGACCCTTCTCAAGTTCGAGTTAGCGCCGGCCTGCCCGACATTCCTGAGATCCGCAAACATCTCGCTCGTTATGCAGGCTCCGTTCGCCGGACGGACGACATGGTAGGTGCCGTACTCCAGGAACTCGACCGCGCCGGCCTCACGGAAAATACAATCGTCCTTTTCCTCTCCGACCACGGGATGGCTTTTCCGGGGGTGAAGGCCAATTGCTATCCAGACAGTACTCGCTCACCCTGGATTATTCGATGGCCCGGGGTGGTCAGCGCCGGGCAGGACGACAGGAACCACATGCTCTCCTGCGTTGACCTGCAGGCCACCTTTCTGGAAGCAGTCAAATTACCCCCGGCAGCCCGGACTGATGGGCGCTCTTTTTTGCCAATCCTCCGGGGCGGCCAGCAAGAGGACCGGGACCACGTCTTTACCCAGTTCTTCCACATTCACGGCAAGGACGCTTACCCGATGAGGGGTATCCTGTCGCGCGACTGGGCATACCTCTTTAATCCATGGGCTAACGGCGAGCGTAGCTTTCCGAGGCAGTGGAACGGATTCGACGCCCTTCGTCGCATGGCCCGGACCAATCCGGGAATGAAGCTCCGCACCCATCATCTCTCCTTCCGGACCGTCGAGGAGTTCTACAATCTTCGTGAGGATCCTCACTGCCTGTCTAACCTGATCAACTCAGAGTCCGCACCTCCCGGGACTTCTATCGCAGTCAACCAGTCCCGGGAGCGCTTGAGGTCCTTGATGTTCCGGATTTCGGACCCCGCACTGCATGCCTTTGACAAGCGCCAAGATCCCCACGCCCTACAATCGTTCATGGAAAGCTACACGAACCGGGCTACCAAGGAGATCGAGCAACTGCAATCCTACGAGCAGATCAAGGGATACCGATTCTGACCGGATCAGTCCCTTACACCAAATCCCTCGCGCCTGCGCCGGTCATCTTCCGCCTTTTTCCGGGCCCGCTCTGCCGCCTGCTCTGCCTTTCGCTCCTCCAATTCGCGAGCCGCCCGTTGAAAGGGCGATTCCCCGGGCCGCGAGGGCGGCGGCATCCGTTTTCCGTCGTTATCCTCCATGGGCAGACCGGGAGCCGGTCGCTCTTCTCCCTTGGTCAGGAACTCAATGGGTCTCAAAGACCCG
>Ga0160422_10001820_pt1 | contig 13300 bp, 12 predicted proteins | sample Fk160mmetaG_FD_108192 | JGI IMG/M metagenome (GOLD analysis project Ga0160422, IMG submission 108192) | Marine microbial communities from the Central Pacific Ocean - Fk160115 60m metaG | ecosystem: Environmental > Aquatic > Marine > Oceanic > Photic zone | place: The Central Pacific Ocean...
ATTAATGGGATTTATTACAAGTCCAGAAGGTGAACTAGATGCAGGTGGTGAAGTATTTGATTATGAACGTGTTAGTGGATTTGAACCAGGTACTTTTAAATATTTAGCACCAGGTGAATCTATATCTGTACCTGACCTAGATAAATCTAATGGTGAATTTGAACCTTTTGTAAGGGCTATGTTGCGTAGTATGGCTAGTGGTCTAGGTTGCAGTTTTGAAGCTATATCATCTGACTATTCACAATCTAATTACAGCAGTAGCAGGTTAGCTATGTTACAGGACAGAGATCATTGGAGAACATTACAGAAGATGTTAAAAGAAGTGTTTTACCAACCTATATATGAATATTGGTTAGAAATGGCAGTATTGAGTGGCACATTAACATTACCTACATATTCAACAACACCAGAAGTATATGAAAAGGTTAGATGGGTATGTAGAGGTTACAGTTATGTAGACCCACAGAAAGAAGTGGCAGCTATGAAAGATGCAGTAAGGTGTGGTTTTAAAACACTTACAGATGTTGTATCAGAATCAGGTGGAGATATAGAAGAACTGTTAATAGCTAGACAGACAGAACTGGCAAAACTAGATGAAATGAACATTATTACAGATAGTGACCCATCTGCAACAAATAAATCTGGTGGTAGTCAATATAAACCTATAAATACTGTTGACCCTTTTGGTGATACTGACCCACCATCAGGACAAGATGCAGAAAACGTAGCAGAGGGTACAGATGGCAGTTATTAATGGTACAGAAATAGACCTTATGCCTACAGCAGGTATGAGAGAGGAAGCACAAAGATATAGAGATTGGAAAGCAGAAGGTGAAGGTGGTGGTACAGAAGTTGCACGCAGAAGGGCTACACAAATATTAAGTGGTAATGAGTTATCAGCAGATGTTGTTATACAAATGTCAGCATGGTTTGCAAGACATGAAGTAGATAAAGAAGCAGAAGGTTTTAGACCTGGTGAAGATGGCTACCCCAGTAATGGGAGAGTAGCGTGGGCTGCTTGGGGTGGTGATGCAGGTAAAAGTTTTTCTGACGCAAAATCAGCTAGAATAAAAGAATTAAGAAACAATGACGCTATGCCTAAAACAAAACGTACAGCAAAACGTGCAGAACCAGATGAATTATCTGTAGGTGATTATGTTAGATGGAACGCAAGCGGTGGTGTTGCAAGAGGTCAGATAGATCGCATTGTGCGTGATGGCACTATTAATGTACCTGATAGCAGTTTTGAAATTACAGGTACAGAAGATGACCCTGCTGCATTAATTACTGTATTTAGAGAAGATGATGGAGAATATGAAGCAACAGATGTACAGGTTGGTCATAAATTCAGCACATTAACTAAGATAGATTCATTAAGAAGTGTTACAAAAGTATTAAAACGTAGTGGTGAAACATCTTTTTCTGCAAAAGAAGATAACACCTATGAGTTTAGTTTTAGTTCTGAATATCCTGTAGAGAGATCATTTGGTACTGAAATACTAAGCCATGACGAGGGTTCTATAGATTTTGGTAGGTTAAATGGTGGAGTAGCACCAGTATTATGGAATCACAATATGGATAATGTTATTGGAATTGTAAGAAATGCGTATTTAGATAAAGATAAGAAAAAAGGTAGGGCAGTTGTTGAATTAAGCAGAAATGCTAAGGCACAGGAGGTGAAAAGAGATATAGATGATGGCATTTTATCGTCAATTAGCGTTGGTTATCGCATTTTAGAAATGGAAGAACGTGAAATAGATGGAAGTAACGCATTTTTAGCTACAAGATGGGAACCACATGAAGTATCTGTAGTTGCATCACCTGCTGCACCAGATGTAGGGATAAGTAGAGGTTTAATTGATGACAACACTATGCCTAGTGTAGAAAAACAAGATATAGTAGACAGTAAGCGTGTATACGCAGCGTCAACTGACGCACAACAGCCCATTTCAAAAAAACAAATTACTATGGAAAAAGAGCAACTTGATCTAGAAGTTGTGCGTAGTGAAGCTACTAAAAAAGCAGCATCAGCAGAACGCACAAGAATTAGAGAGATCAATGCAATGTGTTCTAAGCGTGGTTTTGATGACCTAGCAGAACAGTTAATTAGCAATGGTTCTTCTGTTGATTCATGCAGAGCAGCTATTTTAGAAAGAATAGATGCAAAACCTGTAGAAACTGCAAAACCTATTGAAGAGCAGTTGACACCCAAAGAAAGAGAACAGTACGCAAAAGACTATAAACTTTCTGCAGGTATTAGAGGTCTTATTACTAATGATTGGTCAGATAAGGCTTCTGGTTTTGCTAGAGAGATTTCACAGCAAATTGCAAAAGATTCTGGTAAGGGTACTAGAAGTGGGTCTTTATTTATTCCATATAGCGGTTTAGTACAAAGGGCTACATACGTTACTTCTGGTGCTACAACTGGTGGTAATATTGTTGCTACAGATTTACTTGCTGATGACTTTATAGAAGCATTAAGAAACAGCACAGTAATGGTTGGTTTAGGTGTACAGACATTATCAGGTTTAATTGGTGATGTTGCTATACCTAGAAGATCAGGTGTAGCTTCTACTGGCTTCTTATCAAGTGAAACTGCTGCACTATCTCAGGCAGAAAGTACATTTGACCAGATTTCAATGACACCTAAGACTTTAGGCACATTGTCTAAGTTTTCTAGAAATATGCTTATACAGGCAACACCAGGTATTGAAGATTTGGTTAGAAGAGACATTAGTGATGGTATTAATTTAGGTATTGATTTAGGAATACTTAATGGTACTGGTTCATCAGGTCAGCCTACAGGAATCATGCAAACATCAGGTATTGGTTCTGTTGCAATAGGTACTAATGGTGGTGCTATTACAGTTGATAAGCTAATTGACTTAGAAACTGCAATTATGGAAGATAATGCAGGTGTTAATGCTGATTCTATTTCTTATGTAACCAACGCTAAGGTAATGGGTGCTATTAAGAAACTTAAGACATCTGGCGGTGAGTATTTAGTTAACAACAACCTACAGGCATTAGGTAGAGGTGCTACACCTGTTGCTGTTAATGGTTATCCACTAGCTATGACAAACCAAGTTCCTAGCAACCTAACTAAAGGTTCTACAAGTGGTTCTTGTTCTGCTGTTGTTATGGGTGACTTTTCACAGGCAATATTAGGACTATATGGTTCTGGTATTGAAATAACTGCAGGTGAAGATAGTGATGACTTTGCTAAAAACTTAGTATCAGTTAAAGGTGTAGTTGCATTTGATGTTGCAGTTAGACACGCACAATCATTTGCAGCGATCTTAGACGTAACTACATAAGTGGTTTAATATAAGGGGTGTAACAACCCCTTTTTTTTATGAAAATAAAGTGTCTTAAAAATGTATGTGCTAGTGGCAACAGCCTAGAAGCAGGTCAAACTTATGATGTGTCAGAATCAGACGCAGAATTATTAATTACAATGGGTAGGGCAGAAGTTTATATACCAAAACCAAAACTAAAGAAAACTGTTACTAAAAAGTAAATGGCATTTGTAGAGGACAGTACAACACAATCTGCATACCTTAATGATTTTGGTGTTAGTTGTACATCAGGTGGTACTACAGCAAATGGAATATTAGAACAACCAGATTTAGTATTAGCAGGTAATCAGATTGTCAGTACAGATTATCAGTTAACAGCAAAGACAAGTGATTTTGGTAGTTTAATTGCAGGTGCATCTATAACAGTTGATAGTGTTGCATATACAGTTAGAGAAGTAAGAAAGTTAGATGATGGTACATTTTGTGAAATTAGTCTACAGAAAACATGACTACAAAACGTGAACAGATTATGGCAAGGTTACTTACAACACTTGCTAATACAACAGGAGTTAGTACACGTATCTATAGAAGTAGGGTAGTACCATTAAGTAGAGGTGAATCACCTGCATTAATATTAGAACCTGTTAGTGATACTGTTGAACAAAATACATCATTACCTACACTAGACCATTCTTTAACAGTAAGGGTAAGTGTAATAGTTAGAGGTGATGTACCTGATAATGTGGCAGATGCAACTGTAGAAAGTTTACATAGTAAAATTATGGCAGATTTAACAGTTAATAATCTTGCAATAGATGTACAACCATCTGATACTTCTTTTGAATTATTAGACGCAGATCAGCCTGGTGGTGTTATTGGTGTGGAATATATAGTGCGATATAGAACAGAAATAGACGATTTAACGCAATAGATGGTGTTTCTTACTAAAAACCTATATTATAGAAACATACTGATTAAATGTAACAATGCCTAAGCTACACAGAAAAAGAAGTATTTTAGCTAAAGCAGAATCTAGTTATGGAAGTGACCCTACACCTACTGGTTCTGCTAACTATGTACAGGTAATTGATTTGAATATAGAACCTATTGTTAGTGATGAAGTATCAAGAGATTTGATAAGGCCATATATGGGCAACTATGAAGTAATACCTGCTAATACAAGAGTAAATGTAACCTTTGATGTAGAAATGTCAGGTAGTGGTAGTGCAGGTACAGCACCTAAATATGGTGCGATATTAAAAGCGTGTGGATTGTCAGAAACAGTTGTTAGTTCTACATCAGTAACTTATGCACCAGTAACAACACCATCTGATAGCGTTACATTATTTGTTAACTATGATGGCATAAGACATAAGGTAACAGGTGCTAGAGGTACGTTCAGCATCAGTTGCGAGGTTAACGCAATACCACGTATTTCATTTTCTTTAACAGGTATTTTTAATGCACCTACTGATACTGCTTTACCAACTGTAACAGTAAGTAATCAGGCATCACCATTAATATTTAAAAATGGCAGTACATCTAACTTTGCAATATTTGGTTTTGCAGCAGCGTTACAATCATGGAATTTAGATTTTAATAATGAGGTTATTTATAGAGAATTAGTAGGTGGTACAAAAGAAGTACTTATTACAGACCGCAGACCATCAGGCACAGCAGTAATTGAATCACCTGCTTTATCAGCCCATAATTTCTTTACAGATTATACTGGCACATCAACTGGCACAAACACTTGGCTACATGGAACTACAGCAGGTAATAAGATTACTGTTTCCTGTCCACAAACAGATTTAGGACAGCCTTCATATGAAGAATCAGATGGTATAACAATGCTATCTCTACCATTTATGGCAACACCTACAGCTTCAGCTAATAATGAATTTAGTCTTGTCTATCAATAAAAAAGGGTATACCCTAGTTAGTAGATACTAAATTTTCATGCCTTTTGTTATTGACCAAAAACCCTTTTATAAATGGAAAGTAGAAGTTAAAGTAAATAAAGATGGAGAAGTGTCAACTGAAATATTTACTGCACATTTCAAAAATATTTCACAATCAAGATTTAGAGAAATGGTAAAAATGGTAGAAGAAAAGCAAATAGATGAAATAGATGTAACTAAAGAAGTTTTAATAGGTTGGGAAGATATGGAGGCAGCAGATGGTTCAGAAGTGCCATTTAATAAAAGCACTTTAAATAAATTATTAGAAGTAAGGGGTTTTGCAACTGCTGTAGGTGTATATTTTATGCAATCAAATGAGGAAATATACAAAAAAAACTAATACAGGCAGGTGAATATTGGGCTGTTGGTTCAACTGTCATAGATAAAACAGCAGAAGATGATGCAGTATTAGGAATTAAGTCAGAAAAAAAAGAAGTAGACAATAATTTTTATGTATTAGAGGATAACTGGCAATATTTAGAAATGTTTTTACGTTGTCAAACACAATGGAGGGTAGGTATAAGTGGAATTATTGGTTTAGACTATACATCTGTTATAGAAATGATTAAACTATATAGTAAAGATAGTATTGCTATGCTTGAAAACATACAAATTATAGAAGCAGCAGCATTACAGGCACTTAATAAAGATAAATGATATGGCAAAATTTGATTTAGTAGTAGCAGCAAAAACTGTAGGTGCAGGTTCTATAAAACGTCTAGGTAACTCTATGCAAGGGGTTACTGGTAGGGTTAAAAATTTAAGGCTTGCTATGGGCGGTCTTAACAAAACATTAGGTGCATTTGGTTTATTAATATCTGGTGGTGCGTTTATAGGTTTAGTAAAAGGTGCAATAGATAGTGCAGATAGTTTTGGTAAGTTATCTGATCAGACAGGTATAGCTGCTAATAGCTTACAGGCATATGTAAACGCAGGTAAATTAGCAGGTATTGGACAGGAAACAATAGATAAAGGATTGAGAAGATTAGCACAATCAATGAGAGAAGCAGATCAGGGTGTTGCTACATATTCAGATAGCTTTAATGCATTAGGGCTAAGTGTTAGAGATAGTGAAGGTAACTTAAAAAGTAGTGAAACTGTATTAGGAGAAATAGCAGATAGGTTTGCTGATTTACCAGATGGTGCTACAAAAGCAGCCATATCTATGGAAATATTTGGTAGGTCAGGTGCAAGTTTAATTAATTTACTAAATGGTGGTAGTGCAGCATTAGAAGAATTTAATTATGCTGTATCAGATGAATTTGCACAGAACGCAGAATTTTTTAATGACCAGATAGCAGTACTAGCAATTAGATTTGATGGTTTTAGAAAGCAATTAGCTGATGCTTTATTACCAACTTTAAATAATTTAATTGGTGTTTTTAGTAATTTATTTAGTTCACAGAATGATTTTGATATGTTGTTTAAATCTATAGAAATATCTATAAAAACAGTAAGTGCAGCGATATTTACAACTATTGCAGGGTTTCGATTTTTAGGTAGGGCTGTAACTGATATTCTAAAAATTGTTAATGAAGTAAGAAAGGGTAAGTTTGGTAAAGCTATTGATATAACTAGAACAGGTTTAGCAGATACAAAAGAACAGTTTAAAAAAGATTTAGATACATTTAATGATATTTTCACAGGTACAGAAAATGCACCTGCTTCATATTTTAGAGAAGGTACAAAAAGCGTACAAGAATTTTCAGAATCTATTACTAAATCTTTTGGTAGCCAGATGCAAACTAAGTTAAAAACTTTTACTGACAGTATTAAGACAGTACAGGAATCTATGGCAGATGTTGTTGTTAAAGGTATCAAAGGTATGGAAGATGCACTTGTTACTTTTGTTACTACAGGAAAGTTAAGTTTTAGAAGTTTAGCTAACTCAATTATTGCTGATATGGCACGTGTTGCTATACAACAGATGATTACAAAACCTTTTACAAATTTTTTAGATAATTTATTTACTCCTAATGCAAATGGTAATGCATTTCTAGATGGTAAGGTACAGAAATATGCTTATGGGGGTGTTGTAAAAAAACCTACTTTATTTCCTATGGCTAATGGTGGGATTGGTTTGATGGGAGAGCAATCACCAGAAGCAATTTTACCGCTAAGAAGGGGTGCGAATGGTAAGTTAGGTGTGCAATCTACAGGCGGTGGTTTTGGTAACATTGTTGTTAATGTAGACGCATCTGGTAGTTCTGTAGAAGGAAGTCAACAAGGTGGAAGAGAACTAGGAAGAGTTATAGCAGTTGCTATACAATCAGAATTAGTAAAACAAAAAAGACCAGGAGGTATATTGGCATAATGGCAACTTTTCCATCTATAGAAGCTAGTTATGGTTTACGTAAAAATTCTGCACCAAAAATAAGGGTTGTAAAATTTGCAGATGGCTATGAACATAGAATAAATTTAGGTCTTAGTGAACACCAGAACCCAAAAGAATATAATCTTGCATGGAATAATATTACAGAAACAGATAGCGATACAATAGAAACATTTTTAGATGATAGGGCAGATGATAGGGCTAGTTTTGATTACACACCACCTGGTGAAAGTGCATCATCTAAATTTGTATGTGATACATGGCAAAAACAGATTAACGTACCTAACAGGGCTACTATCACAGCTACATTTAGGGAGGTGTTTGAACCATGAGTACAGCACCTATTATTACTGATCTACAAAGTATTAATCCATCTGCTGTAATTGAATTATTTGAACTGACAACTGACGCAACACTACATGGTTCTACACAGACATATAGATTTCATGCAGGTAGTAACCTTAACTTAAATGGTAAATTAGTATTTGGTGGAAATGAATATTTACGCTTTCCTGTAACTGCAGAAGGTTTTGCATATCAACGTGGTCAAATACCTAGACCTACATTATCTGTAAGTAATGCATTAGGTACTATTACAGCAATATTATTAAATGTAAATGCAGTAACAACAGGTAATGATTTAACAGGTGCAACTGTAAAACGTATTAGAACAACAGCTAGGTATATTGATGCTGTAAATTTTCCAGTAACAACTACAACTTCTACAACAACTACAACAATAGCTGACCCTGCAGATGCAGAAAATATTTCTTATACAGTTACAGTTGTACAAGATAGTGGTGGTAATAATGTGTTTGCTATAAATGGTGTGCAAAAACCTGTAATAACTATGAAACGTGGTAGTACATATACTTTTAACCAATCACATAGCAGTAATGTAGGACACCCATTAAGAATTAAATCAGATGCAGGTGGACAACAAACAACAACTAATACAGGTACTTTAGGTACAGATGCTACTGTTGTATACCAACCTGCATACCCTTCTGCACCTGGTGACCTTAGATATTACTGCACAGTACATGGTAATGCTATGGGTAATACAATAACAATGAACAACCCTAATACAACAACGCAAACTACTACTACAACTTCTACACAACAGGTAAACCCATTAGGTACACCAGATGCTACTGCAAAAGAAGAGATAACATATACTATTGCAAGAAAATCTGCAGAAAATAGAGATATTGTATCTTTTGAATTAGCTGCACCTTTTGATTTAGCAGGTGTAAGGGTAGGTAGACAATGTACAAGAGATTTATTTCCTAGTATTGGTACATTTATTGCATGACTTGGAAAGACGCAGCACTTAAACACGCAAAAGAACAAGACCCTAAAGAATCAGTAGGTGTTTTAATAGTAATAAAAGGAAAAGAACAATATTACCCATGTAATAATTTATCTACATATAGTCAACAATGCTTTATTTTAGACCCAGAAGATTATGTAAAAGCAGATGCATTAGGTGAAATAACAGCTATTGTACATAGTCACCCTGTTACACCACCATCACCATCACAGGCAGATAAAGTATCTTGTGAGCAAAGTGGTTTAAAATGGCATATTGTTAATCCAAAAACAGAAACATGGGGTTATTGTGAACCTACAGGATATAAACCACCACTAATAGGTAGACAATGGGTATGGGGTGTTACAGATTGTTGGTCATTAGTTAGAGATTATTATAAAGAACAGCACAATATACAACTGTTGGACTATCAAAGACCTACAACACCACAGGATTTTTTAGATAATCCATTATTTGAACAATATGCAGAAAGAACTGGTTTCAGAGAGTTAAATAAAGATGAAAAGCTACAAAAAGGTGATGTGTTGTTAATGTCAATATTGCACCCGACCTTAAATCATGTAGCTATTTTTTTAGGTGATGATATATTACACCATTTAGCAGATAGACTAAGTACAAGAGAACCATATAATGAATGGTTGTTAAAATGCACAGGCAAGAGGTACAGGTATGCTATCTAAGGTAAAACTTTATGGTGATCTTGCAGAATTTGTAGGATATAAAGAATTTGATGTAAAGGTAAATTCTGTTGCACAGGCTGTTAGTTTTTTGATATATAATTTTCCAGAAACAGAAAGATATATGTCAAATAGATATTACAAAGTATTAGTAAATGAATATGAGATAGATGATACACAGATACATGAACCTACTGGTAAACAAGAAATATCATTTGTACCTGTTATATCTGGTGCAGGTGGTGGTTTAGGTCGTACATTATTAGGTGCAGCTTTAATAGGAATAGCACTTGTTAATCCATTTGGTACAGCAGCTATAGGTACTTTTGGAGGTACACCAATACTTGTATCTAAGGCAGTTGGTTTTTTAGGTGTTGGTTTAGCTTTATCTGGTGTTGCTAGTTTATTATTTCCTATACCAAAACCTAAAGAATTTACTAATGAACAAGACCCTAGAATCTCATTTGGTTTTAGTGGCATACAACAAAGTTCGCGTGCGGGAAGTAGCCACCCTATTTGTTTTGGAGAGGTGTTTACAGGTAGTGTTGTGATAAGTGCAGGTATTGATACTGAACAGGTAAGGGCATGACAAAAAAATATATACAAGGTGCAGGGGGTAATCCATCACCACCACAACCACCACAACCTACTAGAACACCTGATACTTTACATAGTAAGCAGTTTGCTACTTTCTTAGATTTAGTATCAGAAGGTGAGATAGAAGGTTTTGCAACAGCATCAAAAGAAGGATTAACAAAAGGCACAACTGCATATAATAATGCAGCACTCAAAGATGTTTTCCTTAATAATACTGCTGTATTAAAATCTACTGCATCTTCATCTAGTCCTAATACAACTGACTTTAATTTTCAGAATGTTGGCTTTACCCCTAGATTTGGTACTGCTAATCAAACACATATACCTGGTATTGAAAGTTCAGAATCTACAACAGCAGTAGGTGTAGTAGTAACAAAAGCATCACCAGTTACAAGAACTATTACTAATACATCTGTAGATGCTATTAAGGTAACAATAACATTACCACAACTGCAAAGAGCTACAGATGCAGGTGATTTATTAGGTTCTACTGTTCAATTTAAAATATCTGTACAATATAATTCTGGTGGTTTTACTGACGTTATTACAGATACTATTACAGGTAGAACTGCTGACGCATACCAGAAAGATTACAGAGTAGATATAACAGGTGCATTTCCTGTTGATATAAGAATAACTAGAATAACTGATGATAGTACATCATCTTCATTAGTAGATGCATTTCAATGGTCAAGTTTTTCAGAAATAATAGACGATAAACAAACATACGCTAATAGTGCATATTTATCTTTACGTATTGATTCGCAACAATTTAGTTCAATACCTAGTAGAAAATACAGGATAAGAGGTGTAAAGGTAAGAATACCAGGTGCAGGTGCTAATAGCTCAGGTACACCTACTGTTGATAATGCAACTGGCAGAATTGTATACCCAACTGGCTATATATTTAATGGTGTTATGGGTGCTGCTGTATATACAAATTGCCCTGCTATGGTTTTATTAGACTTGTTGACTAATAGTAGATATGGATTAGGCGCACATATAACAGATGCATCATTAGATTTATTTTCTTTTGTTAGTGCATCTAAATATGCAAACACACTTGTAGATGATGGTTTAGGTGGTCAGGAAGCTAGATTTAGTTGTAATGTTCTTTTGCAATCTGCAGATGAAGCATTTGATTTAATTAATGACTTATCAGGTGTAATGCGTTGTATGCCTATCTGGTCAGCAGGTTCTATGACTATTACACAAGATAAACCTACAGATGCAAGTTATTTATTTAACTTATCTAATGTATTAGAAGATGGTTTTAATTATTCTGGTAGTGATTTAAAACAAAGACATAGTGTAGTTAGTGTTTCATACTTTAATATGGATACACAGGAAATAGATTTTGAAGTTGTAGAAGATAGTACTGCTGTAAGTAAGATAGGTGTTAACTTAAAGCAAGTAAAAGCATTTGCGTGTACATCAAGGGGTCAGGCTGCAAGATTAGGTAGGGCAATATTATTTGCAGAACAAAATGAAAGTGAAATAGTGTCCTTTACAACATCAATAGATAGTGGTGTTATTGTTAGACCTGGTTCTGTTATAGAAATAAATGACCCTGTAAGGGCAGGTGTACGTAGAGGTGGAAGAGTTAATGCAGCTACAACTACAACAATAACTGTAGATGATACTGCTAATACTGATTTACCTACAACAAACAACCCAACAATTAGCGTTATTATGCCTGATGGTACAGTAGAAACTAAGAATATAACAGGAATATCTGGTGCTGTAGTTAGTGTTGATAGTGCATTTAGTACAACACCTAATGTAAATACAATTTGGTTAATACAAGATACAACAGTTGTTGCACAAAAATTTAGGGTAATAGCTGTAGAAGAACAAGACGAGGTAAATTATACAATTAGTGCATTATCTTACGTACCAGAAAAATATGCATTTATAGAAAATGGTACTGCATTACCTACAAGAACAGTATCAATACTAAACCAACCTGTAGACCCACCTAATAATGTTGTTGCCAATGAAAAGATAGTAGTTATAAATAATCAGGCGGTAGCAAAATTAATTATTAGTTGGCAGCCAATTACAGGAGTAACACAATATCAGGTTAACTATAGATTTAATAATGGTAACTACACATCACAGACAGTAAGTAGACCAGATTATGAGATATTTAATACAGAAAAAGGTGTTTATGAAATACAGGTTTTTGCATATAATGCAGCATTAGAAATTAGTGCAACATCTTCTGATATTACATTTAATGCTGTTGGTAAAACTGCTGTACCTGCAAATGTACAAAACCTTACAGCAGAACCAATATCAGATAAGTTAATTAGATTAAGGTGGGATTTATCTACAGACGTTGACGTGTTGCATGGAGGTCGACTCTACTGCAGGCATTCTACAAAAACAGATGGTAGTGCTACCTTTTCTAATTCAGTAGACCTTATAGAAGCATTAGCAGGTAATACAACAGAAGCTACTGTACCTAGATTAGAAGGTGAATATTTACTTAGATTTGCTGATGATTCTGGTAATTTAAGTGCTAGTTCAACATCAATAATTTTAGATTTACCAGATACACAAGGTTCTTTATTAGTACAAACAAGAAGAGAAGATACAGATAGTCCTAAATTTCAAGGTACAAAAACTAACGTATCTTTTGATGCAACTACAAATAGTCTTAATCTTGCAGGTGGTGGTAATTTTGATGATATTACAGACTTTGATGCAGTTCTATCATTAGATGATTTTGGTGGCATTGTGCCTTTAGGTACTTATGATTTTGCTACAACATTAGATTTAGGTGGTGTATTTTCTATAGACCTACAAAGACACTTTTTAACAGAAGGTTTTTTACCTAGTAATTTATTAGATGCTAGAGGTTTAATAGATGACTATACAGATTTTGATGGTACAGAAGCTACTGCAGTAAATGCTGAATTATTAGTAAGAACAACACAAACAGACCCATCTGGCTCACCTACCTATACTGCATTTCAAACTTTTGCTAATGGTACATATAAGGCAAGAGGTTTACAATTTAGAGCAAGGTTGACAAGTAGTGACCCTGCACAAGATATAAAAGTAACACAATTAGGTTATACAGCTACATTTCAAAG
>Ga0160422_10001821_pt1 | contig 13295 bp, 9 predicted proteins | sample Fk160mmetaG_FD_108192 | JGI IMG/M metagenome (GOLD analysis project Ga0160422, IMG submission 108192) | Marine microbial communities from the Central Pacific Ocean - Fk160115 60m metaG | ecosystem: Environmental > Aquatic > Marine > Oceanic > Photic zone | place: The Central Pacific Ocean...
ATCTTTTGACCCAAGATGCGGTTCAAAAGCGTACTCTTCCCCGCATTTGGACGGCCAATTATGGCAACTGAACCAAACTTGTGACTCATTGGGCTCCTCCGTCGAGTTGAACCGTCCCCCGCCTTATCGAGGGGTCCACACGAAACTCTACACTGCTCAGACCCCTTGACTCCCGCAGCCTTCGTGCATTGGCATTTGACGTGCCTTTCGCAAGCGAAAGGTCTTTTGGGTGCACCAAGAATACAACGTGTCCGCCCGCCGTATTTGGTGGGAGTGCGGCTTCGAGCTTTGTTGCAAACCGTATCGCCTCGACCCGGCCACGAATGTTGGGATGAACCGGCCCTGCAGTGGCCTGAACAGGGATGTCATGGCGCGGCTGAATGCCCACCCGAACGATCGGCAAATCGAGGGACTCAGCGGCGTCCATGAGTGTGACGATACCTTCGATCGCGTGGTCGACCGTCCAAGGCACCCATTGACCTTGCGCGGCCCACGTGGACAACACCGCGCCCTCGAGCGCGATCGCCGGCCACACACGAATGAAGTCTGCCCCCGCAGATTTTGCGGCGCGCAGATCCTCCACCCGCACCTCTGAGCCAGCCCCGGGCAGACCGGGGACCACATGCACGCCCACACGGACACCGTAGTTTCGCAGGGTCCTGATCATGTCGATCGCCCGGCCCGTCGTATAGGCACGTTGGCAGGTGCGGAGAACGTGTGGGTCGAAGGTTAAGATCTCGAGTTCGATGGTCTCGACACCCATTCCGATCAGGCGCAGCGCGTGGTCGGCCGAGAGGTCAGCGGGGTGCAACGAAACCCGGACCGGCAATCCTGAAACAGCATCAAGCATCGCCGGTGTGGGGACGCCTCCGTGGAAAAACGCGGCCTCAAATTCGCGGCCAGACCATCGGTTCCGATAGTGCGCAACCAACGCGTCAATGGTGGCCACATCAAGCGATGAGCGCTGGGGCGGCGCGACGGCGCAGGGCGTCGGGCTTCCCCCGAGGTCTAAAGGAATGATCTTTCTCATTCCGTCGACATCCGAACCATCGCGCTCTCCGCCGCGGCAATGCTTGCTGTCCGCTTCGATTTACCGCGACCCGAACCAACGACTCGGCCGTTGCACACTGCCTCGACATCAAAGGTCCGATCATGGGGTGGCCCGCTTTCTACAGCAATCCGGTACTGAGGTGGTTCACCGTGGGTGCGTTGGCACCACTCGTGCAGTGATTTTCGTGCGTCTGCAATCAGCGGGAGGGAATCGATGTCGGGCTCAAGGGCGTTGGCGACGGCACGCAGCACCGCGTCCAGCCCCGAATCCAAATAAATCGCCCCAAGAACCGCCTCGAAAACGCCGGCCAACAGGCGATCTTTGGTTCGCCCACCGGATTGCTCCTCGCCTTTTCCGAGCCTCACTTGCTCATCAAGCTTCCATCTGCGCGCCAGGGACGCAAGGTGGCCGGTGCTCACGAGGCGCGCGCGATACCGACTGAGGGTCCCCTCGCGGTCCATGGGAAACCGCTCGAACAACACATGTGTTGCGCATACCTGTAGAACGGCGTCCCCCAGAAATTCAAGGCGCTCATTGTGGGCGCCACCATTTTCGTAGGCGAAGCTGGTGTGCGTGAGTGCTTCCTCGAGAAGCGAAGGGTCCTCGAATACGTGGTCCATTAAACGGCCTTGTCAATCCAGCCGCCGCCAAGCACTTCGTCGCCTGAATACAGGACAATGGCTTGGCCCGGCGCCACCGCTCGGGCGGGCGCCTTAAATCGCACAGTCACCGGATCATCCCCTTCAATGGTCGCCTCGATCAAGCCACCGTTGTGGCGAATGCGCGCGTACACGGGCTCGTCTGGCTCCGGGTACCGAAACCAGTTCATGCCGCTGGCCTGGAGGCCTTGCTCTTGCAGTCGGTCCGCCGGTCCCACAATTACTCGGCGTGTCACGGGCTCAATGCGCAACACGTACAACGGGTAACCCACCGCGACTCCGAGCCCTCGACGCTGCCCGATAGTGTACCGAAAATAGCCATCGTGCTGGCCGAGAACCTTGCCCGATTCGTCGACGATGTCCCCACTTGCTTCGGCGTCTCGAGCGTGCTCTTTGACGAAACGCGTATGGTCGTCATCGGGGATGAAACAGACTTCTTGGCTCTCGGGCTTGCTATGGGTGACCAGCCCCATTCGCTCAGCATGAGACCGCACCTCGGCTTTGGTCATTCCGCCAAGGGGAAACAACGTTTTCTGGAAGGCCTCACGGCGCGCGGGGAACAAGAAGTACGTCTGGTCCTTCGCGTGGTCTACGGCTCGAAACAATGATCCGGACTCGTCTAAAATGGCGTAGTGGCCGGTGGCGAGGTGGCTGGCGCCCAGCGCCTTCGCGCGCGACAAGAGCACGTTGAACTTGAGAACGCCATTGCATCGAATGCAAGGGTTGGGCGTTCGGCCAGCGAGGTAGTTTTCGGTAAAATCGTCCATCACCGCCCGACGAAATGCCTCTCGTAAGTCCATGACATAAAACGGAATTCCAAGGCTATCTGCCACCATTCGGGCGTCCATCGCATCATCAAGTCCGCAGCAATGCCCCGACTCTCCCTCCACCACATCGTGGAGCTTCATGTGAACACCAATCACTTCATGTCCCTGCTCGAGAAGCAGGCCCGCGACAACACTCGAGTCCACTCCGCCGCTCATCGCCGCCACTACGCGCATGCCGACTCCAGTCTATCGAGGACCCGCTGCAGTGCATCGATTGCGGGCTGTGCCGGCGTGTGTGGTCCGAGGCTGAATCGCACAGGGACGCCGCGGATTCCCATCGCATCGAGAACATGACTCGCTTGGGCAGATCCAGAGGAGCAGGCCGACCCCGTCGAGGCAAAGATCCCTTCCAAATCGAGTCCTGCCACCACCATGTCGCCCGGATGTTTGAACAGTGCGCACAAGGTATTGGGAAGTCGGTCAGCGGCGCCGCCGACAATAATGGCACCGCGCGACCGGCAGAAATCCTCAAGTCTGTCGCGTTCGGTTGAGCTGAATCGCTCGCTGTGCTCAAGGGCGACCCCGAAGCCGATAATCCCCGGAGCGTTCAAGGTTCCACCCCGACGACCGCGCTCCTGTGACCCACCCCGGAGCAACATTTCAGGGGGTGGCTCCTCACCAATCAGTGCACCGACTCCCCGTGGTCCGCCCAGTTTGTGGGCCGAAACGGTCAGCCAGTCAGCGGCAACCGCGTTTGGCATACGGCCCACCCACTGAGTTGCGTCGCAGTGAAGCGGGGCCCCTGCGGCTTGGCACAACCGGCGAACGTCGGCGATTGGTTGGATTACGCCGGTTTCGTTGTTGGCGGCCATGACGCTGACCAATGCGGGTCCTGCCCGGAGGCGACGTTCAATCGCATCAAGGTCGACCACACCATTGGTGTCCACAGGGATCACCTCGTCGGCCCATTCCAGTACCGACGGGTGTTCTGTGGACGCTGCCAAGACGGGAAGGCTCGACTTTCCAAGGACCCATGCGTTGGCTTCGGTCGCACCAGAAGTAAAGGTCACATCTTTGGGCCGAACACCGAGACGCTCCGCCACAATCGAGCGCGCGCGCTGCACGGCAATCGCTGCTGCCTGCCCGAGACGGTGCGGCGAACTTGGGTTCGCCCAATGGTTGGCCATCGCGTCGGATACGGCCGAACAAACAACCTCAGGCATCGGACTGGTGGCATTGTGGTCGAAGTACATGCGGCGCCCTTAACCCAGTGTGGCGGCTCGAATCAGTACCATCAATGTGACGATCGAGGAGAGAAGCAGGGTGGACCGCTCTGCCCGATAGGCATCCCGTACCCGTTCGCTCATGATGCCCTTGGGTGCAGCGGCATGAACCGGTGCGGCCTCACCGAGCCATCGAGGCACACGATTTCGATAACTGCGGTAAATTTCGCCCAAACGTCGCTCCAAGAAATCCTCCTCGAAGCGAACGATGACGTTGTAGATTGCCACCATTGCTACGCCCAGTCCAACACCGGGCATGGGGCCGCCCGCTGCCACCCCGAACCCCGCCATCAACACAATATTGGCCAGATACATCGGGTTCCGAGTGAGTTCATACGGGCCTGTGTAGATGAGTTTGGAGACGTTCGCGGTTCGCATTCGCGCCTCGGGCCCCATGTGGACAACGGACCAAAACCGAACCACCACGGCGATCGCCACCATTCCGATGCCAACCCCCGTCCAAATTTGAAGTGGCTGGATGAGCCAGAAGCACCCCACCACGCAGGGGGCCGGAATCCATGCTCGATGCTCGAACAGCCATTTGCCACCACGGCTCAAGGGGCTGCCCTCAAGGCTCGCGTTGAAGTCGCGACCGGAGGAGTTCATGCAGGCCCTCAGCGGAAGGCCCCAGCTTGATTGCCTCGGAGGCATACTCAGTGCCTGCCGCTTTGATTCCCGTGAACGCAGCTTCGAGTTCATCCATGCGACCTGTCTCTTTGGCCGCGACGGCGGAGACGGAATGAAGCAACGCAGACAGTTCCTTCGTAACATTTTCTCCGATTGCCAGTGCCCGCCCTGCAAACGAAGCCGCTCGGTCCCATTCATCCTTTCGTAGCGCCAGTTCACCGAGCCGCAAGAGTGCATACGGATTGGCAGCATCGAAGGAAAGGCTCTTCTCGTAGTGCTGCCCCGCTTTGTCGGCCAATGACATGTGAGAATCGAGGACAAAGCCCTTCATCAGGTAGGCTTTCACGAACGCCTCGCGCTCTTTGGCGTGGTAGATGATGTTGTTGTACGTCGTCAACAGGTTGTTCCAATCCTGCCGCTCGTACAGCACGCACGCATACCCCTGAAGCGCCTCGATATCGTTGGGCTGCAGGTCGAGCGCCTTATTGAACCGTCGCACCGCCTTCTCGTCGTTGCCTTGCGCGTGCTCGACTGTACCAAGTGCCGCATACACTCGAGCGAGGCGGACTGGATCGCCCTGCCCACCCGTCAACTGCAGCACTTGGCGAAACACCGAACTTGCATCGCTGAACCGCTGTTCGGCTACATACAGGGGACCAATGGCTTCCAAGGTAGGCAAATGGCTTCCGTTTAGGGCCAAGGCCTGTTCGTAGCGCTGGACGGCATCCTGCAGTCGCCCGAGGCGACGAAGGGCTTCACCAAATCGGAAGCAATAGAGACTCTGTGCCATCTGCTCATCAAAATCATCCAAGTCCCGCTCGATTCCCAAGCCATCAATGGCTTCATACACCTCCACTGCGCCACTTAAATTGTCGTTTTCAAACAGATAATCACCCTTGAACTCAAGTGCGGTGATGTTCGTTGGGTCAAGAGCGAGGATGGAATCGTAGACGCTCGCTGCTCCGCTCCGGTCTCGAAGTTGTTCGATCCGAATTTTTGCGGCCCGTTGATACAGTTCAATGGCAGCGTCGCCGCTTTGTGCGGTGGCGCGCCTCAAGATGCATTCAACAACTTTGTCCCAAGAGCCGCGCGCGGCGTGTATTTGTTCAAGGTCCTCGGCCGCCTGAAGGCTTGGCGTCGAGTTGGACGAGGCTTCATCAAGGAACCGAATGGCCTCCTCTTCTCTCCGGAGGTGCTGGAACGCCGCACGACCCATTCGAGCGAGGAGTTCCGACCGGTCTTCTCCCTCCAAATAGTGAACCAAGGCCTTGCCATCGTCGATGAAGCTGTTCCAGTCGGCCTCGGCCTCGGCCAGGGCGACAAGCCGCGACAACGAGGTCTGGTCTCCGGGCGACAACTCCAACACGCGACGCCACGACTCGATTGCCACTGCCCGGTCGCCGATCTTCTCTTCCCAGAGCAGCGCGATCTGTCGTGCGCAATCCTGTCGTTTTTCACCTTGAACCAACTGAGACTCGCGGGTCAGCGCGCCTACTAGTCCCTGCCAGTCCGAGGCTGCCTCTGCGATGGATTTGAGTCCGGCCAAAGACTCGAGGTCGTTCGGGTTGTGGTCGAGCGCGCGCAGGAAGGCCTCTCTAGCGTGATCGGGGGCATCGTTTGCCGTGTGGACCTCGGCGATGCGCCGTTGATACCGTGCGGCTTCCTCGGCGGTGGATGCGATATTGGAGAGGCCGTCTAGAAACTGAATGGCGAGCGTTGATTCTCCGCGGGCGCCGGCGATTCGCGCAAGATTTTCGAGGACCTCCGAGTCGTCAGGATGATCCTCATGCAGCTGGCGATAGAACTCCCATGCTTCATCGGAGTCGGCCATTCGCTCGGAGAGCAGCCACCGCTGTTTTGCTTGAATGAACGCTTTCTCTTGGGGGTCGTCGACCATCGCCCCACGCCGATTCAGGCATTCGAGGACGAGGCCCCACTTCCCTGCATTCACAAGAGCCTGTTCGTACCGAACAAGCATCGGAAGTGCCGCCCGGTCATCGGTCGCGGCCTTGACTGACTCACGGTAAATGGTCAGCGCCTCCTCCGTCGCCCCAGCGTCAATCAACGCATCGGCGCGTCCGACATCATCTAAATCCGGAAGCTGGCGGAAGATGTCATTGATTGCATCGGTCCGACCCAGTTCACAGTACAGCCGTACAAGCGCGTCAAACGCCTTCCCCCGGTGTTTGGTCCTGTCAAACGCCATGCGGTAGTACTTGATCGCTTTCTCGTTGGCCTCATCGTTCTCAAACAGGTGGCCCGCTAACAGTGCGTGCATGTTGGAGACAGTGGAGTCCGATTCGTTCGATGCGAGCGCGGCGTGTGCCGCCGCTAGGCCATCGCGATTCGCCATTCGGGTGAGGCTGCGCTCCAATCCATGATGGCCTTCCGTGCTTTCCGGGTTGTCCTTGGTCACTGCCCGCCAGGCGCTGCTGACCCGTTTGTGGTCTTCGGAGGTAGACTCCAACAGTCTTGCGAGGCCGGCGACATCCCCATCTGCATGCAGTGCAGCCTCCGCAAGGGCCCATAATTCCATCCCTACAGACAGCTTCGCCATCGCTCCATACGGGCGCGGTCCGACCGATGCCTCGAGGACGCGAGTGATGGCGCGTGAGGCCGTCTGCTTATCGCCGATATCCGCAGCCAACTGCGCGATTCGCACGGTGAGGGTGGTGCGCTCTGCGGAATCTTCCGTGGCGTTTCGGACCCGCCGGGTCACGCCCAGAATGCGGGCGTCATCTCCGCGCGCCAATGCGTCCCGCTCCAATAGCCCCAACGCTCCGGGGTGGGAAGGGTTGAGGTCGAGCACTTCCGCGGCGACGGCTTGGGCATCGCCACAGTTTCCCTGCATCGACGCGTATCCGGCCTGCAGCAAGGTCCATTCTCGATGGCGCCCATCCAGTCCGTTCGAGGCGGACCGAGCGAGGTCGTACACCGTGGGCCAATTTCGAGTTCGAACCGATACGTCCCGAAGCAGTCCGTTGACCAGCCGGTTGTGAGGATCGAGCTCCATGCATCGTCCGAGAGTCCCCGCTGCGCGCTCGGGATTGTTGAGCACATCAACCATCAGCCGAGCCGCTGCATAGCCAGCCGCCACTCGATCACTCAAGCTGGGAAGTCCTTCAGACGCATGCAATAGCGCGTCCACGAGGTCCTCCGTCGACCCGTTGCGTCGAGCATTCTGCACCCATCCATCGATGGCGGCAGGTTGCAACGCCGACATTTGGGCCGCCTTCCTGTATGCCTCAATCGCTTCCTCCTGCCGCCCAAGGTCGCGTTCTAAGATCGACCCGATGGTCCACAGCAAGCGAGTGGCTCGTTCCGGGTCCTGTGTCTCGGCGACGGCGTCGCGGAGACGCTCAACCGCCGCTTCATGCTGGCCCGCCTGTCGAAGGCATCGCACCTCTGCCTCACGGGCAACTTCCAGCCCAGGGTCAGCCGTCCGCGCGGCGGCATACGCTTCGGCGGCCGCGTCAGGCTTATCCATTGAATGCTCGAGAACCTCCGCGAGTCGAAAGCGGAGGATGCCCCCGACGGAGGTGTTCGCCTCCTGTGCAATCGCTTTTTCGAGCAATCCGACAGCGCCTTCACCTCGACTGGCCTGCACCATGAGATCGGTCGCCAGGCGCACAGCTGGCAAACAGGTGGAGTCGGCGTTGAGGGCCTCTGTAAGCTGAGCAATGGCCCGGTCGGGCTCGCCTGCGATGCTCTCGCCCACCAACAAAAGCGTCGCGGCCCGGGCGGCCCCAGTCTGTGTTTTCGCCTCCGCAACGCGCGCCTCGTACACCCCCGAAGAATCCCCCCGTCTCTCAAAGTGAGCAGCAGCCTCCCGGAAAATGCTGGCCGCGCTCCCCTCGCTTCCCGCCATCGCAGCTCGGTAAAGGTTGTCCGCGACCTCTGCGTTCTCTGCGCTCGCGGTTCGCGCCGCCGCCTCGAGCCAGAACTGCTTGTTTGGCCCGCCAAGGCTGTCCGCATGCGCCCTATAGAGGTCGACAAGGGCATTGCCGTCACCGTTGTTCTTTGCCACCCGGATGCGGGCAAGAAACGCGTCCATGTACGACGGAGCATGGACCAAGGCGTCCGAATACGATGCTGCGGCACCGGTAACGTCGCCGAGTTCAACCTCCTTGATTCGACCCTCCTCCACCTTGCAGCGGGCCGCCCGTGGTCCCGAACTTAAGCGCGCCATTTCGGCCAACACCAAGGTCAGGGGCTTCCAGTCTTGCCTGCGGTAGTGAAGCTCGCGCAGAAGCCGCAGTGAGAACCAATCGGATTGAATGGAGTTGGCTCGGTTGAGCAAATCGACTGCGGCCGCGTCGTTGTTGAGATGGTTCCGCTCCACGATGGCCGCATCTTGTAGCGCCTCGATCGCGGCCGCGCCGCCGCTTCCGTTCGCTCGGTCTACCAAGATGTCGCGCAGCTCCTCGAACCGCCCCTGGCTTGCCACGACATCCGCGTACCCTTTCGGCAGCGCAGCCGCTGGAGTTCCGGATGCCACAGCTTCATCGAACAGGGTTGCCGCGCGTTCCCAATTGCCCACGCGCGCAAGCTGAATTTGTGCCGCGTTCAAGAGGAGATCGGCCCGCTCGCTCGGCTCAACCTCGCGCGCCGCAGCCACGAGCGCCTTCGAGGCTTCGGCCCAGCGGGACTCCTCGCCTTCAGGGATGCTGTACCGGAGCACACCAAATTCATCGGCTGAAATCGGAGTCTCCTCGGCGGGCGGTGACGGCGCAGGCACTGCCTTGGGGGGTGCGATTTCCTCGCCTGGGTCCAGCTGAGACACCGATTCGCGGTTGCCGCCGATCTCTCGGGGATCGGTCCAGATTTCTGTTTCGTCATCTGCGATGAGATCTGGGTTTGGATGCAGCGTAGATGGGTTGTAAATGTCCGCTTCCGATTCAGGGGTCGGGGCTTTTTGGTCGGGGTCCGTCCCCTCGCGCGGACTGGGCGGACCGCCCGCCACAGTTGTTTCAACAGGAACCGGTGCATCGGTCAAGACCGGCGCAGCCTCCGCCTCCGACTTGTCTCCCTGTTCGCCGGTTAGCTCGTCAACATCTGCATCGTCCCAAAAGCTAACGGCGTCACCGCTGGCAAAGAAAGCATCTTCGATGTCATCGAAGTTCTCATCCTTTGCGGGGGATGGCTTCGCGGGACCAGCGGTCTTCTTATTAGACATGTCTACTCTCCGTCGCGTCACGTTGCGATTTGGAGGGCAATGGTACCCGAGGCGGACCGAGATGTCGGGAAAGTCGTTCCGCTTTTTGGGTCAAGTCTGAGTCAGGACCGGCGCGGAACCCGTCGGGAAAAGCCGGTCAAAATTTCATAGGGTATTGTATTGGCCCATTCTGCAAGGTCATAGGCGGTAATCGCTGAATCGCCATCGTGGCCGACCAACACCACAGTGTCGCCGACCTGCACCCGCTCCGGCACGTCCGTCACGTCGACCATGCACATGTCCATGCAAATGCGGCCGAGGACTGGCGCGCGAACGCCGTGAACAAGAACCTGCGCTCGTCCCGACATCGCGCGCGAGTAACCATCGGCATACCCCACAGGAAGGGTGGCCACGCGACTCGGTCGGCGGGTGACAAAGTTTCCCCCATAAGACACGCCAACGCCAACGGGCAGGTCGCGGACGACGAGTACCTGGGTGGTCAGGCTCATGACAGGTTCGACTGGAATCCGTGGCGTGGGAAACCCCGGGTCGTACCCGTACAACAGCAGCCCAGGCCGGACCATATCGAGGGCCTGTTCCGGATGTTGTAGGATGGCACCCGAGTTTGCAATATGCCGAATGGCCGGGTCGACCCCTCGCCGCCGAGCCGTCTCCAGCGCATCGTTAAATTTTCTGGCTTGCTCCAAGGTGGTGACCGACCCCTCCGGGTGCTCGCTTTCGCTGAAATGCGACGCCAGCCCTTCAATGGAAACCCGGTCCATGTCGGCGACCCGGTCAAGAAAGAGCGGCCAATGGTGGAGTGGGACACCCAATCTGCCCATTCCGGTGTCCACCTTCACGTGGACGTTGATCAGCGCACCCGCAGCTTTAGCCGCCGTATTGAGGCGGGCTGCTTCCCCAAGGTCGCTGATCAATGGCGTCAACCCGTAAGCAACGGCTGCGTCAGCGCCCATCGGTCCGGCCCCACCGAGACACAGGATGTTGGCCGCTATTCCGGCCTCGCGAAGTTCGATTCCCTCCTCGACCAATGCTACGCCAAACCACTCCACGCCGGCGCTTTCGAGGACTTTTGCGCATCGAACCGCCCCATGGCCATAGGCATCTCCCTTGACCGCCGCGAGCACCATGCACCCCGCCTTCAACGTCGATCGTACCCGCCCAACGTTGCGCGTGAGTGCATCCAGATCGATTGTCGCAGAGGTCGGCCGCAGGTGCTCCATGGAGTTCTTGTAACCCTTCATTGGTTGAGCATCCGCGACTGCGCTAATCTTGCGTGTGAGAGGTGTAGTCATGAGGGTTTTGGTCACCGGCGGAGCGGGCTTCTTGGGCTCACACTTAGCCGAGCGTCTCTTGGCGGACGGGCATGAAGTGGTCGCCCTCGACAACCTGGTCACGGGTGATCGATCAAACCTCGCCACCTTTGCGGGCAACTCACGCTTCACCTTTGTCGAGGCCAATCTGATCGAAGAACTTCCGGTCGATGGTCCGCTGGACCAAATCTACCATTTGGCCTCTCCAGCCAGCCCCATCGACTACGTGGAGTTGCCTTTCGAAACTCTTTATGTGGGTGCCGACGGGACCCGTCGAGTACTCGAGAGAGCAGTCGATGATGGCGCTCGTGTGATGCTTGCCTCCACCAGCGAGGTATACGGTGACCCGCTCGTCCACCCGCAAGTCGAGGACTATTGGGGAAACGTCAACCCCGTCGGCCCGCGCAGCGTTTACGACGAGGCCAAGCGGTTTGCCGAAGCGTTAAGCATGGCCTTTGCTCGCTACCGTGGCTGTGAAGTACGCATTGCCCGCATTTTCAACACGTACGGACCCCGAATGCGCACCAATGACGGGCGAGTCATACCCGCATTCGTCACTCAGGCGCTTGCCGGACACCCGCTCACGGTCTTCGGTGCAGGTAGCCAGACACGGAGCTTCTGTTTTGTATCGGACCTCGTCGAAGGATTTGTCCGACTCATGGAGAGCGATCTCCAGCACCCCTGCAATCTCGGAAACCCAGTAGAGCAGACGATTTTGGCTCTCGCTGAGCACGTTAATCGACTGACGAACAATGCCGGCGGTGTGGTGCACCGTCCGCTGCCGGAGGACGACCCAACGCGCCGGCGTCCCGACATCGGCAGGGCCAGTGAGGTGCTCGGCTGGAAACCCATGGTCGCCTTCGAGGATGGTCTGGCCCAGACGATCGAGTGGTTTCGAACGCGGGCTTAAAAGCGCGAAACCACACCCAGTCGAACCGTCAGTACCGCGCCGGTGCCAACAGTAGGCTCGGGGATCGATTGCACGTACTGGCGACCCACGTCGAGGATTCCTGGACCCAGAAGGTGGGTATAGGTGGACTCGATGAATGCGCCAGCGCGCTTTCGGGGGTCGATGCCGAACCCCGCTCCACCCATGGGACCGTATGTTTGAACGCCGGGCCGGTCCTGAAAGGCAACCTGTTCGAGGTCCGGGGTTTGATAGCGGTCGTTGAAGCGAGTGCTCCATCCACCGATAAGGTAGGGCTTCACGGGCCCGGTTGGGGCAAGAACGAATCGAACCCGCGGCTCGACCAAGAGGGTCAGCGCAGTGGCCGGCTGAAAGACCGTCTGGCTTGCGCACCCGTCACAGAGGTTGCCGCGGTCGTAGTCGACCTTAGAGGCATAGGCTTCGAAACCCGTAATCAACTCCTTACGTGGAAACTCCATTCCCACATTGAGGCCGAGGTCGAGCCACCATGTCGGCGCGTATCCAGCGCCAAACACCATTGAAAACGCAGTCGATGGGAGGAATTGATCTCGCTCATAGCTGCCCACTGCACGAAAGGTGCCGGGCCCATCCTCAATCAGCGCTGTTCGAACGGCATAGCGGCGCTGCACGTCTCCGAACACCACTCCTGGAGACAGCTCGACATAGAATGTCTTTGCGCGATAGCGTTTCTCGGCGAGGTACTCGACGCGGGACAGTCCAGAAGCTTGAAACTCTTCATAGAGGCCGCGGGACAAGCCCATGTATCGTCGCTCTTGGTCGGGTCGCATCGCCTTCTGCGTGATTCGCCCGGGGGCCAGAGGTGGGCGGGTCTCCGCAGGCACCATCTTTCGCTTGTCCGGTTTTTCCGGTGCGGGCGGAGGTACGATAACTCCAAGAGCATCCTTCCTTACCGTTGCGGGTCGGTCCAGCGCTATGGATCCGGCGACCATTAGTTCGTCCGGGTTCAACCGAAGAGCGTCCTCGGCGACCAACGCGGCATCTACTGCAAACCGATCGGCCATATCGGCCTGAAAGGATGCGCTAAACATCTCGACCGGGTCTTCAAACCCGCGACGGTAGAATGAAAGCTCAGCCCGCAACTCGTTATCATCCATCTTCACGGTGCCCAGCACAGCGAGCGTTGCCGGAACGACCTCATAAATGTTCGCAGGACAGTCCATGTCCTCGGCACAGTTCTTAGCCATGGGGCCGACCAGTGGTTCAAGATCGTCGCCATCCAGCGGGTTCATCCCTCGGGCAGCGAGGGCCTCAAGCATCGCGGCGTAGACGATTTCGGCGCCCGCCTCGGACGAGCCAGGAGCAGCGCGAAACTCGGGCACAATGACATCTGTTGCGAGGGCGGCATTCGCAAGCCAAGCCAACCAAATCATGAGTCCTCCGGTGCAGGACGCCGAATGTATCGCCGCGAGCCTTCGCTCCAAGGAGCGCCGGTTTGTCGTCCCATGATTGTCACTCAAAAAGTGATTTGAGAAA
>Ga0160422_10001822_pt1 | contig 13290 bp, 11 predicted proteins | sample Fk160mmetaG_FD_108192 | JGI IMG/M metagenome (GOLD analysis project Ga0160422, IMG submission 108192) | Marine microbial communities from the Central Pacific Ocean - Fk160115 60m metaG | ecosystem: Environmental > Aquatic > Marine > Oceanic > Photic zone | place: The Central Pacific Ocean...
GAACCTGAACCTGAACCTGAACCTGAACCTGAACCTGAACCAGAACCTGAACCTGAACCTGAACCTGAACCTGAACCTGAACCACAACCTTATAGTTCATATAATTGGATATATGTTGTTAGACTTAATCGTGATGATAAATTGTGTAATCCATGGACTGGCTTTGCGGATGTAGGTGGACCTGTTCCTAGTATAGCATTAAAAGATGTATCATGGAGAGATACTACCATGTTTGGAGAAGATCTTGAAATTAACATAGTTGTTCATTTTAATGATTCTAGTATTGCTAATTGGTTCTATAAAGGTTGGGATTTACAACATTCTTTTGACTTTGAAGAATCACCTCAGAATGGTTCTTCAAGAACTGGTAAAACTATTTATTACAAACATAATGAATTTGATGGATACTATGTAGACACAGATGTTCGTCAATCTCGAAATATAGGTGATAATTGGCAATGGGTCTTTTGTAATACTGGAACGGGTGATTGGACTTATTACGATACGACTAATTTACAGAGAACAGATACTAACAACACATACGGCAGAAGTTTCTTATTACAATCTAATGTAGAACAAGCTAGTAAAATTATTACTTCTAATGGGTCAGGCACATCAGGCAATAATTATATTAATTGGGATTATCTAGAACTCTATGTAAAGGAACCGAAAGAGGATGCAATTTCAATATGTGAGTTTTTTTCCGCGGGTACTAATAATTTTCCCGATTATGTGAAATTGTACAACTATGGTGAATTGGTTATTGATGTGTCTGGATGGAGATTATCAACCGAATACAACAGCGTGATCGAGAATTATATATTAGAATCTTATGTTTTAGAACCTCATGAACAGGTTACAATCGCATCAAATAATGATGGCTTTTATGATAGTGATGGCAATAATTATGTTGTCGGTGCGCCCGAACCCGATGATCAATTGCCATACACAATTTCCGTGTCTAACCTTCTTTTGAGATCAAGACGTATGACGATCATACTCTCGCGCCCTGGGAGGTACCGCAACCCGTGGCGTGAGGTTGACCGCGTCGAGTATGATGAAGCATTAGGGTGGCCAACCGCCAGTTCAAACGACCGCCTCGCCGCCGTCGTAAAAAATCCTACAGCGGATAGAAATGATAGTAATAACTGGGAATCAACTATTATTAATGGAATATATATGTATACCAGAGTGAACTTCGGGACAATAGTAGATTATATGTTGTTCAACAAGGGTACAGTAGGTGAATCATTTGCTCTAGTTCCTTCATTTATCCAAGGTATATATTATGGATACATATCTATCGATGCCGAAGTGAATACGGAGATTGATATATACGAAAGTGTTGAAATAGTCAACGGCGCACCAATCTTTTACTCACGACTCGATAATGAAGAAAATCTCTTTCAGGATGGACGAATTATATGTGGCCTGCGAAATTCCCGCAAAAGTTTTACGTTTGAATGTTATCCAGACACAAGCGACATAAGCGACCCAAGTTTTTCCATTCACCACGGAGCAAGTACATTGACAACGAACGTAGTATTTAATGATTTAAGTATAGTAAATAGTTATTTTGATATTATTGTTACAGCTATTGACAATTTCAATAATATTGATTCAACAATGGTACGTATTTATATTACTTTACCATCATTGAGTGGTGGTAGATGATGATAGAGTTGTTGGTGATGGTAGAGTCTAATTAAGTTAAAATCATTAAAAAAAAATAAATAATTTGAATATATGACAGAATTTACATTATTAAATGGATTATTAATTAAATTGTATACAAATAAAAATTCAACAATTTTTAATTCGGGCGCTTTAGAAGTACAAAAAAATATAGATGTTAATGGAATATTTGGTTTAATATATGATGATTATGATGTAAAAGATGAGCTTAAGAAAAAATGGGAAAGAGAATATAGAGATATAAAAATATATACAGTAGCAAAACGAAAAAAAACAATAAGAATGGATTCAAAATTATTGTTTGCAAATAAAATGAAAGAATCAATATATACACCAGTAACTTATTTAAAGTTTGAAGATATACCAGAATCAACAGATAAAAATACCTTATTTTTTATAAAGAAAGATGGAAGTACTGGATCTAGACATGTATATATATCTAAATATCAAGATTTATCAAATTGTATTTCAAATATAGATTGTGCTAATCAATATATATTACAAGAATCTATGGGGCAACCTGATTTATATGATGAAAAAAGATATAAAATTAGAGTTCATGTAATTTTACATAATAATGAAGTATATTTACATAAAAAAACATTTGCGACAGTAAGTTGTGAAAAATATTCCGTTGGTGGAATAAAAGATAAATTTATTGGAATTAGAAATGAAGATTTACAAAAAATGAATGTAATATGTCAAGCAAATAGTGAAAAATTTATATTATATAATGAAATAGATAATTATGAATTAATTGAACAAAATATAATATTAGCATTAAAAGATTTTAAAACATATTATACAAATGAAATAAATACTATTGGGGATAGAGAATTTAGTATATTAGGCTTTGATTTTGTAGTAGATGCTGATAAAAATGTTAATATTATAGAAATAAATCATAGATCAAATTATCATCATCCAAAAGAAATTAGTAGTAAAACAGATGATTTATGTATGAGAGATTTATTTATATTATTAATAACAGGAGAAATAGAAAAAACAGACTTATATAAAATATAATTTATTGATTAATTAATTTATGATAAATATTTTTAATTTTTATAAATGATAGTTTTTGTGTTGTAGATAAAATGTTTGGATCAATAAATTTAAATAATTTATTACAATAGTTTTCAAATGATGTATTATGAGAGAAGTTATAATTATGATATTTATTTTTATGATATAATTGTTGTAAGATAATTTTATAATAAATATATTGTTGTCTTCTATTAAATTTGATATCATTAAAGATATTAAATTTAATATATCTATTAACATATTTTAAACACATAAATACATCAGTATACCCTAGATATGTTGTAATTTTATGAATTAAAATATCAGGTAAATGATCAATCATTAGTATTTTTTATATGTATAAAAAAGTATAATAGATCAATTTTTTAAAATAAAGAAATAAATAATATGAAGACAATATTGCCATCAGAAATTTTAGACTATATATTTCAATTTATAAACTTTAATAATATAACTAATAGATTAAAGTCAATAAATGAAGATAAAATAGAATTATATATGTTTTTTATAAAAAATAACATGAATTCTTATTATGAATCTGCCCACGCATCACATAGAATGAAAATATTAGAAGGAGAAAAGGAGAAAATATTTAGAAAATGTTGTATAAGATTATTAATATTTAATAATTTTGTACAAAGCTGTAAGATGTATTATGTAAAGGGAAACAATGGATTAATTTTATCTAAAGAAGATAAAGTATTGTTTAAGAATAAATTAAAATTGAAAAATTGAAAAATTGAAAATAATATAAAGTATTAATCATAATAATAGAATTATGGATTTATCAAAGAAATATCAAAAAAAAACTAATAAAGAACATATATTATCAAACCCAGATACTTATATTGGTTCAGTTGAAAATGTAGAACATATTGATTATATATTTGATGATGAATCTAATTCTATTAAATCCTCAGAAATTCAATTAATTCCTGGATTATTTAAGTTATTTGATGAAGGAATTGTAAATTCTAGAGATCATGCTATACGTATGATGACAGTAGAGGATGAAGATAAACATAATGTTAGTAAAATAGAAGTTTCAGTTAGTGATGATGGTACTATTTCATTATATAATGATGGAAATGGTATAGATATTGAAAAACATCCAGAATATAATATTTGGATCCCAGAAATGATTTTTGGCCATTTAAGAACAGGAACAAATTATAATAAAGATGAAAAAAAAATAGTAGGTGGAAAAAATGGTTTTGGTGTAAAATTAATTTATATTTGGTCAACCTATGGAGAGTTAGAAACAGTAGATCATCGTCGTGGATTAAAGTATTCACAAAAATTTACAGAGAATTTAGATAAAATTCATGAACCTATTATAACTAAGAGTAAAGTGAAACCATATACTAAAATTTTATTTAAACCAGATTATAAACGATTTGGCATTGAAAATATTTCAAAAGATATGTTAGCATTATTAAAAAAGCGAACATATGATATTGCGGCGGTTACAACTAGAAGTGTAAAAGTAAAATGGAATAATGTACATGTCCCAGTAAAAGACTTTACTGATTATGTAGATATGTATATTGGAAATAAAAGTGAAAGTTCCCGTGTATATGAACAATGTAATGAACGATGGGAATATGTTATTGCCCTATCTAAAACAGATGAGTTTAATCAAGTTTCATTTGTTAATGGAATTTCTACATCTAAAGGTGGTAAACATGTAGAATATATTTTAAATCAAATAATTAAGAAAATTGTAGCATATATTCAGAAAAAGAAAAAAATGGATGTAAAACCTGCTGCTATTAAGGATCAATTAATGTTATTCATCAGATGTGATATTGAAAATCCAGCATTTGATAGCCAAACAAAAGATTATATGAATACACCTATATCTAAATTTGGATCTACGTGTGTAGTAAGTGATAAATTTATTGAAAAAATTATAAAAATGGGTGTAATGGATCAAGCATGTGAAGTTACAACAATTAAAGAAAATAAATCAGCTAAAAAGAGTGATGGGAATAAAACAAAAAATTTAAGAGGAATACCAAAATTAGTAGATGCTAATTATGCTGGAACAAGTAAATCTAATTTATGTACTATTATATTTTGTGAGGGAGATTCAGCTAAAGCAGGAATTATATCTGGATTAAGCAAAGAAGATAGAAATATTTATGGAATTTATCCGATGAAAGGTAAATTATTTAATGTTCGTGGTGAAACTGTGAAAAAAATAAATGAAAATAAAGAAGTTATTGAGATAAAACAAATTTTAGGGTTAGAAGCAGATAAACAATATAATACATTAGAAGATGTTAAATCTAAATTAAGATATGGAAAAATATTATTTATGACTGATCAAGATTTAGATGGTTCGCATATTAAAGGATTATGTGTTAATCTTTTTGAGAATCAGTGGAATTCTTTAATTAAATTAAATATTATTGGTTTCATGAATACTCCTATTCTTAAAGCTAAAAAAGGTAACCAAGAATTAAATTTCTATAATGAAAATGATTATTTATATTGGAAAGAAAATGTTATGGTAGGAAATTGGAATATTAAATATTATAAAGGATTAGGTACTAGCTCTAGTAAAGAATTTAAAGAATATTTTAAAGATAAAAAAGTAGTATATTTTAGTTATACAGATACTTGTAAGGATAATGTAGATATGGTATTTAATAAAAAACGATCTGATGATAGAAAGAATTGGTTATCAGAATATAATAGAAAAGATGTTGTTGATGTAAAAAAATCTAGTATATCTTATACAGAATTCTTCAATAAGGAAATGAAACATTTTTCAAAATATGATTGTGATCGTTCAATTCCAAATTTAGTAGATGGACTTAAAATTAGTCAACGTAAAATTTTATATTCGGCATTTAAAAAAAATTTAGTTCATGAAATTAAAGTAGCACAGTTTAGTGGTTATGTATCAGAACATTCATGTTATCATCATGGAGAAGCTAGTTTAAATGGAGCAATTATTGGCTTAGCACAAAACTATGTTGGTTCAAACAATTTAAATTTATTTAAACCAAATGGTCAATTTGGTACTAGATTAAATGGTGGTAAAGATAGTGCTAGTGAAAGATATATTTATACTCAATTATCTGAATTAACTAGATTTATTTTTAGAGTAGAAGATGATCCTATTTTAGACTATTTAGATGATGATGGAACATTAGTAGAACCTATTTATTATGTACCAATCATTCCTATGATTTTAGTAAATGGATCAAAAGGTATTGGCACAGGGTTTAGTACCGAAATTTTATGTTATAATCCAGAAACAATTATTAATTACTTATGTGATTATTTACAAGATAAACCATTAGAATATACGTTCATTCCATATTATAAAGGATTTAAAGGGTCTATTAAGGAAATAACTGAACATAAATATTTAGTTTCAGGCTGTTATGAGGTAAAGAATAATGAATATGTATATATTACTGAATTACCAATTGGTTCATGGACTGATGACTATAAAAAATATATTGAAACATTAATATCAGATCCAAAATCTGATGTAATTGATTATAATGATCTAAGTACTGATACAGTTGTTGAATTTACTATTAAATTTACTAAAAATTCTGTTTCAAAATATAATAAAGAAGAATTAGAAAAACTTTTAAAAATAAATACAACATTAAGTACTACAAATATGAATGCATTTGATAATAATGAATGTTTAAAACAATTTAAAAATCCTGTAGAGATAATTAATTCATTTATCGATATTAGAAAATTATATTATAAAAAACGTAAAGATTATATCATATTAAAACTAGAAAAAACATATTTAATTTATAAAAATAAATGTAAATATATTTATAATATTTTAAATGATATTATTGATCTAAGGAAAAAATCTAAAAATCAAATTATAGGCATCTTAAATAAGTATAATTTTGACATAATTGATAATGATAATGACTTTAAATATTTACTTAAAATGCCTATGGATAGTGTTTCACAAGAAAATATAGACGATTTAACAAATAAATTACATAGTATTGAATCAGAATTAAATAAACTTAAATCTACTACTATAAATGAATTATGGTTAAATGATTTATTAGAATTAAAAAAACATTATATTGTTTTTAATAAAAAAGTATTATAAAATATAATTAAATGTGCATATAAAATAAGAATACATATGACAACTAGAGGTAACATATTCAAAGATGTTGATTTTGTAGGCATAGTTAAATCAACATATAACTCAATAGCGATTGTATTTACTCCCATAACTAATCTTTTTAGTTTTCCAACAGATGTAATCTCATTATTTAATAAATTTTTATATTTAATGAAAGTTATAATGTTGCTAATTTTTTTATTCATAGTGGCTGTTTGTATATCATGGTTTATGCATTTAGATCCTAGACAAAAAATGGTTTTATGGTTGTATTTGGTTCTAATTTTATCAGTACAATTTTTAGCACAATATGGAATGATACCTTGCGCTGAGTTACCTAAAAAAGATGGAGGCGGTTGTACTAGTGGAATAAGTGCTATAATGAGTATAAAACCTCCAGATAAAGCTAAATATAGAGAAAAATTTCTTACTAAATATTTAACTCCAGGGTTTCCAGAAGTTGGTGAAACAATTTTAAGTGTAGGATTATCTAATATATTTTTTATAATATTTATAATAATTATTAAAGGTCCGTGGTGGAAATTATTAGGCGATCCCAAGGATAGAGAAATTGAAGATTCGCATGATCAAATTAATAAAGTTAACGATAAATTAGAAAAAACATTTGAAGACATAACAGAAATTAAAAAGTCAATATCTATTTAAATAAAAAATAGAACCTTACATAGATTATGAAAGTTAAAAAGAACTAGATATTTAACTGTTTTCATAATAATTTATGTCATTATTAAAATATAATATATCTATATTTTAATATGGATTCTTATAGTCCAGAATATAATATTAAAAAATATAGTAAAAAAACTATTAAAAAAATAATAACATCAACTAATAAAACAAAAAAAAAATTTAGTGACATAAAACATATTATAGATTCTGATGGAAAAAATATTTTACATATTGAAAAAGATAAAAAAAAAATAAAACAAATATTAATTAACAATATTATTAAATATTATAAAATTAATCCAAAAAATATTATACCACCAAGACAGTGTTATAGTAATTGTTGGTTCAATGTTTTATTTATGATGCATTTTATAAGCGATAAAGGTAGAAAATTTTTCGAACCCTTGAGATTACTAATGATAAACGGAAATTATGATGAATCATTAATAAAGTCTACTCGCATTCAAAAATTTAAAAAAGCATTGTTTTTATTTAATATTGCAATAGATTCTGTATTAACTGGTTCTAGTTTTGCTAAAAAATTAGATACAAATGAATTAATTACATATATTTATGACAGTATAAAAGTTAAAAAAAGTTGGATTAAAAAAAAAGGTGAATTTGGAAATTCATTAGATTATTTTTTAGCATTAATGAAATTAATTTATAAACAAGAATTCATCCACTTTCTAATCTTAAATAAATTTATAGACGTAAATAATATATTATCTATTCCTAATACTATTAAGTTATCATACTTACCTGAATTAATAATTATTGAAATTTATGATGAACCTAGTAAAAAAATTACTAATAAAACTTCTAGTATTTTTATTGAATATGATTATAAAAAGTATACATATACCTTAGATAGTATTTGTGTAAGAGATATATATAAACAACATGTAGGCTGTTATATTACTTTAAATAAAGAAGATTATTTTTTTGATGGCGATTCTAAAAATAGAATAAAAAAACAACCATTTAATAGTAAAAAGTTATTAAATAGTAGTAAAATTGTAACATTTGATAAAACTTCTGCTAAATTTAATTTAATGTCTGGTTATCAAATTTTATATTATTTTAGAAATAATTAATCTAACATATATATATCTTATGTATAATCAATCTGGTGGTAATGTAATATGGCATAATAATTCCAGCAATTCAACATGGAAAGAATTGCCAGGCCAAGAATATTCAGTATTAGAAAAAAACCTCTTAATTAAATTAAATGCTATACCTAATATTACTAGTGTTGTTACACGTGGTCGTTTTAAAGGAAGAGTAAAAAAATTAGATACCTGGTGGAATAATCCATATACAATATATCCTATGACTACATCTTTTCATGATCTAATAAAAGATAAGAGTTTTGATTATATTGCTCAAATTTCACTTGATTTGAGTGAAATAATAATTAGACGTCAACAAGATAGAGATAAATTAATAGAGTTAACTGGTGATAAAGCACATGAAAATTATCTTAATTCATTAATAAATGCTAGAGAATATGTTAGAAACCTTTTAACTGAAATAACAAGAAAAAAACATTCAACTACAGAACATATACGATCTCCAGTAAGAATAGATTCTAAAATTTCTCCTGAAGAATCTACTAGATTATCTCATCATGATACTGGTAATCATCATGATACTGGTAAATTATCTTATTTAGCACCTGAATTTGTTCCTGGAAATACACTATCAATCTCTAATAATTTTATACCTACGCAACAATTTCATTATCCTCATTTACATCCTTCATTTGATTCTTCTTTATATGATTTATTTTATGATCCATCTTGTAATTGTTATTATTGGTTAAATAAAGTAACAAATGAGGTAATTTATGTTAATTCATATTTTTAATATGAAAATTTAGGTAATTGCTTTTCTATTTTATTAGATGTTATAATTGGTCTATCCATTAATGTATATATATTATTTTTATCATTACTATATATATTATTACTTACTAATAATGATTTAATTTCGTGAATTCCGTCTGTTAACATTTTACTATTCATATCACTTAAATTAGTAATAAAATAATATTTAGTATAAATATTTGTCATTACTAATGTTAATACATCTTTATTAATCTGATATTTATTTTCGAGTTTACTTGTTATATTATTTAATAAATAATTTATATTTTTTATGTTAAAATATTGTTTTTCTAATTTATTTCTTTCACATGTATTAAATATTCCGTCTCTATAGTCAATCGGATTATTAGTATAGGGGTTTTTATCGAATAGTGATAAATGAGATGGTGTTTGAATTATATTTTTATTTGACATAATAATATATAATATATATATATATATTATTATTATGGATATTACATATATAATAATTTTAGCACTATGTTTAATACTTATATTATGCGTCGTTTTATATTTAATATTTATGGTACCAGTTGTAACTAGTGGTAATATAAAATATGTAGATTGTCCTGATTTTTGGGTAAATACTAGTAAAATTACAGATTCCTCTGACAATGTCGTAGATGTGTCCGCAGGTTGTTATGTTACAAATACTTCTTCATGGCATAACATAGGTAAATGTATACCATATGAAAGTGGTGGTGTTTCATATTTAGATTATTGTGTTCACGATTCTAATGCTCATACTCTGACGAATAGTCAATACGCCAACAATCTTGCTAATAATTATTATGTAGGATTAGATTTAGCTAGTCTACAACAAACATCTGATTGTGATAAATATAGATGGGCAAAACTAAATGAAATTTCATGGAATGGTATATCTAATAATTATAATTTAATTAATGGGTGTAATTCAAAATAATTATATTTAAATCGATGTATGTTATTTATATAAAATAAATTTTATATATATATATATAATGAATAGTCTATATAAAATAATTATTACAGCAATAATTATTATTATACTATTTTTTATATTATTATTTCAAGAAGAAATTAATGATTTTTTAAAGAATATATTAATATCATCTAGTAATACTACACCAAGTGATTGTCCAGATTATTGGATCAAATATAGTAAGCATAGAAACAGCACAGGTGATGACTTTAAATATGGTTGTTATATTGATGCTAAAAAACAACCAGATGTTGTTTATAATGGAGGAAGATGTAATTATATAAATGGAGTAAGAACTAATTTTGGTAATATGCCAAATTATTGTGATGTTTCACAAAGTAATGCTATTGGTGATAATTTAAATCTTAGTAATACTAGATCTGGTATACAATTAATAGACGGATGGCAAAGTTTTTTTAAAATGGAAAATTTACCTGCTGTAGTTTCAATAGCTCCACAACAGCCTAAAACATGGGTTCCTGGAAGAGATACAGATGGTGTTGATGCTAGTTCAAATGATCATTTAGAACTTAGATATGTAGTATTATATAAATATACTGATCGTCAGGAGGTTTCTAGTGGTTCTGAAACTATAAGAAAATATACTCTAGCTAATGATAATGTAATAGGTACACCTATTAGTTTATATGATGCTGAATCATTTAGCGGACCTTCATATACTATTACAGGCGTAGAAGCTTTTAATACACAAGCAGCTACTATTAAGAATAATTTTGGATATAGTTCTAATTTAGATTTAGATTATCCAAGTAATGCTCTAGACATTGACTTAACAAAATATTATAAAAATATTTATAAATGCGATACAGATAGATTGAATACTTACGCTAATACCGGAAGCGAAGGTCTAAGTACACGAACGATAGCTTGTCCAACTACATGGAGAGCGACTATACCTGATTTACCTGTTGATACAAGTTATGTACTTATTTATATTGGTGCATACCCTGAAAATTACGTTAATTTTACACCAGATAATAGTGGCGCTTATGTAGTAAGTATATATGATAAATTAACAAAATCATATATAACAAAAGAAATAGCAACAGTTCTACCATCCAATCACTCAATTTATTTAAAAAATGCTAGTGAAACTGGTGATGGAGTTGATTTTTTAGGTAATGTAGAAAGTCAACAAAATGATGGATCTAAATCTTTATCTGATTATGGTCCCCGTTTATATATTGGATATTTAGATATATATATACCATATTATGATCCAGATATTAATACAGATGGATCGCATAATACAGTAGCTGGTTATGAAATGAGTGTGTTTGATAAATTAAATTATTGTCAAAAAAGAACTTGGGCTATGAAAAATGATATACATTGGTCAGGTATAACAGACAATCCTACTTTAAGACAATGTAATTCAAGCGATTTCTTTTCACCTGTTAATTTTGATGTGTCGTTTTCTTTAACCGCAACACTAAATGATGATTGTTTGTGGAGTGATATCTCTAATAATTTTTATAATAGTAATAAAGAACTATGTGTTACTGATTCATCTGACATATTAATAACATCGATTAATACTGTATCAGATAGTTTAAGCTGGGCTGATATTACTAATTTTTAAAAAATGAATATATTATTTTCATATATATAAATATATATATGGAAGATTTTAAAGAAAATGTTAATTATATAATTCTAGCAATATCACCCTTTATTGCTTATTATATATATTATGTAATTACTACAGAACTAACACCTACTAATTTTCCACCTAGAATAGCACAGTGTCCGGATTATTGGGTTTATGATAATTCTAACAATAGATGTTTTGGTAGTGCTTATCCTAACTATAGTGGAGATATTAGTAATTATACATATGATACTAATGGTAATTATGTATATGATAATAGTGGTACACTAACAATGAGAAGAGATGTTAATGATACGAGTTTTAATTTTAACACAGGCGATATATCAAATGCTAGTATTCATCATATTACTAATACTAATGGTAGACAATTTAATTATATTGATTTTGATTTATCATATAATACTTTGTGTGACAAATATAAGTGGGCAAAAAAACACAAAATAACATGGAGTGGTATATCATCTTTAGATGAAGATCATTGTATAAATACATCTAATATTGAAGAACTAGATAATACAAAGAATTTATTAGATGATTATAGAGATTATAATGCACGGCATAAAAATAATTTCAAAAATGAGGACACGTGGCATAATGATAGATCATTATTTCGAGATACTGAGTATATTAAAAATACATTAAGTTACATATTACTAGGTACTATTTTAATAGGAATTATTGTAGCTATAAAAGTATCTGTTTTTTCAGGTAACTCTGATAAAAATAAAGAAACAAATTATAATTCTGTATATATATTTTTATTCATATTTGTAGTTTTGATAATAAATCAAATTATTTAATATAAAAAGATATGTTAATATTATTAATAATATTAACATGGAATATATCGATTATGATGAAATATTGAATCGCAAATCTATTGCAACTGTCATACAAAAAAAATTAGAAGAAATAATTACTAGTGATGATGTAACATGTAAGAGAGGAATATATATACACGGAGAGTCGGGTGTAGGCAAGACAACATTTATAATAAAACTGATAAAAAACTTAAATTATGATATAATTTATTATGATGGTAGTGATTTAAGAAATAAATTTTCCATGGAAAATATAGCAGATAATAACATATCTAAATATAATGTGTCTAAATTATTAACTGGTGAACATAAACGAATAGTTATTGTTATGGATGATATTGAAAGCATGAATACAGGTGATAAAGGAGGTATAAATGCTCTTTCAAAATTAATTAGACCAAAAAAAACAAAAAAACAGAAAA
>Ga0160422_10001823_pt1 | contig 13288 bp, 13 predicted proteins | sample Fk160mmetaG_FD_108192 | JGI IMG/M metagenome (GOLD analysis project Ga0160422, IMG submission 108192) | Marine microbial communities from the Central Pacific Ocean - Fk160115 60m metaG | ecosystem: Environmental > Aquatic > Marine > Oceanic > Photic zone | place: The Central Pacific Ocean...
AAAATAAATAAATCAATAAAATCAATAGCTTTTGTTCACCTCTTGATAAAATATTACCGGAATCTTGTTTATTTATTTTCACGCTAAGGTCGGAAATTTGCGGACCTATAGAAGTAAATCCCCTTGATTGATCCTTAACAAAAGACTCCCTTAACTCCTCTAATAAGTTATCTTTCCAGCCTTTATCATAAGTAATTGAGATCTCCTTAAACTTATCTTTTAGGTTTTCAGGTATAGACAAAGAATCTACAAAAGACGGAAAACTTTTCAAGAAAGAATCTATAAACTCTAACTTCATTTCGGTTAATTTCTGGGATAAATCAATGAAGACTTTTGTCCAAGATTTTAGCTCAGATGAAGAGCTTTTTTTAAGCGCTCTATTTCTTTGAGCAAGTGCTTTTTTAAACTTCAAATGATTTGTTTTGTAATCATGTTCCACGTGAAACATAAGGTAATCTATAAAAGACCTCCTATTTTCTTTTGGTGCCTCTAGAAGATTCAAAGAGAAATTATTTAGTATTAGGGGCAGAAAATTATATTGAGAGTTTCCTTCACTAGATTTAATAGAGGACGATAAATCCTTGGTAAGAGAAAACTTTTCTTCATCTAATATTGCGTCAACTTTAAAAAAACTTGATTCAAAATTTATCAATGCATTTAAGGAAGAAGTTCTAAAAGATTTTTTAGATAAAATAAAAAAGATTGCTTCTAAGAAAGATGACTTACCTGCTCCATTTTTTCCGAGAATTAAATTATTTTTTCCTAGGTTGAAGGAAGAGCTTTTAAATGATCTAAAGTTATTTAAATGTATTTTTGAAAGAGACATTTCATCATAACCTCATCGGCATGATTACATGCATCAAATCATCATTAGAAGAGTTTTTAACAAGACAAGAATTTTCTGATCCAAAGAAAATAAACTCAACATCGTCTTCAGGTAGATAATTTAAAGACTCTTGAACGTAGTTTATGTTGAAACCAATTTCAAAGTCTTCACCAGAATAAATAACGTCTAACTCTTCCTCTGCACTTTCTTTGTTTGGGTTGTTCGCAAGAATTTTTAATTTATCTTTGCTTAATTCAAACTTAACTCCTCTGAACTTCTCGTTAGAAAGTACAGCAGATCTTGAAAGCGCTGTGAGAATGGGAGACTTTGATGTTTCAAGAGATTGTTCCTCGCCTGAAGGAAAAACTTTTTTATAATCTGGATAAGCTCCTTCTATCAACTTACTTATAAAGGTAAAATTTTCAGACTGTATCTTTAGTTGAGAATTATTTGATGAGAAAGAAATTTCTTCAGGAAATAAATTAAGAATTCTTTGTAACTCTAGCGCAGTTGATCTTGGAATAATTAATTTCCTATCTTCCAATTCTTCATTGTGAGAATAAGACCCCCAAGCTAGTCTATGACCATCAGTTGCGACCATGTTTATTTTTTTTTGGGCAGTTTCAAATAATAATCCGTTAAGATAATATCTAACATCTGCTTGGGCCATTGCAAAGCTTGTGCATTCTAAAACTTTCCCAAATTTGTTTGCATCTAATGAAATATTAAAATTGTAATCTTCCAGATCCACGAATGGAAAATCTTGTACAGGCAGCACAGCTAAATCTGCTTGAAAACTTAATGCTGAGATTTCTAGTTGATTTTCTGTCAGCTCAAAATTTAATTCGGTATTGTCTGGAACTGATCTTATCAACTCAAACAATTTCCTGGCTGATACAGTAGTTTCTCCGTCTTCAAAAATAGTACAGTCTTCAATGATTAATGAAAGTTGCCTTTCTAAATCTGTGGCAACAATTGTTAGATTTCCCTTATTTGCCTTTAATAAAACATTAGAGAGTATTGGGATAGTTTGTCTTTTCTCTGCAATTGAAGAACACAAAGAGAGTTTATCTCCTAAAGCTTCTTTTTTTGCAGAAAATTTCATGCTGTAAGGGCTCTTATTAGCTTTGTGTAATCTTCAGCTATATCGGCATCTTCGTCTCTTAATGCCTTGATCCTTCTGCAGGCATGCAAGACTGTTGTATGGTCTCTCCCGCCAAAAGAATCACCTATTTCCGGCAAACTGTGATTTGTCAATTCTTTTGATAGACACATAGAAACTTGTCTTGGCCTGGCTAAAGAACGCGTTCTTTTACTTGATAACAGGTCAGAAACCCTTATGTTGTAGTAGTCAGAAACAGTTTTTTGAATATTTTCTATGCTTATTTGCCGCTGTTGTATAGCAAGAAGATCTTTCAACGATTCCTTAATTAGGTTTATATCAATATTTCTGTTTGTAAATTTAGCATTTGCACCTACTCTTCTTAAGGCCCCCTCAAGCTCTCTTACATTGGATCTTATTTTTTCAGCAATGTAAAATGCACATTCCTCAGATAAGCTAAGTTGCATTTCCTCTGCCTTTGTTAAAAGAATTGCAACTCTTGTTTCAAGTTCGGGAGGCTCTATGCTAACCGGAAGCCCCCATCCAAGTCTTGATTTAAGCCTTTCCTCAAGACCATCTATCTCTTTTGGGTATTTATCACAAGTTAAGATCATTTGTTGACCTCCTTCTAACAAAGTGTTGAAAGTGTGAAAAAGTTCCTCTTGAGATTGTTCTTTACCAGCAAAAAACTGAATATCGTCGATTAATAGGGCATCTACAGACCTATAAAAATTTTTGAAGTCATTAATAGACCCTAATTGAAGACATTTAACCATGTCACTAACAAATCTCTCTGAATGAACATATACAATATTTTTAGATTTATCATGTTCTAAGAGCCTATTACCAACAGCATGCATTAGGTGAGTTTTTCCGAGACCTACTCCTCCATATATAAACAATGGATTATATGCAGCATTTTTTGACTCTGAAACCTGCTTTGCTGCTGCAAGAGCTATATTATTTGATTTCCCTTCAACAAACGTTTCAAAAGTGTAATCAAGATTCAAAGTGTTTTCTTTGTTTAAAAAAAGACTAAGATTTTTATTTTTTTCCTTATTAATCAATGGTTTACGCACCGATATTAATTCATATACAAGTGGTAAATCACTAAATTCACCTTTTAGTAGGTGTTTTCTTATTATTTCGTCATAATTTTCTCTTACATGCTCTTTGATAAAGGCGTTTGGGGCAAGGATAAAAAGATCTTTGCTGCCTGATGGTGATTTATGAGTTGTAAATTCCAAAGGATTAATCCAGGCGTTGTATTCTTCGGAAGACATTTCTTCCTGCAAAGCTTTTTTACATTTTTTCCAAGATTTAATCATCACTATATCTAAAAAGATAATATACTTTATGCACAAAGTTATCCACAGGATATGTTATTAATTTTCTGTGGATAACCTGTTAATTTTTGTTTTTTTTATTTCTTTTTTTATTTTTCTTGATTTTATCTTTACTATCTATAATATTCACTTCCTCTAAAGAACTTGAAAAAATGAAAAGAACATATCAGCCAAGCAAGCTTAAAAGAAAAAGGACTCACGGCTTTAGGGCAAGAAATTCTAGTGTCTCTGGGAAGCAAGTTATAAAAAGCCGAAGAAACAAGGGCAGAAAGTCTCTTACGGTTTAAAATTGTCATACAAAGCTCTTAGCGGAAGGAATGACTTCGATGAAGTCTTTAGCAATCCGAATAAGAAAATATATTCTGAACATTTTAGAATTCTAGTAATGATAAATAACAAGGAATTTAAACTAGGTATGCTTCTTCCGAAGAAAAATATTAAACTTGCTGTGAATAGAAACTATTTAAAGAGAATTGTCAGAAATCTGTCAAAAGATTTTTTCGCTGAATCAAAAATCTCATTGATCTTTGTTTCTAAAAAAAGAATTTTAAACTTTAAAAAAGAAAAATTAAGGAGAGAAATAAAAACTCTATTTTTAGAATTGGTGAAGGTTGTTGAATGAAAAAAATATTTATTTTTTTAATTAAAATTTACCAGGTAACTTTAAGCCCCCTATTGGGATCAAATTGCCGATTTCATCCAACTTGTAGCCAATATACAATTGAAGCAATTACAAAACACGGTGTTTATTCAGGAATTAAACTTGGAATAAAAAGAATAGCAAAATGCCATCCATGGGGAAAAAGCGGGTTTGATCCTGTTCCAGAGAAAAAAGAATAATGGAAAACTTTCAAAGATATTTTTTGATAGCTTGCGTCTTTATTATGAGCTATTTTCTTGTAATTAGATGGGACCCTCCAACAAATAATCAATATAAAGAAGGGTCTATAGATGAAGTAAGCACTTACTCACAAAATGAAGAGTTTGGCTTTATTGATGAAACTATAAGAGATCAGCCTGATGAATATATTACAGACTCTACATCATCATCTTGCAATTCTATAAATAATTATGAGATAGATTCAAACAATTGGAGAATAATAATTAATTTAAAAGACGGCTCTATAAATAAGGCAGAGCTAAGAAATTATCCTGAAGAGATAGATTCAAACAATAACAAGCTTATGTTCGATGCTTGTGGTAGAAATGAGTATTCGCAAGTATCAGGATTTGTTTTTGGAGAAAATGTAAATCAAGATTTTTCAGATTTTGAAGTCAAGGATATAGACACAAGTTCAATTGAGAAAAGCTATACATTTGCAAGAGAGTCCTCTTCTGTTCGGGAATCTAAGATAATTTATTTTAATCGTGAGAATTATTTTATAAAAGTTAAGCATGTTGTTAAGAACTTATCGTCTGAAGTAATAAATTCCTCATCATATTCAAAGATAGAAAGAAACTCATTAAAACCTCCTGGAATAGATGGAGCGTTTTTTGGAGATCCGGCTAACTTTGCATACCTAGGCCCAGTCTTTTCAACAGAGTCTGATAATTATCAAAAGGTTGGTCTGAGTGAATTAGAGGAAACTGATTTTAAAGAAAATTCTATTAAAGGCTGGGCTGCTTTTTTAGAACACTACTTTCTAACAGCAATTATTCCGGATCAACAAAATATAAATATATTCGTAGGGAAAAAAAATAAGACAAATGAAAAGTTTTCGGTTGGAGTTGTTGGAAGGCCTGAAAAAATCCAGCCCTCTCAAGAGACTAGCTTCACTTATTCACTTTTTTTTGGACCCAAAGTTCAATCAGAGTTATCCAAAGTTAACCAGGACCTTCCTTTAGCCGTTGATTATGGATTTTTATATTGGATAGGTCAGCCAATGTTTCTTGCAATGCAATTCTTTTTTGACATAGTAGGCAACTGGGGCTGGGCAATTGTTTTAGTTACTTTGCTAATTAAAATAATTTTGTGGCCTTTGTCATACGTATCTTATAAATCAATGGGTAAAATGAGGCAGATTCAACCTCAACTTAAAGATATTCAAGAAAGACTGTCTGGAGATCGTCAAGCAATGTCACAAGCCATGATGAAGCTATATAAGGATGAAAAAGTTAATCCTGCTCTTGGATGCTTGCCAATGTTGCTTCAAATGCCCTTTTTCCTTGCTTTTTATTGGGTTTTAATTGAGACCGTAGAGCTCAGATATGCTCCTTTTCTGATCTGGATCACTGATTTGTCTTCCAGAGACCCCCTTTTCATATTACCCATTTTGAATATTGGGGCCATGTGGGCAATGCAATTACTTCAGCCGCAGCCTGCCGGTATAGATCCTATGCAAGCAAGGATATTTAAGTTCATGCCCTTAATTTTTGGGGTAATGTTCGCTTTTTTTCCTGCAGGTTTGGTGTTGTATTGGCTTATAAATTCCATCGTATCTGCGATTCAAATGCTTTTGCATTCGCCAAGAAGTGCTAAGTGAGAAAAAAACTATCGTAGCCTGCTCAACACCTCCAGGAAGAGGTGCTATTTCTACTGTAAGGCTATCTGGCAATAAGGCAATAGATATTGTCCAAAAAATTACAAGAAAAAAGTTAAAAAAGAAGTCGCATATTCTTAATTTTCCATTAGATAAAGCCTTAAAAGAAAAGTGTGTACTTACTATTTATAGGTCTCCTAATTCCTATACTGGAGAAAACGTGGTAGAAATTTCGACCCACGGCAACCCCCTTATTGTAGAGAAAGTGATACAACAATGCTTAAATGCTGGTGCTTTTATAGCTGAACCAGGAGAATTCACTTTAAGAGCTTATTTGAACAACAAACTTACTATCGATCAATCTGAAGCAGTAATAGATGTTATTAATGCTAATTCTTCGGCTTCACTTAAAGCAGCTCAAAACAGTCTTGACGGGGGTCTCAGAGTGAGAATTTCAGAAGTTCAACAAAAACTAAGAGAAACTAGGGTGTTAGTAGAAACATTAATCGATTTTGTTGATGAAGACGTTAATATATTTATCGAAGAAGTTAAAGATAAAATAGAGGACTTTAAAGGATTTTTTAAATCTTTTGATGAAGATATGAAGGCTTATAGCTCTATTTCTAACGATGTTAAAGTTGTTGTTATAGGCCTTCCAAACTCTGGAAAATCTACACTAATAAACGCGATTATCGGTGAAAAAGTATCTATTGTTAGCGAAAAAGCTGGAACTACTAGAGATATTGTATCTTCAGCTTGTTCAATAGGTGGAGTAAGATTTTTATTCAAAGACACTGCAGGGATCAGAGAATCTTCTGATGAAATAGAAGAAGAAGGAATAAAGTTGTCAAAAAGGGCGCTGAAAAGCGCTGACATAGCTATATATCTTGCTGAAAAAGAAATAGACTTCAAAAAACTCCCAGTATTTAAAAGTAAGAAAAACATATTTGTTGTTAATAAGATCGATATTAATCATAGTAAGGCGCCTAAAGGAGGATTTGCCATTTCTGCTAAAACCAAAAAAAACCTGAAGCCCCTCAAAGAAGAGCTTGTTAAAAGCTACTCAAATCTTGATCAGGCAGAGCTCCTATCAGTAAACTTAAGGCATTTGAATTTAATAAAAAAAGCCTTTAAAAAAATATCTTTAATTTCCCCTTCTTTGATTGTTTCTAATTTAGAACTTGTAGCAGAAAATCTTAAAAATTGTGACGAACTGCTTGGTGATGTGTACGATCCAATCTCATCAGATGATATGTTAGGTCAGATATTTAATAGGTTTTGTATAGGAAAGTAACCCTGTTGATAATTTTGTATAACATGTTAAAACTAGATTAAATGAATTAAGAAGTTTTTTTTATTCACAAGTAATACAGCTTTATGTGCAGAATTCACACAAAAAATTTACATAGATTTAAATAGCTCTAGCCCAATAGGCGACGGCAAGAATTTGGTTATCAACAGGATTTTGGGGGACCAATAACAATAACAATATAAACTAAATACTATATAAATAATTTATATAATATTAATAATGAATGTGGATATTATTGTTATTGGAGGAGGGCATGCAGGATGCGAGTCTGCATATGCTGCCTCAAGATTTAATAAAAAAGTCTTGCTTGTAACACACGATACTTCTTCCATAGGGCAGATGTCATGTAATCCTGCTATTGGAGGTTTGGGTAAAAGTCACCTGGTGAGAGAAATAGATGCTATGGGCGGACTAATGGCTGTTTGTGCAGACAAAGCAGGCATCCACTTTAAGATCTTAAATTCTTCAAAAGGGCCAGCAGTTAGGGCTACAAGATCTCAGTCAGATAGATTGTTATACAGTAATGCAGTAAAGTCTATTATCGATAGTAAGCACTCACTATATACAATATCAGATGAGGTTATTGATATTGAAATTAAAAATGGAAATGCCACGGGAGTGAAGCTAAAAAGTGGCGAAGTCATAAACGCACAAAAAATAATTTTAACTGCAGGTACCTTTCTGAACGGCAAGTTGTTTACCGGGGAAGAAGAGGAAGATGGAGGAAGAAAAAAATCACAACCTTCGAAAATACTTGCTAACTGTTTGAGGAGCTTAGACCTAGGAGATGCAAGATTAAAAACTGGTACCCCACCTAGGATACTGGCATCTTCGATAGATTTCTCGGCTCTTGAGGTTCAGCCCGGAGACTCTCCTCGACCTTGTATGTCTTTTATAGGTTCTTCTGAAGATCACCCTAATCAAATGAACTGTTTTATCACAAGAACCAATGCACAGACTCATGACTTCATAAGATCTGGGCTTGATAGATCACCTATGTTTTCAGGAAGGATAGATGGAGTTGGACCAAGATATTGTCCCTCTATAGAAGATAAAATACACAGATTTGCCGATAAAGAGTCTCACCAGATATTTATAGAGCCAGAAGGCCTCTCGTCTAAAGAAGTTTATCCAAACGGCATATCTACAAGTATGCCGAAAGATATTCAAGAAAAAATGGTAAAAAGCATTTTAGGTTTTGAAAAAGCTAAAATCACTCAATTTGGTTATGCGGTTGAATATGACTTCTTTGATCCAAGAAATCTTTCCCATACACTGGAAACAAAGAACATTAAAAATCTCTATTTTGCAGGGCAAATAAACGGAACCACAGGCTATGAAGAAGCTGCCGCCCAGGGATTAGTTGCAGGAATTAACGCAGCCCTGAGCATTGAAGAGAAAGAACCTTGGATAGAGTCAAGGGCTAATAGTTACATCGGCGTATTGATAGATGATCTTATTACTTTAGGCACAAAAGAACCCTATAGGATGTTTACAAGCAGAGCTGAGCACAGGTTGCTCCTCAGAGAAGATAATGCTGATCAAAGACTAACCCCATATGCACATAGTTTAGGCATTATAAGCAGGAAAAGATGGAAAATTTTTCAAAGAAAAATGGCCAAAATTGAATCAGAAACACAAGCGCTAGAAAAAATTAAAATTGACCCATCTTCGTTTGGTGGAAAAAACACATCAAAACAACCATTACTTTCAGTTTTGAAAAGACCCGAGGCAAAGCTGGAAGATATCTATAAGCTTCTCAAGAGATCGCTCCCAGAAAAAGGCGTGCTTTTGGAAATAGAGACCAAAAAGAAATACGCTGGCTATATCGAAAGACAAAATAAAGAAATAAAAAAAATTCAGAAATACGAAAATGCAAAAATCCCAGAAGAAATAATCTTTTCAGACATTGTTGGATTATCTAACGAAGTAAAACAAAAATTAGAGAAGGTTTTGCCAAAAACTATAGCTCATGCGCAGAGAATCCCCGGAATAACACCTGCGGCCATATCCTTGTTGTTAGTTCATATCAAAAAAGAACAAAGCCTGCCAAAAAAGAGAATTGAATCTTGAAGAATTGCTAACGGCGTCGAGCTTAAATTTTACAGAGAAGCAAATCGACAAGGCTGACGTATTTATAAACCAAATTTTAAAATGGAACAAAACGAGAAACTTGGTATCTAGAAACTTAACCAAGAAAGATTTAGCAGAGCATTTTTTAGACTGTGCAGTTTTGCAAAAATTTCTCAAGGCAGGCTCGGTGATTGATTTAGGGTCTGGTTCAGGATTTCCTGGGATTTGTCTTGCGATAATTGACCCAGAAAGGAAAATAACTCTTGTAGACTCAAATAGAAAAAAGACGGCTTTTTTAACTCACGTAAAAAATGAGCTTAAATTAAATTCAGTTATTGTAAGAAATGAAAGGGTAGAAGATATAAATCAAATAAAAGATGAAAACATTGTTTGTAGAGCATTCAAGGGTCCAGAAGACATAATCAAAAGCTTGAAAGGCAAAATTACAAAGAGGAACAAGATAACGATAATGGTTTCCGGGGAGAGCCCCATTTCTTTGTCGGGCTTTGATACTAAATACACTAAATCAGAGGCTTCAGATATTTTGGGAAAAAAAAGAGGCTTCTTGGAAATTCAAGAGTCCTAAAACTGATATAGTAGCATTGTGATAATTCTTGTTGTGGCAAACCAAAAAGGGGGCGTAGGCAAAACCACTACAACTTTAAATTTGGCTGCAAGTTTGGCAGCTGCTGGAAGAAAAATTCTCCTGTTAGATATAGATTCTCAAGCGAACTTGACCACGGGGCTTGGGGAAAAGAAGAGATACGAAGAAACTACCATCACAGACGTTTTGCTTGACGATGCTTCTCTAGAAAGCTTAATTCAGAGAAAGTCCGACTTTAAGATGGACGTCATTCCCGGAAGTCCGGATTTGATTTCCGCTGAACTAGAAATGGCTAGGGTTGCTGATCCAACTTCAATTTTGAAAGGCAAGTTAAGCCAATTGGCACACAATTATGACTATTGCTTGATAGATAGCCCACCATCACTTGGCATGTTATCTGTTAGCGCTTTGAGAGCGGCTGACAAAATAATTATTCCGCTTCAATGTGAGCATTTTTCAATCGAGGGCTTAGAGGCGATGCAGAGAACCATAATGGAAATAAACAAAGCTACGGGAAGTAACTTAAAGATTGACGGTATCTTGAGAACAATGTTCGACCAAGAAAAAGAGAGGGCAAGAGAAATATCTGAAAAATTGGAAAAATCTCTTTCTCAGCAAGTATTTAACACAATCATTCCCAGGTGTGATTTACTTGCAGAGGCACCTTCTGAAGGCAAGCCAATCATGTACATTGATCCAGATGCCAAGGGCACTTTGGCTTACTTTGCTTTGGCTGGAGAGATTATCATGAGGTTTGAGGACAAAGATGTCGCCTGAAAAAAAGAAAAGAGGCTTGTCGGCTTTTTTGTCACCGGAGCAAGAAAAGAAAAAAAATAGGGGCATGGGAGCCTTTGTAAATCCCGAAAAAGCATTATCTGAGCAGAAACCAGAATCAGTTAACAAGCCAAGCCTCAGCATTATTCAGGCTGAAATAAATAGCATCAAGCCGAGTAGGTTTCAGGCAAGAAAAAATATTCTGCCCGAAAGCATTAAAGAGTTATCTGACTCAATAAAAACACAAGGCGTAATCCAGCCGCTGATTGTAAGAAAACTTGCCAAGGGTTACGAATTAGTTGCTGGTGAAAGAAGACTTAGAGCATCAAAATTAGCCGGCTTAAATACCGTTCCGGTTTTGATAAGGGAAGATTCTGAAGAATCTGCTTTGACTGTGGGCTTGATAGAAAACTTACAAAGGGAAGATTTAAATCCGCTTGAAGAAGCGGAAGGTATTTTAAGACTGCAAAAAGAATTTGGTCTTACCCAACAGGCTATGGGAGAGGCTTTAGGAAAATCAAGGTCTGCTATCGCAAACTCGCTAAGACTCTTACAGCTTTCAAAGCCAATTCAAAAAATGCTTTTTGATGGCAGACTCACCATGGGGCATGCAAGAGCTTTATTGTCCCTTCCCCCAGCCTATCAAGAACAAACAGCAAAAAAAATAATTTCTTCAAGTCTGTCTGTAAGACAGGCTGAAAAGTTAGCAAGCTCATATTTAAACAAACAAACAGGAAGAACTCGAAAATCCATTAAAGATCCAAACATTTTGGCACTAGAGAACTCTTTAAGTGATGCCGTTAATTCTCAAGTAATAATCTCTCACAAAAAGAACGGCAGCGGAAAGATTTCCTTTTCTTATAAAGATCTCGACCAGCTTGAACAAATCATAAAGCCCTTTAAAAAGGAATAATGAAAAAAAAAATACGTCTAAGCCTTGAGAATTGGTCAGTGTCGTCACTATAATGCAGAGCCCAAATAATCATGGCTAAAGAGAACGCACAAAATCTAATAGAAACCTCAGACTACATCGGTCATCACCTAGTAAATCTAACCTTTGGCTGGTGTGAAAAAACATCCTCTTGGGGATTCGCCAATCATCAACAAGAGCTTTTTGAAAGCCTTGATTCAGCCTGCAAGGTTTCAGAAATGGGCTTTTGGTCATTTCACTTAGATACAATTTTCATGTCAATTTTATTAGGCTCAGTTGTCTTTGGTTTTTTTGGTTTAGTAAATAGAGCTGCAAAGAAAGGAGTACCCAGTAAATTACAGAATTTTGCCGAATTTGTTCACGAGTTTATTGCAAGTGCTGTTAACTCTGGCTATCACGGTACTTCGAAAATAGTAGGCCCCTTGGCCTTTGCAAGTTGTCTTTGGATTATCTCTTGGAATCTTATGGATTTGTTGCCAGTAGAAATGGCAAGCTTTTTTGGACATTTTGGAGGGGGATTCAACTACTTTAAAATTTTACCAACAGCCGATTTGAATGCCCCACTTGCGCTTGCAATCGTAGTGATGATCCTTGTAACTTACTACAGCGTAAAAACTCATGGGGCAGGAGGCTTTTTGAAAGAGCTTTTTATTGTGCCGCTGGGACCCTTAGAATTTATAAGCTATGTTTCTAAACATGTTGCATTAGCTTTAAGACTTTACGGAAATTTATTTGCAGGAGAAATGATTTTTATCCTGATTGCCATCATGTTTGGTCAATTTGCAATGTCTTTTTCCCAAACTTTGTGGTTTTTGCCGGGATTAATCTTGAATTTATCTTGGGCATTATTCCACATTTTAATTGTTGCTTTGCAAGCATACATTTTCATGATGCTTACAATAGCTTATTTAAACTTGGCTAGTACCAAACACTAGCAAAAAAATTAGGAGACTAATATGGAAGTAGAAGTAGGAAGATTAATAGCAGGAGCACTGCTTACTGGTCTTGGTGCCTTAGGTGCTGGGATAGGTATCGGAAGTCTAACTTCAAAATATATTGAAGCTGTAGCTAGACAGCCTGAACTTCAAGGCCAATTGTTTGCTCAGGTGCTAATTGCTCTTGGGCTTACAGACGCACTGCCAATTATTTCTTTGGCTGTAGGACTATTATTCTTGTTTACCTAAAAACATGAATATAAACGCAACTTTTTTTGCAGAGCTTTTAGCCTTTTGCATTTTTGTTTTCATCACATATAGATACATTTGGCCCAGCATGGAAAACCTTCTTGAGGACAGAAGAAAAGAAATTTCTGATGGCCTTGAAGCTGCTAGCCAATCTCAAAGAAAACTTGAAGAAGCCAATAAGGAGTCTGTAACGATATTGGATGGAGCTAAAGCAGAAGCTTCTTCCTTAATTAATCAGGCCAATTCCAGAGCAGATCAAATAATAGATGAAGCAAAAGAACAGGCCGTTGAGGAAGCAAAGAAAATCAAACTTTCAGCAGAAGCAGATATTGAACAAAGCACTAACAAAGCTAAAGACGGGTTAAAAGACGAAGTAGCTGCCCTCGTTATTGCCGGCGCTCAAAAAATCTTAGATAAAGAGATAAATGCAAAGGCCAACAAAGATATCATCGACTCACTTATTAAAAAGATTTAATGTCAGAAATAAGAACACAATCTAGACCTTATGCTGAAGCAGCTTTTGAAATAGCTAAAGCCGATGACACTCTTGATGCATGGTCAACAGATTTTTCTTTGATAGAACTTGCCCTTGAAGATCAAAAAATGCTTCAACTTGTTGAAACTCCAAGCATTTCACAAAGCGAAAAAACAAGTAT
>Ga0160422_10001824_pt1 | contig 13288 bp, 11 predicted proteins | sample Fk160mmetaG_FD_108192 | JGI IMG/M metagenome (GOLD analysis project Ga0160422, IMG submission 108192) | Marine microbial communities from the Central Pacific Ocean - Fk160115 60m metaG | ecosystem: Environmental > Aquatic > Marine > Oceanic > Photic zone | place: The Central Pacific Ocean...
AACCTTGTATTTTTCCTGATGATGATATCAAGGGTTGTATGGATCCTGAAGCATTAAATTATAATCCTGACGCAACCATCCCAGATCCTGAAAAACCTTGTATTTTTCCTGATGATGATAAACCAAAAAAACCTTTATCTAAGGAAAAAAATGAAGAGGATATTGATAATAAAATTGAAACTCCGGGAAATAGTTTTAATCAAAAAGGTAAGGTAAATGATTTATCTGGCAATTTAGTAGAAAATATAAAAAGTAAAACTAAAAAAATAAAAATTAAGAAGGATAATTTAATTTATAATTTAAACGCTGAAAAAAGTTCGAAAACAAATATAGAAATTGAAGAAATTGAATCGCCAATACCACCATGGCTAAAATAAAATATTTAATCTAGCAACGGATCATTCAATGGTATCAAAGGTGAATATTTGCCTTCCCACCAATCAAGCCAAATTGGTAATGTACCTTCACTAGTTTTTTGACCGGTTATTAAATTTATAATTAAAGAATATTCAAAATTATCATTATTGATATTTTTTTTAGAGACACTTAGTTTATTAAAACTAAAATTAGATTTACATTCACCTTCTATACCTGTGTAGCGGAATTTAAAGATATTCCTACGATTAAATCTAATACTAGAAATTTTTAAAGGTAAATAATATTGAGGATTTGTTTCACCATTAATCAATCCTAGTTGGCATTGCTTTACAGCTTTAAGAAGATGGTTTTCTGCTATAAGTAATTCAATAAATTCAATTGATTTTAAAAACTTTGGTATAAAGATCCCAGAAATAATTGAAAGAACAATTATAGTTAAAACCATTTCATTTATAGAAAAACCAAAATCTTTCTTTTTAAAATTATTATTTAAAGTATTTGTGTTTAAAGAATAATATTCTTTTTTTTTGAAATTAGTAAATAGTTTATAAATGAATTTCACCATCGTCAGAATTATTAAAAAGTTTTTAAAACTTAATCAATAAAATTTTATAACGTTATATATAACTTTAAAAAACGCATTAATAAAATTAAATTAATTTAAATTTTTTGCACAGAATTATAAAACTTACTAATATTTGTTTAAATATAGTTTTTCTATTTCATGGCTAAGATTGCTAAGTTGAATTTATTTAGTACAAGAATTAGATTCAACAAAATTAAAAACATTTCGAATTTAAGTCAAATTAAAGAGGAAGATGGATTTACTTTAGTAGAATTGATTGTTGTTGTTATGATGATCGGAATTCTCTCATCAATTGCAATACCTCAATTTATGACAGCTGCTGATAAAGCAAAACAAAAAGAAGCCACAGGTATTGTTGCTGCATTGGTTAAAGCAGCAACTGCGTATCAGACAGAATATGGAACCCTTCCGAGAAGTGCAGGAGAGATAGAAGAATACGCTAAATTTCAGCAATGCTTGGATGATGATAGAGTTGAAAGAGGCGGAGCAGCTTGTAAAGATTCAACCCCACAGCCACTTCCAGCAGATGCCACCGAGTTTATTTCTACATCAGGTCACTACTTCGTGGAATTTGATGGTGTAACTGATAGTTTATTTAGAGTCAGAGCAAATCCTAATGGTGATCCTTATAAAGATAATGGTGCTGCTGTTAGAGGTTGTTATAATCCTGTCTCATCTGTTACTGAAGTTTTTGAAAATAATATGACTACTGATCCTGAGATTGGCAAAGGAGATGGAAAAGACTATAGAGATTGTTAATTATAAATATTAAATACTAAGAAATTTTAGAAAGTTTCAAAAATGAAGTATGTTATTTTTGTTTAAAAAATATAAATACTTTAATAATAGAGATAACAGCGGATTTGCAATACCTCAAATATTAATTATAGGAATTGGAATTACTATTGGAGTTAGTGGTTTAATAGCTTCTTCAATATTAAGTCTAACAGGATCAAAAATAAATAAACAAGAATTTCTTGCCAAATCTTCTTCCTACTCTGGAATAACTAAAATAAAAGCTTTGTTTAATGATAATAATCCTAATAGATTTTTTAATTTTTATTGGATTGTTGATAATTGTTCAGAGAAATCAAGTAATTGCTCTTCAACAAAAGTTCCTATTCCTGCAAATGAATATTGGTCAGATTCTAAATGGTGCGATGGAGAAGAGAATTGCAGAGGAAGGCAAAAAGCACCTATATGCTATGCAATGGATCAAATCCCTTGGATTAATGAACAGGAACTCGTCCAGAAATTATTTACTGACTCAAACAATATAGGAACAAATTTAGAGAATTCAAAGCGCGAATTCAATCAAGCATTTAATTTAATTTCTTCAAGATATTACGGGACAGAGGAATCTGGAATAAATTCAATACTCATTGAGGGATTATCTCTTCCAACCAATAGTTCCCAAAAATCAAGCTCTAATAAACTAAGAGTTAATATTGCAGTAGCCAGTACTACGAATGAATCTGGATTTGGATTTATATCCGTTGGGGAAAATGATTCTGATAAAGAAAATTCTTTATTTCTTGGTAATTTGACTGTTAAGCCTGATGATAAGGCTAAAGGTTCAATAATATGGAGGATGAATCTAAACAGCAATGATGATTGCGGAAATTTAAAAACTTTAGCGATGGGAGAGAACGCAACTATTCCAAATAACGAGAATGGTGGATTATGGATCCAGCCTTTAAGCATGCCTCAACAGCCGAGATTAAAAAATGTGGAAGATATTGGTACAGTAATATGTACTCCAGAAAGAATCGCGAGAAATAATAGTAATTGCATATTAAATTCCAAGAATAAAAATGAAAAGACTTATAGAATTTACTCCATATTTGCTAGAGGATTAAACTCAAAATTTGAAATTTCTACAAGAGATAATGCAAAAATAATTCTTGAAATAATTGGTGATATTGATATTAGCAATGGAGGAACATTTTGTCACCGAGATGGATTAAATGCTTGTGGCACTGGCAAAGCAGAAAATCTTACAATTTTATTTAAACAAAAAAATTATCCTAAACAAAATATTTTGGCTTGTAACAGGGAAAATAAAGAAGGAGGTGTAAAAATAAAAAATAATATCAATTATATTGATATTAACTATCCTTTAAACAATGATTTATTACCAGGGAATAGCTTCCTAATTGATAATACAGGAAAAGCAATTTCCGAAAAATTTGCAGCTTTTATATACGGACCACAATTAACCTTTATTTCGCAAAGACCCAATTCAAACTATGTACAAGTTACTAACAATAGTAGAAAGAATGATAATTTTGGGTTAATAGTTACGTCAAGAGGCTCTTACGGTTACATCAAAAATACTTTAGGTACATCTCTAGAAGATACATTTACAAATTTAATTCTTACACCTGATCTAAAACTTATTCCATACGGGAATAATCAAGATAATAATCTTTATAATTACGAAATAATTGGATTTGGTAAAAAAATTAGTAATCTCCCATACGATTCACAATTTAGTCAATCAGTTGAGAATGTATTTCTAATATTTGATAAATCATCATCAACATATCATCTAAGAACTTTCAATATTAAAAATATTAATAGATCAACCACATCAACACTACAAAGATCTTATCCAAGAGCATTTGCGATATTAAATCCAAAAAATAGTCAGAATGATATTAATTTAGGAAGTGATTTAGATGATGATTCTATTGCTAAACCTTGGTTAAATTCCTTTGGAATTGAGATGCAGAAAATCGATAATATATTGGAAAGAAACTTTGAGGGAGCAGTTTGGGTGAAAAATTTTTGTTTAGATAATAATGGAACAAAAAACTGGAAATTTTCTAAAAACTTTATTGAAAACTTAGTATCTTGGCACGGAAGTGAATTTAATTGGGGCAGAAAGTCTTATAGAGGTAAATCAATAATTCTTTGGGATACTTTAAGAAAATTTAATTAAAATGAGAAAATCTCAAATATATAAATACAAAAACGGATTTGGATTAGTAGATTCTGTACTTAGTCTCTCTCTTCTAGCAGGAATTATAACGTATGGTATTTACTTCTCATCCTTAAGACTAGGTACAATTTATTATTCAAACCTGATACGTTCTATTAATAAAGAAATTGAGAGGGATATTGAAAGATTAAAAGTAGAATTTTGGAGCCTAAATTACGATAAAGAGACAAAAATTTATAATATAGACAATAATCAATGTAAAGATTTTACGTTAGAAATAATTAATCTACCAAGTTGGAAATTAGATGAAAGTAGTGAAGACATACTGGTTCAATCATGGAAGCCAGGAAAAGAAAGAAGTAAAGTTTTTACTGGAGAGGCAGTTGAAATAAGTAGAATATTAAATATGTCTTCTCCTATAAATGATCAGAATCTTAATCTATCAACAGCGACATTAGACTATAGGGTTAAATGGGGCGAAAATAATAGACATTGGTTAAGTATTATATTGGCACCTGAAGCCCACGGATGGTGTGAATAAAATTTAAAAACTATGGATTTATTAACTAATAGATTTAATTTAAAGAGAAATAATTATAATTATGGATTTACAATTGTTGAGCTAATCATAGTTATTGGTATTATAAGTACTTTATCTGGTTTAGCTCTTCCAAGTTTCATTAATTGGATTAGAGCAGAAAAAGTTAATTCTTATACTAGACAACTAAGAGAATATATTCGTGTAGTAAGATTAGAAGCTAGAAGGTGGGGAGTGACTTGCCAAGTTAATTTAGATAATATTGACTATGAAAGTAAAAGTAGTTCAAACTTTAACGAATACAATGGTTTTCAAGTAAGTTGCCTTGAGGATAATTCAAATATAAATGCTTTGGTACCAAAAATAAATAATTCAATTTTTCAAATAATGAATAAAAATTTCTTAATTACACCTAATGGAAGAATTAGTTCAGATAAGCCTATTATCATAGTTATTGGCTCTAAATATTATTCTTCTGGCACAAAACTTGTAAACTGTTTAGTTATTCAATCACCCACAGGACATATAACTAAAGGCAAATTTCAAGAGTATGGATGGATCACTAGAAAAATGAAGACAAGCCAATTAGATGCAAATGAAACCCTAAATGTAGATCAGTGCAAGTTTTCCTAAATTAATGCAATTTAAAAGCAATATAAAGAATGGATTCACAATAATTGAATTAATAATTGCGGGTGCCATATCCATTACAACAATTGGGATAGGATTCTCACTATTACAGATTGCTTTAAAAGGAAACAAAATTGACGAAACTCAGATGGGGATTAATGGAAGAATTAATGATACTTTAGATTTTATTTTAGATGAAGTAAAAGCAAGCAAAAGAATCATTGCTAAAGAATCAGATATAAATATTTATAATACAAATTGTACTTATCCTGAAGAAGGAGAATTTTTATTTGGTATCAGTTTACCTGATCAAGCTTTAGCAAAAAGTGACTATATTCCGGAAGGTAATCAATTTAATTTAAATCAAGTTGAATGTCCTATTATCTATACATTGCGACCAAGTAAATTTAATGAAAAGTCTCCTTATTCATTAATTAGATATGGCCCACAATATAATTCTTCCGGTTATTATATTTCTCCTTCATATATACAATTCCAAGAAACACTACTTCTAGATGGAATTAGTGCTTCACAAAAATACAATAAAATAAATTGCCCAAATAATTGGAATAATATTAAGACTTTAAAGGGGATTTCATTTTGCATTGATGAATATAAAAAAGCAATAGAAATACAAATAGAGGCAGAAGATACTCAAAGAGGAATTGCAGATAATGAATTAAGGTCTATAGCCTCAGTAGGAGGATTTAGCTCAATTCAAGATGAAAGCCAATTTAATATAAATCCTTTTAGCACTTATGTATCAAATAATGTACCATCTTGTTTCGGAGGAAAATGCTGCTGGATTGGTGTTTGTTTGAAATCAAATAAAATTACGTACATAATAGATAACTCATATTATTTAAACGAAAATTATTTACATTTTAATGGAAAAATAATTAATGGAAATTGGGAAGAAATATTGAATCCAGAATTAATTTCGCCAAGAATAAATGGTAAAAACTTATTTGATTATGTAAGAAGTAGTCTCAAGCAACATATAAATAAACTGCCAAATTCTGAAAGCTTAACTGAAGATAATAAAGTTTATATTCAAGTAATTGCAAATAATGGTTCTTCAACTTATCTATTTGAAGATGGACCACAGGAACTTTCTTCCAGTAATAAGAATGCTGCTTTAGATTACTTAAATAATTTAGAGTCAGAGATAAATTCATCTATCAACCCATGGGAAGATCTATGTAGCATACTTGAATCAGAATATGTTGGACAAGTTATAATTCTAAGTGCCTGGAAACCAGAGAATGAAGTTGTTACTGGAAGCAAATCTTGTGCTGGATATCAAGAAGGTAAATTTTCAGAGATTATTAGTGAATATAATCAATATAATAGAAGTAAGTCTGCAACTGGCGCTTTAATAATTGATACCATCTCTCTGTTTAATAATTTTTGTGAAGGCTCTAAAAATCCTTTTAATAATTCATGGCTAGGTTCAATATCTAAAGGGGCCGAATCAACATGCATTCATATAAAATAAGATTTAATAAAAATCTAATAAATAAAAAAATATCTAAATAACAATTTTTATTTTATAAAATTTTTTACTTTATCAGTCTGATAATCTAAATCATACATATCTAAACTATTAGAATTTTCATCTAATATTTTTGGAGTTACTAAAACTATTAATTCCCTCTTGTCAGTACTCTTTTGCTTTGATCTAAATATAGAACCCAAAATTGGTAAATCGCCTAAAATTGGATACTTGTATGTATTATCGATATCAGTCTCTTGTATTACTCCCGTCAAAACTAAAGTTTCTCCATCTTTTATACGTATAGCTCCAGTATCTAATCTTCTATTATTAATTTTTGAAACGGCTCCACAGCCAATTACATTAAAGCTCCCAGAAATGCCTGTTACTATTGGGGTCATTGTAAAAGTAACATAATTATTTTGGTCAATACCTAAGATTTTTGCTCCTAATTTTACTCCCACAGTCTCATAACTATATGTACATGCGCCTCCATCTCCTTGAGACGCATCAACTGGAACTTTATCACCAATCTCTACAACTCCCTCATTTCCGAAAGCTCTTCCAATCCCAGAGCCATCACCAGCAGTTCCTGAAGATTCACTTAAAAGAAGTGTTGGGCTAGCCAATACCTTGGTTTGACCATTTTCTATACTTGACTCAAGTAAACCAAAAAAAGATTTATTTGTAAAAGTAGAGCCTGGATTTAATACGGCTGATCCTCCCGCATCAGGGAAAGTAGGAAGATAGGTACCAAAAGCTGACTTTATTTTACCCTGAGTTCCAATTATGAAAGCATCATCAAAGGCTTTCCCAAAATCTTTTAAAGATGAATTTTTATCTGACAAATTAACATCAAGAACTTTTACACTTAAAGCCACTTGCTTTTGTCTGACATCTAACTTTTGCAAGAAATTTGATGCTAAATCTATTAAATATTGTTCACCAACCATAGTTACTGTTTGTAGCCTTTCATCAGTTGTGGCAATCAAGCCCACCAAAGGACCAATAGTAGCACCATAAACCTTAACTGCTGTTTCAGATTGATCAGTGGTAGTTGCAGAGGCAGAAGCCCCTTGTACAGATTGAGATTGTGATGCTCCCTGAGTAATAGAAGTAGTAATAATAAATGTTTTTGTTACACTGGCGCCTAAATTAGCAAGATAATCTGCGGCCGAACTCGCACTAATTTGATTTAATTGATAAACATCAGTTGCTCTAGTTGTGAAAACTGTATTTCGAACATTAGGGCCAACATATAAAATATTATTATGAAGTTTTGCCTGCAATCCGCTCGCAAGAAGCAAAGAATTTAAAGCTTTTTTATAAGAAACATTATTTAGTTTCATGGAAATCAAGCGTTGATTATCAACATCCGTTTCTTTATTTGGCGTATTTTTTACCCATACAAATCCAAAATTTCCAAGTTCTGCTAAATATTCAAAGATTTCCTTTGCTTTAGCTTGTTTAAAAACTAAAGATACTTCTGGACCGTTGATATCTAATAAATTAGGATTAATTATTGATGAAGACGATTGTTTGGAATTAATGGATTGAAATTTATTCTCTTTATTTCGTGTTTTTGAAATATTATTTTCAACTAAATTTGCATTAACACCTAAGCCAAAAATACTTAAAAGTGTCATAAAATAAAAGAAATTTCTTAAGTAATTCCTATACACGAAAAGAAAAATATTTATAATAATGATAGCAAAATCAATTATTTTGGCATTACAAAATAATCGTTAGATAAATAATAAAATTTAAAAAATTTGTATAATAGTTATTTTGTAAAAGATGGAATTTGTAAAATAATTTTCGTTTCAACTTCCCCTGATTTATCAGATAAATTTATTTTTTTTTCATAATCTAATGAATTATTTGATTTGGTTTGATTATCTATACTTACAATTGTAGAAGTATTATTTTTCTGTTTATTAATGTTATTTAATTTGACTTTATCGGAGCTCACATCTAAACAATAAGGAATTATTATTACATCATAAAGCTGTAATTCTTTAAGAAAAGTCAAGATATCTAAATAATTAGAACTAAACTTTACCTCAAAAAAATTATCACTAACTAAACCTTTATTTAAAGTTGTTTTCCTTCTTCTTGATTTTAAAGTTTTATCTTTCATTTGAAACTTTGAGGCTTTACATAATTTTGAGGTATCTGCTTTAAGTAATGGGCTAAAGGAATTTATTTTTACATTCGATTTTCTAGACGCTTCATTTATTAATCTAGTGACAAAAATAACTTCATCTTTTTCCAAGATAGAGTTATTAACTTTAAACATTAAACTTGAAGTCTTTTCAAAAATTTTATTTTTATTAGTAAGTTTATCTTTATATTTCTGTAGATTTTTTGATTCAAATCTATATTGTTTTACCTTTTTAAAAGTTTGGCTTAAACTTTGAATCTCTGGATTTAATACCAAACTTGAAAAAAATACTGCGCTAAAAATTCCAATTGTAGGTTTTGTTAATTTAGAACGACGAATATTAATAAATAATCTTCTGTAATTTATATTTTTAATATCATCAATTTTAAAATTATTAATTGATTCATATAAAGCCTTTAAATCAATATTTTTAATTTCCTTGATATAGAAATTTATTTTATTTTTCAAATTTGTTAGTTTCAATTCTCTAAGTTTTTAATAAGTTTTTAAGTTTATTGAATCTTTGCAACTTCTTTAATAAACCAAATGCTTTAGTTTCAATATAAAGAACTTCTCTTTGTGAAATGTCTATGTTCATAATATTGCCATACAATTTCAAATTATAATTAGGCTTACCTTTAGAATTTGTACTTTGATTTAAGTCTCTACTCAAATTTTCAATATTAACAGTATCTCTTTTTACAACTGGAGATTCTATTATCAAAGTTATTAATTCGTTTAATGATTCTACATTATAAGAACTTGCATCAATATCAAAACCATTATCATTGAACGAAAAACTATTCAATTTTACTCCTTTTGGTATGGCATTCTGCAAATAGAAAGCAAATAAATATGAATATGTAGGTTTATAAAAATAATCCTGAATATTATTTAAATTATTTCTAAACCTTGATTTTGAAGAATTTAAGTTTGAAATTTTAGAATTAATGGAAGTAAATTCTTGATGATCATCCTCTAAACTTTTAATGATTTGCTTAGGATAAATATTAATCAGCTGAAGCAAAATACTAAACAAAATAACTACTGATGATGGATAAAATAAAATTCGATTATTTTGGAGTGCCTTGGTAAGATATCTAATTTTTTTATTAAAACTTACATCACTGAATAATAAATTTGGAGGCGCAGGCTTAAACCATTCCTTTAATTTTGAATTTGTAAAAGCAAAATTATATTTTATAAGCATGATCTTAAAATAGAAGCCAATGACTCAACATTTGAATTAATCGAATTTGAGATTAACTCATGAATATTCATTTCTTTGGGAGAATAAGAGTAATCAGATAAATTTAATTCTGCAATCTGTTTAAAGCCTGCTGGCAAATAAGCTTTATCTGATATTAAATTATCCATACCATGACCCATTACAAAAATATTCTTAGGGGGAGTTTGATTAGATTGCTTAAGTAATAAGCTAATTGAATTAAATACTCTTTCAAAATAATTTGTACTACTAACTTTTAAATCATTTGATAAATACAAACTAAAACCAAAAGGAAGTTTAAATGAATTTAATTCTTCAAATTTGCTTCCAATCAGTACAGTGGTTGATAAAGATTCAATATCAATAAGGACAGTCAGTTTTTCATTTAATTTATTTGTAATTGCTTCAAAAACAATCGGCGAAGCTGGAACTAATCCAATTATAGGAAAATCAATTATTTCTAATGTATCTGTCCAGCTTTTAATAAAATCTTTATTAGCATAGGTTGTTCTTATAAATTCATTCGATGTTTTATCCTGGGATATTTTACGAAACTCAACATGTGTATTTGCTGGAAGATAAGGACTCTTTGCTTGAACTTGTTTATCAGTTGATGATATTTGTTTTAAATCAGAAGATAAAAATGTATGAATATTAAAAAACGAACTCGAAAGTACAATCAATAACGGTTCATCAACTAAATCTATTAGATTTAATGCATCTAAAGAGATATTTGCTAATTCATTAATATCCTCAACTATTGAATCTCCAATTATATTTGCAGGTATAGATATCTCCGTGACCGCCTTAAAGTTGATTTTATTATTAGCAAAATTAAAATTTAATTTTCCAAAAATTATATTATGATCTGAATAAAAAATAGTGCCTACAGTTTGATTATATTTTTCATTCTTTTTATTAGTACTGAATAAAAATTTCTCATTAATGATTTTTATATTTTTAATAGATGCAGATAATTTATTATTTTTAAGCAAATTATTAACTCGATTAATCGATTTAAAGATAATAGATTTAGATTCATTTGAAAGTTTAATCTTTAATTTTGTTCGATTAAATTTAATAAAATTATGTAATAATTTCTGAGAGTTTTCATAAAAATAATTTTTTCTTGATTTAGTGATTTCTTTTTTATTTTTTTTTGATTTAGTCTTTCCTGATTCCTGATTTTTAAATTGGAGAAATTTTATTAATAATTTTTGATATTTTTCAGAATTATATGTCTTATTAAATGATAAAAACAAATTTCTTATATTAAGTAATTTATTTTTTATTAAATCTTTATTCTGTAAGGCTTGCCTGAAGGGAAATTTATTTAATTTATTTTTCATAATGACTTTCTTATATCTGACATAATTAAACGATAATTTTTAATTCCATTTGTAATATCAACGGCTTCATCTTTAATTGATATACCCGTAATCAAAAAACCATTTTTCATACTTTCCCCAACTTTATAAAATCTTTGCTCATTATTAGTTTCTATAATTGCCATTACTTTATTCTCTGCAAAAGCAATGCCTTTTAGATCTATCGTTAAATTTAGATCATCAATATTTAAACTATCCGCATCAGATATATTTTGAAAAGGATTTCTATAGAAATTTACTTGCTTTGATGAAAAATTAACATCTCCTTTTGGAATTGGCTTTAACTTTGTTGATTCAAAATTATCTTCAATATCAATAATAGGCAATTTATAAACCTTATTTTCAGTGCCCCACATTAATTGAGAAAAGATAATATTGATTGAAATTGAAAATATCCCAAATATAAAATTTTTTATAAGTTTGTTACGACCTCTTTTATGCATGAATCTCAAAAAAATTTTAAAATAGATATCTTATGAGAATATATAATAATTATAGCTAATTTTTTAAATAGAGAATCATTAATTTCTTTAGAACTTAACTTCCAGAATTGTGATTTTCTTTCCCTTCTTTACTATGACATTAATCAGCAAATCAAATGATGAAGGGGAGATGCCATATAAATCAGATATAGAAGATTTTCTGACTCCTGAATTATGCGAAGATGCTGGAATAATAATCATTGGCATAACATCCAATTACCTTGAATTAGGTGCGATGAATTTAGGATATGGGAAAGTAAAAAACATTGTTAGAGAAATAGAAGATAAATTTAATATTTCAGTTAATTTAAAACAAGTCACTTCCTTAGAATGGGAAACTTGGTTTGAAAATTTCTACTCCATGTCGGTTGAATCAGTTCAGAAAAATTCAAATGCTAAACAATTAATAAAAGAAAATATTTCTAATAATTCAATAGAAATTAATGCACAAAATAGTTCTTGGGATAAATCCCAGGGAATCAATCATAATATCAGCTTTGAAGAAAATGAAATTTTAATAGAAAATTTTGAAGAAAAAGATGATGAATTAATTGAAGATGAAAATGATGAATCTTTAATAAGACTTGCTCAAGCAAATATTGGAGATGATTCAGATTTAGAAAATGATATCTTATTTGGAGAAGAACTTACATCTTCTCCAGATCCTGTAATAGCAGGTGTAGCATCAATATTAAGTAAGTGTTTTACTTTAAAAGGATCTGATATTCATGCAGAACCACTAGAGGATAGATTGCGCATAAGATATAGAGTTGATGGAGTTTTAAAAGAGGCCTTTGCTTTTCCGAAATCACATGTCAATCCAATAATTAGCAGAATTAAAATAATGAGTAAATTAGATATTTCTGAGAAAAGGTTGCCTCAAGATGGAAGAATCAGATGTCTTTTACGAGGCAGAAAATCAGATTTCAGAGTAAGTACTCTTCCTGGAAGATGGGGTGAAAAAGTAGTTCTTAGAGCTTTAGAAAGCGACAACTCTGTTCTAAATCTCCAAAAACTCATAACAGAAAAAAAAGAACTAGATTTAATTGATAATATGTCAAGATCGCCATATGGAATTGTCATTGTAGTAGGACCAACAGGTAGCGGTAAATCTACAACTCTATATTCTATGTTGAGTGTACTAAATAAACCTGGAGTTAATATAAGTACTGTTGAAGATCCTGTTGAATATACACTAGATGGTATTCATCAAGTTCAAGTTATAAGAGAGAAAGGTCTTGATTTTTCAAGAGCTTTAAGATCTCTAATGCGGCAAGATCCAGATATTATTCTTGTTGGTGAAACTAGAGATAAAGAAACTGCGCAAGCAGCAATGGAAGCAGCTCTAACTGGTCATATGGTCTTCACTACTTTACATGCAAACGACACAGCTACAGCAATAACAAGATTAGCCGAAATGGAAATTCCACCTTATCTTATTGGAGCTTCAATAAT
>Ga0160422_10001825_pt1 | contig 13276 bp, 9 predicted proteins | sample Fk160mmetaG_FD_108192 | JGI IMG/M metagenome (GOLD analysis project Ga0160422, IMG submission 108192) | Marine microbial communities from the Central Pacific Ocean - Fk160115 60m metaG | ecosystem: Environmental > Aquatic > Marine > Oceanic > Photic zone | place: The Central Pacific Ocean...
GGATTATTACTACTGGTTCGGGACAGGGGGCAGCATGAGCGACGTGGAACTCACCCAGGTGCGAGAGGCGCACAAATTTGATGAAGCGGCATTGACTCGGTATATGCAAGCGCATGTCGAGGAATTCAACGGCCCGCTGACCATAAAACAATTTGAAGGCGGCCAATCAAACCCTACCTTCCAACTCATAACGCCCTCGCGGACTTATGTCATGCGCAAGCAACCTCCGGGAGAATTACTGCCGTCTGCGCATCAGGTAGATCGAGAATATAAGGTTATGGCCGCGTTGTGGGCCACACCCGTGCCCGTACCAAAGATGTACTGTCTCTGCGAAGACGTGAGCATTATCGGCACCAAGTTCTACATTATGGAGATGGTAGAGGGTCGATTGTTTACTGAAACGCGATTGCCCAGCTGCAGCAAAAGTGAGCGCAGTGCTATTTACCTGGATCTTGCACGGGTACTGGCAGAATTGCACAACGTTGACCCGCTTACGGTAGGGTTGGGCGAATTCGGCCGTCCGGGCAATTACTACGAGCGTCAGATCGGCCGCTGGAGTAAACAGTACATCGCGTCAAAGACCGAAGATATCGCGGCCATGGACCAGCTCATGGAATGGTTGCCGCAAAATATACCTGCCGATGCTGGCAGCGTTATTGTTCATGGTGATTACCGGCTGGGTAATGTACTTATCCACCCTAGCGAACCGAAAATAGTCGCTGTATTGGATTGGGAACTTTCGACTCTAGGCGATGGCTTAGCCGATTTGGGCTACATCTGTCAGGACTACCACGGCGATGCCTATGACGATGAGGGCTTGGCTGGCGCCGATCACGCCGCCTTGGGAATACCCACTGAAGCCGAGTTCGTTGCAGAGTACTGTAAGCACGCCAGCCGCGAGGGCATCGACAACTGGCCATTTTATTTGATCTACAACATGTTCCGTTCTGCCGGAATTATTCAGGGCGTCTACAAACGCGGGCTGGATGGCAATGCCAGCTCGGAAAAAGCTTTGGAGTACGCTGACGCTGCGCGTCTGCGTTCAGAGCGCGGCTGGGCCATGGTCAAAGACATCTAGCAACTCCGAGGTTCTTCGCCTTATAGACGGCTTTTGACTGGCCGCGACGCCGGGCGAAACCCCAGGGGTCACGCCAACCGTCGCTGCGATGCCCGACGCAGTGATGTCTTGCTCTGCCGTCGCCTACCTCCGGGGCATGCGCAGTCGAGCTGAGCGACTGTTAAAGCATTTCCTCTGCAACCAATTGCAGGGCCGCCGGGTCCTGACTGCCCAACAACATGTTCGAAACGTGGCCTTGGGCACCGGCTGTTTTCCAACGCTGGAGTTGTTCACGAATATGTTCCGCAGGACCCACGAGAGCGCAAGCATCGATCAGTTCAGCCGGCACCGCCGCCATCGCTTGGTCTTTTCGCCCGGCAAGATAATGATCCTGAATCTCGACAGCCGCGTCCTCGAAGCCGAGGCGTTTGCAGTAATCGTTATAGAAATTCTTATCGCGAGCGCCCATACCACCAATGTATAACGCCATCATGCCGCGTACCGGTATTCTGCATTGCTCGATATCATCGCCCATAACAAGGGTTACAAATGGTGCGATATCAAACTGCGAGAGGTTTTTCTCCTCGGTCTCTTCACTGATATTGGCGTTAGCCAGGGCGAAGCCCTTTTCTATCGGATCCGCGAATACCGAGTATTTGTCGGGGTCCATCCAAACGGGGAAAAACCCGTCCGCCACCTCTGCGGAAGCTGTCACGCCGTTGTTGGTGATCGTCGCGGCGTAGATCGGGATGTCTTCTTCACAATGCAGAATACTCTTCAACGGTTTGCCTAAACCGGTGGCTCCCGAACCAGTGTAAGGCAGGTTGTACATCGCGCCCTCGAAAGACAGCGGCGCCTCGCGCGCAAATATCTGTTTCATTATTTGCACATATTCGCGCAGCCGACTGACCGGCTTGCCATAGGGCACACCGTGCCAGCCTTCCACAACTTGGGGACCGGAGGCGCCCAAGCCCGCTATAAAACGGCCACCTGACAGCTCTGCCAAACTCATGGCCGTCATGGCGGCCATAGCCGGAGACCGAGCTGGCATCTGCATAATTGCAGTACCAACCTTAATCCGATCGGTCTGGGCCAAAATCCAAGCAGCAGGCGTGACCGCATCTGAACCATAGGCTTCTGCAGTCCAAATTGATTCATAGCCAAGGTTTTCGGCGTGCTTGATAGCGTCTATTGAGATACTGAACTTGCGGCCAGAGTAGCCGGCGAGAATGCCTAATTTCATAATGGTCCTTATCCCAGTTGGGGAGAGTGAGTGTCTAGGTAGCTAATAATGTCCATTGATTCGTACATCCATTCGACCTCGTCACCACGCTGAATTCGCAGGCATGGGACGGTGCCACGACCCCCGCCTTGCAACAATTCCTTAAACGCCGCCGGATCTCGAAGCGTATCGCGAAATTCCATACTCATGCCCCGCTGTTGCAAAAACTGCCGCACCCGAGCACAAAACCCGCAGGTGTCGGAAGTGAAGAGTTGATAGCTTTCTGGCCCAGACATGTTGGATTTCTCAATGGTTAGCGCGCGTCGCAGACTAATACCTGTGGATCATTATGGTCAATAACGTAACAATATGTCCGTTGTCGTAGTGTCAAAATAGGAGCCTTAAATATGCCCGCAGCCAAACGCAAATCTGCAGATCGCGTAGCCGCTACTCGATCTATTTTTCTGGGCCTGTTAGGCACGGTTGGGGCAGCGCTGATAGGTCTCGGCATTTATTTCTCCACCGGCGGCGGCCATAGCGAGACGCCACAACTGGGCACCGACTTTGATCTGATCGAAAATGCGGATCGACCCCGCTCAAAGGGCCCGATTGAAGTGGCGGAATTCTTCTCCTACGGCTGCGTCTACTGCAAAAATTTCGAGCCCGAATTCGCAGCTTGGTCTGCCGCCACCGCCGACGATGTCTCGGTTATACGCCGTCCTGCAACGTTTTCGCCAAGCTGGACGCTTTTGGGGCAAGCCTATCTCGCTCTCGAACACGCCAACGCGATTGAGGGACACCACGAACGCTTATTCAGTGCTATCCACGACACCGGCAAACGTTTTGCCACAGGTCGCGATATCGCAGAGCACTTGGACAGCCCGAACTTTAGTGCCAACGATTTTATGCGCGCGTTTAACAGCACTACGGTGAGCCGCAAACTCAGCCGCGCCACCGATGCCACGCGCCGCTATCAAATCGGCAGCGTGCCTACTTTGGTGGTCGCCGGCAAATATCGAATCAGCATGAACAACGGCACTCAGCGCGCGTTGCAGGTCGCGGACTGGCTGGTGGAACAAGAGCGTCAGCGCATGGCCAAGGCAGGCTAAGCCATCGCCGATTCGCTGCGCCGCTCCGAAGAGTGATCGCTACCACGACACCGTCGCAGATAGGCCTATTTGCCGCGGCGCCCCCAATTGCGTCCAGGTGGTGTCTGCATAACCATTACGGGGATCATTGCCGAAGTAAAACCCTCTGACGGGATAATCGGCATCGGTCAAATTACGGCCCCAAATTCGCGCTGAATATCGGCCAAACGCATAACCAACCGCTGCGTTGAACAGCGCGTAACTGTCTGCCTGAGCGCTGTGACTGTCGGAGAAGTAATAGCCGTCTTTGGCTTCAACATCGAGACTGGCGAACCAACGTTCGGACAGTTCGTAGCGCAGCGACAGGTGCCCCTGATAGCCGGGTGCGTGAGCTTGCTCGCGACCGTCTAAATCATTGCCCGCCGCGTCAACATAATCTTGATATTCGGTTTTTAAAAGTCCTAAACCGGCACTGATAAGTAGCCGCTCACTGAGTGCGAGATCCATCTCGGCTTCGATGCCTTGGTTGACACCCGACGCGGCGTTACCAGTAAATTCGATAAATTCCGACGATCCGTCGTCGCGCACTCGAACAATAGATGTGGCGATTTGGACGTCTGCCCGTGCCATATGGAAGAGCGCAATTCGCATCTGACCGCGGTCGGCCAGGAAATTGCTTTTGTAACCCACTTCAACATTCCACAGTGTTTCTGGGTCAAACAGCCGCAAGTCAGCGTCCAGCGTTCCAGAGGTATTGAACCCGCCGGACTTGTAGCCCTGGCTAAAGCTCAAATAGGCCAGCTGCTGATCTGCGAAACGCCGCTCTAATTTCAGCCGCGAACCAAACAGGTCGTCTTCGGGGGAAAATCTAACGCCTGCGTTGTCCTCGTAATCAGCTTCATGAATCTCGGCCCGTGCACCGATCGACAGCGTCCAAAGCCCATTAATCGGCAGACCCAGCTCACCGTAGATGGCGCGCCGTTGCAGTGCGAACTGACTGCTAAAACGCTCTTCAAGCCAGGTGTAGTCGCGCTCTAAATCGACGTCTCGATCTAAAAAGTAGAGGCCAACTAACCAGTTCAGCGTATCCTCCGCACTGTCTTTCGACAACCAACGCAGATCTACAGTCGCGGTGTTGATCCCGCGGTTATACTGATCGGTGGAGCTGTATCCATAGGGATGAAACCCTGCATAGGTCCAATCCTCGTCATAGCCGTACCGCACGTCACTACTGGCATACCCCGCAGCAGCAACCAACTGCGCCCAGTCGAGGTCATTGATCTCAAACCGCGCACTTAAGTAGCCGCTGCTCTGCTCATCCATGCCGGGTTGATCCGAGCGAGTTTGGCGATTGTTATCTAGGGAGAACGCATCATAGCCATTGGCTACTTCGATCATGCCTGCAGCCAGTTGCCAGTTCAGCGCCGCACTGGCGCCATCCAGCTTTATTCTCAGCGTAGATTCGTCGTGATTATCGGTGCGCCGGCTCTGTAAAAAAGTGTTGTCGATAAAACCGTCATCGCGGTAATTGCGCGCGCTTAGCCGCAGACCAACGGAGTCATTTAGCGGACCGCTAAAAACAGCGCCCGCGCCCTGACCACCGTAATTGCCCACATCGAATTGCGCCTTGCCCTGCCAGTTTGCGGTCGAGCTTGGCGTCACCACGTTGATCAGTCCCGCCAGCGCGTTGGCACCGTAGAGTGTGCCTTGAGGACCACGCAGAATTTCGATCTGCGACACATCGAACAACGTCGCGGCGGTACCCACGCCACTAAAATCCACCCCATCTATTTGCAGCCCCACAGACGCGTTAAGGGGCTCGGCGAATTGTCCACGCTCGCCAATACCGCGAATTTGCACAAACCGCGCCCTCGAGGCACCGCTAGCAATATTTACATTCACCGCTCTGCCGAGCATTTCTTCCAGATGATTGACTGCGTCGGTCCTGTCACCGGGAACCAATAGCGACACAGAACCGGCCAAATCGTTCACCGCTACCGCGCGCAACTCTGCTGTAACGACAACTTCTTCAATGGTTTCGGTGTCAGCATTAACGATACAAAACGGCAAACCAATGCCGATTAAGAGCGTTAGCTTTTGAAGCAATAAAGTTAGAACTCGCATTTAGATCTCCTATGGACAGGCCAGAAATTCGCCTAAGAAGATGCGGTCCTATTCCTACGCCGGTGTTAACCGGATCAGGTTCAAAGGGTCCGTCTTTTCTGACGTCTCAGGCGCTTCGCCACCCCTTAGGCAGATCTAATTAAAACAGAGATCTATGCCAGAGTAAAAAGCTTGGGATCCGCTCGCTAACGCCGCATGTCGATCAAAGGTTTAGCCCAACGAGATTGTTGCTATAACGTCGTTAAGGCTCGAGAACTTCCGCCAACCAATCACACCTAGCGGGCTTAAACGTTGTTCCCAGGTCCGAATTCCGAACCTATCCACGCACAATTCTGTTACCGTTAGAGCTTCCAATCGGAGTCTGCCTTGGCGGTCCAAAACCGAAAAAAAACACGCGCCGGGCGCGGCAAGCGCCGACCAAAACGACAGGGGTTTTGGGCGCGCGTGCGCACCGCTTTGCTGCGACTGATATGGCGTAGTGTGCTGTGGCTGGGCCTGGCTGGGGTGCTGCTGTTGGCCGGCTATGCGTATTATATCGACCGTACCATCAGCAAAACCTTTGAAGGAAGACGCTGGTCCGTACCCGCTCAAGTCTATGCTCAGCCTTTGGAGGTGTTCGCTGGCTTAGCACTTTCCAAGGGCCAGTTTATTGGCGAATTGAACCGTCTGGGTTACCGACAAACCGCTAAACTGAATTCTCCGGGCACCTACCGACAGGACGACAGTAGCGTGACCGCTCACCTACGAAGCTTTCGATTTATCGATGGTTTTCGACCCGCACAAACACTGCGTTTTACGTTCAACCGAGGCAGCCTCAGTGAGATCGCAAACCTAGGCTCCGAAGAAATCGTGCTGGTGCGAATGGACCCTGCAAAAATCGGCAGCTTTTTCCCGTCGCACGGCGAAGACCGCATCGTGCTGAGACCCGACGAAGTACCACCCTTGCTGGCCGAAGGCTTAAAAGCAATTGAAGACCGAAGTTTCGACGACCATAGCGGATTTAGCATAAGCGGCATTCTACGCGCCCTGATCGTCAATTTTCGCGCAGGAGCAGCGCGTCAAGGGGGCAGCACACTGACGCAGCAGCTGGTGAAGAGCTACTTTTTGAGCAACGAACGCACACTACAACGCAAACTGCGTGAGCTGGCGATGGCGGTTATTCTAGAGCTGCGTTTCGACAAAGAAGATTTGCTAACAGCCTATATCAATGAGATTTTTCTGGGTCAAAATGGCGCGCGGGCAATCCACGGATTTGGTCTGGGTGCGCAGTTCTACTTCAATAAACCCATTAATGAATTGGATGAGGCGGAAATTGCGACGCTAATCAGCATCATCCGAGGGCCATCTTATTACAACCCGTTCCGCCACCCTGAACGGGCACTTACACGACGCAATAGAATCCTCGACACGTTCTACAGCGACGGGCTGATCAACGCTGCAAAGCACCGCCAAGCTAAAGCTAAAACGCTCGGCGTCGTCAATACAGCTGGGCGCGGCGGAGCCTATTATCCAGCCTTTATGGACCTCGTTAGAATCGAGCTCTCGCAACGCTATTCAGACGCCGACTTACGCTCTCAGGGTTTGCAAATTTTCACCACCCTCGACCCACGCCTGCAGGAAAATACCCAACAAGCGATCACCCAGTCGCTCAGCGACATCGAGCGCGATAGGAAATTGCCAGCGAATGGTTTGCAAGCTGCCGGCGTGGTCGCAGATAGTCAAACCGGCGAAGTACTGGCGTTGGTCGGCGGCAGACAGGGCCGCGTCGACGGTTTTAATCGTGCGTTGAACGCGCAGCGGTCTGTGGGCTCGGTTATCAAGCCGGTGATTGTGCTGACAGCACTGAGCCAAGGCATGGACTTAACGGAAAAGATCACGGATCAATCAATTACCGTGCAGCAGCCGTCAGGTGACATCTGGGCACCAAAAAACTTTGACGGCAAGACCTACGGCGAGGTGCCCATGTATCTAGCCCTCACTCGTTCGTTAAATCTTGCAATGGTCGATCTGGGACAACAGATCGGCATCGACAAGATTCAGGCCCAATTTACGGCGCTCACAGATCGTCGACCAAACAATCGCTACCCGTCTTTTTTATTGGGTGCAGAAGCCATGTCGCCGCTGCAAACACTCGAGTTGTACGGTAACTTCGCCAGCGGTGGGTTTCATACTCGACCTAAAGCCGTGATCGCAGTACTCGACGAAAACGGTACTGCGCTGTCCCATCACGCATTCGAAATGCGCCAGACCATACAAATGCCCGAGATTGCGGCTTTAAATAGATCCTTGGAGTTAGTTATGCGCCGGGGTACCGGTCGCTCATCGCCTTTTTCCAAGCTTGGCGTCGCGGGCAAAACCGGCACCACCAACAATAATCGGGACAGTTGGTTCGCAGGTTTCGACAATAGCCATCTGTCTGTCGTATGGGTCGGCCGCGACGACAACAAAAGCACGGGATTGACCGGCTCCAGCGGTGCCCTGCGAGTCTGGAACGCGATGGCCCGCCGCAACGGTGTAGACCCCATCGTGCCGCCACTCAGCGAAGACTTATTAGCGATCGAATATACTAGTGGCGCACGCGCCAACGCGCGCTGTGCCGACGTGGTCATGTTGCCGGTACGGGCGCCGCAGTCACTGCCAATAAAATCTGGCTGCAAAATAAAAAGGTCCTTGGGGCAACGCCTGAAATCGATCTTTACCGACGAGTAGAAACATCGCTGTGAACCTTTACCGCTCTATGTGCCTAACTGCATGGCTGTGTATAACGGCAGCTTGCACGAGCGCGCCGCAACCACCCGCAACGACGGAAGTTCCGGCATCGGTCGGCGCACCAACATCCGAGACTCCAGCTCCCAAACCTGCGGCGCCAAAAACCCAGATCAGCGCAACTTTTGCACTGCTTAGCCAAGCCGATAGCGCGCTAAACGCGGAACAGCCCAAGCGAGCTATCCTACTGCTAGAGCGCGCGGTACGCATAGAGCCGAGAAACTTTGAGCTGTGGATTCGTCTAAGCCGTGCGCATCTGGCAACACATAACCTTGTCGCGGCGAAGCAGCACGCTCGCAAAGCTATTGCCCTAGCGGACGCAAACGCCAGCTCAGCGATCGAGGGAGCGCGCGCTAAAGCCTGGTTGCAGTACGCCGAAGTACTCGAGTACGCGGGCCAAGAAAGCGAGGCGGCATCCTTAAGGCAACGTTATAGAAAACGGCGCGGCTGATGTACATTGTGCTCATTGGCTGACCCAACGTGTGTGACCCAGCAGGTGCAAAACGATCAACATATTCCTAAAGTTCTGGTTCTTTCTCGCGATCACAACAACCCTCTTAGGGTGCGCAACAAATCCGGTCACAGGCAAGAGCGAACTGAGCGTCATCTCAGAAAGCTGGGAACTCAACACAGGCAAAAGGCAGTTTTTACCCCTGCGTCAGAGCCAAGGTGGCGATTATGTCGCCGATCCGGGGGTGCAAAATTATGTCAGCGAGGTCGGCAACAAGCTTGCGGCGGTCAGCGACCGTAAACTGCCTTACGAGTTTTTCGTAGTCAACGACGGTACCCCCAACGCCTGGGCTCTTCCGGGAGGTAAGATCGGCATCCACAGGGGGCTGCTGACAGAGCTTAATAGTGAGGCCCAACTGGCGGCTGTTCTCGCCCATGAGATCGTACACGCCGCAGCAAAACACGGTGCCAAGAGCATGCAACGCGGCTTACTGCTGCAAAGTACGATCGCGCTGGCAAATGCCGCAGCGAAGAATTCAAACTACACCAACTACACACAACTGGGCGCGGAGTTGGGTGCTGCGCTTATCACTACCAAGTACGGTAGGGACGCCGAACGCGAGTCCGATCTTTACGGAATGAACTATATGCACCTAGCGGGTTACGATCCGGCGGCGGCCGTAGACTTACAGCAGACCTTTGTTAATCTGGAAAGCGGCCGGAAAAGTAGCTCCTTGAGCACCTTATTCGCAAGCCACCCACCGTCTCGGGAACGAGTCGAAAACAATCGTTTGCATGCGGCAACGCTACCCACGGGTGGGCGGCGTGGTGCAGCGCGTTATCAGCAAGTAATGCGGCGACTTCAAACCAGCAAACCCGCCTATCAAGCCTACGAAAACGCCACCGCAGCTTTTGCCGAGGCAGACTTCGCGACCGCCACAACACTCGCCAAAGAGGCCATCCAGATAGAACCGAACGAAGCACAATTCCACACGCTCCTCGGAGATCTAGCCGGCATCGATAACCGTTTAGCCCGTGCGCAACAGCACTACCGCCACGCCATTAGTCTCAACGAACGCTTCTTTTACCCGCACTTACAGCGCGGTCTGGTGAGTCGAGACTTGGGCGAGATCAACGCTGCCAAGAGCAGCCTCACCCGCAGTATCGAATTGCTGCCCACAGCAGCCGCTTACAACGCTCTGGGCGAAATAGCTGAATCTGAGGGCAACCTAGACCAAGCACTAAAGTATTTTTCCGCCGCCAGCAAAGACACCGGCGCAGCCGGCGAGGCCGCACTTACCTCCTTGGTCAGGCTGCGTATTGCCCGGCAGCCAGACGCTTACATCGATGCTCAAATGGGACTTGCAGGCAACGGCGAATGGGTGCTGATAATAGGCAACACAGCGCCACGGGATTTTACCGGTTTGATTTTGGAATTGGCTTACGCCGACCTCAACGGCCGCGTGCGACGCCAGCAGATTAGTGTGAGCGGAATTTTAGCCGCCGCGAGTAGTCGCCGCATCAGCAGCGGCCTGAGCCGGGCTGTTAGCAGCAACGCGCCTAGAGTTACGGTGCTGCGAATTCAGCTCGCGGTTAATTAACACTGGCGTACAACGCCGCCCGATCTTTTTCAAATCTCCGACCTGCAAAGTAAAACAGCGGAATAGCCAATGCGGAGACGATAGAAAACACCACTAGGGTTATCGTATAAGGCTCAGCAACACCTGCCTCAGCCATCCAGTCGATCGCATAACCCGCCCCGGTAACACCAATACCCAAGCCCACCAGGTTGAGCGACAAAATATAAAACGCCACGAGGGTGCCGCGGATCTGCGGCGGCACCAGCTCCTGCACTGTTGAAAACGTCGGGCCATAGAAACAGCCGAGCTGAAAATAACCAAGAAAAATCCCAACCATAAACATCAGCGAGGCGGGATCAACAAACCGATACGCAATGGTCAGTGGCGTTAGTAACAACATAATCCAGAACAGAAACATCGGTCGACCCATACCCGTCTTGCGCAAAAAAGCGTCTCCGCCAACGCCGCCAAACAAGTTACCCAGAATGCCTCCCACCAAAGCGATCCAACCGGTGAGTTCCGCAATTTCTGTGCGGTCGAAACCGCGCTCTTCCACGAACCACAGCTGTTCGAAAACCGCCGCACCTAGAATGAAGTGAAAAGCCACACCGCCACCAATGGTCATAGTTAAAGCCGGCGAGCGTCGCAACGCGTCGAATAAAATTTGCAGGATCTCGCGCACGCTCGGCTTTTCTACCGGTTCGGTTGCCTCAACCTCGTGCTTGCGCGGCGTTTCCTTTATGAAGAACATCACGATCGCCAACAATACGCCCACGCCACCCAAGGCGTAAAAGCAACCGCGCCACCCAAGAATAGGCTCCATGTAAGCGACGACAATAAGGCTCGCGGCCACACCCACAGGCACTCCCATGTAGTAAACGCCCGAGGCAAAACCTAGCCGACTGGATGGAAACCGGTCCGCTAACAGCGACATCGAGGTCGGCGTCATAATCGACTCGCCGACCCCAATAAATAGCCGCGGAACGGCCAGGCTTAGAAACCCCTTCGCCGCACCAGACAGCGCCGTTAACGTGCTCCAAAGCGCTAAACCACCGGCAATCAGGCGGGTGCGGTTTACCTTATCGGCCAACACACCCATAAACAGTCCCGCGACAGAATAAAAGATGATAAAGATCAGGCCGGTAAGCAAACCAAATTGAGTATTCGTTAGACCAAGATCCGGCACAATCCAGTTTGCAAAACTTGCAAGTAGCTGCCGATCCACAAAGTTCATCACGTTGAGTAACGTCAAGAACATCAAAAATCCGTAATCGCGCGCGGACGCACCTGCGTTATCTTGGTTCACGAGATCCCTCCTCCTGAGATGGCACAAGACTATTTGAGAATCCACTCGGAAGCCAGCATTGCGCTCGCGCGTCGGTCAACAAACCATTCATTCGCTAGCGGTAGCCTTGCTTATGCTGTGGCCGCTCTTCGCACCAAGTCGAATTTCACCACGTAATACAGAGCTGTTGCCGCACCTCGCGGATTTAAACCCCGAAACTCGGTTGAAGACCTGTATTATGACCACAACTCTGCAAGAGCCGCCGAACTGGCCGCCGATGCGGAATGATCACCCGGACTACTGGAACTCAATGATGCCACTGGCCAAATGCCATAATTTTCACGACTTTCGCAGACTCGCTAAAAGAAGACTGCCGAGCCCTATCTTCAATTACATAGACGGCGCAGCGGAAGACGAGAGAACCTATGCTCGCAACACCGCCAGTTTCGACGACTGTGATCTGGTGCCCAATGTGCTGCGGGGCACAGAGTCGGTCGACCTGGAGGTGAACATAATGGGGCAACGCCTAGAAATGCCCATATACTGCTCCCCTACTGCACTGCAGCGTGTTTTTCATCATCAGGGCGAGCACGCAGTCGCCGCAGCGGCACACAAATACGGCACCATGTTCGGTGTGTCATCACTGGGGACAGCGAGTCTTGCAAAAATCCGTCAGGCATACCCCGGACCCCAGTGCTATCAATTTTACTTCCACAAGGATCGTGGCCTAAATCGGGCGATGCTCGAGAACGCCAAGGCGGCTGGCGTCGACGTATTAATGCTCACGGTCGATACGATTACCGGGGGCAATCGCGAACGAGATCTAAGAACAGGATTTTCAATTCCGTTCCGACTCAATCTTGCAGGGCTGGTGAATTTCGCGATTAAGCCACGATGGGCATTCAACTATCTGGTGCATGAAAAATTTTCGCTACCACAGCTCGACGATTACGTGGATATGTCGGGGGGCGCAGTATCGGTAGGTCGATATTTTACCGAGATGCTGGACCCAACTATGACCTGGGATGACGTTGCGGAAATGATCGAGCTGTGGGGTGGAGAGTTTTGTTTGAAAGGGGTGATGAGCCAAGAGGATGCTATAAAGGCTAAAGAATTAGGGGCTACCGGGATCGTCGTATCGAACCACGGCGGTCGGCAATTAGATGGCAGCCGAGCGCCCTTCGACCAGCTCCAAGAAATTGTTGATGCAGTCGGCGATGACATCGACGTGATCATGGACAGCGGCATCCAACGCGGCAGCCATGTTTTAAAAGCACTGGCAGCTGGCGCTAAAGCGGTAGGTGGCGGAAGATTTTACTTATACGCCCTAGCCGCCGCAGGACAAGCGGGTGTTGAGCGAGCATTAGAAATAATGCGCACTGAAATCGAACGCAACATGCGTCTTATGGGCGTAAGCAAAATCTCTGAACTCAACCGCAATCACTTACGCTATCGATAACCCCTCGGCTGGCGGTGTCTAGACCTAAGCCTGGTGGGCAACTCGATAGTCACCACGACAGAAACGCATCACTGCTCTGCGGCGGTCTCACGCAAATTTTCGATCTGCGCTTTTAGTTCATTAATTTGCTGTTGTTGAGCTTTGTTTATAACGTGCTGCGCAGCCCAGTCATAATACTCTCTGGCCCATTCAGTCGCGCCTACAGGTGCGTACAGCAAAAAGAAAAAGAACACCGCTGCCTCTGA
>Ga0160422_10001826_pt1 | contig 13265 bp, 9 predicted proteins | sample Fk160mmetaG_FD_108192 | JGI IMG/M metagenome (GOLD analysis project Ga0160422, IMG submission 108192) | Marine microbial communities from the Central Pacific Ocean - Fk160115 60m metaG | ecosystem: Environmental > Aquatic > Marine > Oceanic > Photic zone | place: The Central Pacific Ocean...
GGATTCGGGGTAACGTATGCTCCCAACAAAACATGGGCCTTCAACGCAGGTTATATTTTCATAGAAAACAGCCAGCCGGATCTTAATTTTAATCCGGCTATTGCCGATGCCGATCGGCATTGGCTGAGTGCCGGGGTAAGCTACCGGGCGACGACCTGGACGGTCGATCTGGCCTACCAGTACGCATTTTCAGATCGGACAGTTCTTGATCCAACCCCTGAATTTGATGCCGGTGACCTGGTGGCCGGAGCCTACAGTTCGCGTTTTCATGGGTTAATGCTCTCGTTTAACCGCTCCTTTTGAGGGCCCAGCCTGACTACTTGCTCTTGCAGGTGTGCCCCGCGGCGGGCAAAGTTTTGGGAAACCCAGTTCGTATGCGAGTTCTTTCCCTGTTCCTGCTCGGGATCGCGGTTCTTTCCGTGGCGGTTAACGTCACAAGGGCCTGTGCCGCATCCGCGGAGCGGCATTGGGCTTTTCAGATGCCTGCCCGTCCCCCTTTGGCGGGAAAGAGCCACCCTGTTGATGAACTCCTAGCTATCCGTCAAAGGGAGAAAAACCTCAAACCGGTGCCCGATGCTGCCCGTGGGGTGCTCCTGCGGCGTGCATGGCACGTGGTTGCCGGGCTTCAGCCTCCGGCCAATCTGGGTGCTGAGGTCTCTGGAGCGACGGGAGAGCCTCTGTCGGAATGGAGTGCCCGCATGATCGATGAGGTCCTATCTTCCCGTCACTATGGAGAGCGCTGGGCTCGCCATTGGTTGGACGTTACTCGCTATGCTGATACCAAGGGCTATGATTTCACAGCGGGACGTCTCTTTCCATTTGCGTTCACTTACCGGGATTGGGTCATAGAATCCCTGAACAAAGACCTGCCTTATGATGAGTTTCTCCGGAGGCAAATCGCGGCGGACCTTATGGATGTGCCCATACGAGAGCAGGCCGCTCTCGGCTTTCTTACTCTGGGACGCCGCTATCTCAATAAGCATGACCTCATCATTGCAGACCGGATCGATGTCACCTTTCGGAGCACAATGGGCCTAACCATGCAGTGCGTGCGTTGCCATGATCACAAGAGTGACCCGCTCACCATGCGAGATTACTATGGGCTTTACGGGGTATTCGATAGTACTGAGGAGGTGCCCGAAGGCGAATTGCCCGTGATCGCTTCCCCTGAGGACTCGCCCGGCTACCGGGCGTTTCGCCAAGAACTTCTTAAGCGGGCCAATACCGCGCATGATTATGCGGCAGAAAAGATCAAGGGTTACCAACGGCCTTCGAACCCGCTCGATTTTGACCGCAAGAAGGCTCTCTCGCAGCTCAACCAGACCGAAAGAGGTAAATACCGGGGGCTCTTGGCCAAGATGGACGAGCTGGAGGGCAAATCGGAATTTGCGCCCTCGAGGGCAATGGCCGTCCGCGACCGACCGCGCCCCAGGGAGCCGGTCATCTTTGAGCGAGGGCAGCAATCCAGTCGAGGCCCCAAGGTTCCTCGAGCATTTCCGGCCTTCTTCCGAGAAAATCCCGCCGATACTTTTAAGAAAGGCAGTGGGCGTCTTGAGCTCGCGCATGAGCTGACTCGCAAGGGGAATCCGTTAACTGCCCGGGTCTGTGCAAACCGAGTCTGGATGCATGTCATGGGAAGCCCGCTCGTGAACACTCCGGGAGATTTCGGATTACAGGCGCCACCCCCGCTGCACGCGGATCTTCTCGATCATCTGGCACTTTACCTTCAGGAGCAAGATTGGTCGGTGAAGGCCCTGATTCGGCATATCATGACCTCGCGGGCATGGCAGCGCAGCAGCAAGGCGGGTCCCGAGCACGCCCAGAGCGACCCTGAAAACCGATATTATTTCCGTAGCAATCGTCACCGAAAAGACCTCGAGTCCTGGCGTGATACGACCTTGCAGGTGAGCGGCCGTCTTGATCTCCGGGCAGGGGGCCGCCCCGTGAAAATCCACGAAGCTCCGTTTCCGCCTCGCCGCACAATTTACGGCCTTATTGAGCGCCAGAATACACCGTCCTTCTTTCGAATCTTCGACTTTCCGGACTCCAGTCAGCCCGTTGTAAAGCGGGCTACCACCACTACTCCGAATCAGGCCCTCTATCTGATGAACAGCCCTTTCATGCACGAGCAGGCACGAGCCGCAGCTGGGCGGTCCTCAAGGCATGAAAATGAGCAAGTGCGAATCAACGCTCTCTATAATCAGATTCTCAAACGGAATCCTTCACTCGCAGAATCGGCAGGGGCCGCACGCTTTATTGAATCTACTTCCGGGAAGAAGGCCCAGACCTCCGGAGCGTGGAGCTATGGACATGGACGCCTGCTTCGGGATACCGGGCGGGTGGAATTCAAGACCTTGTCCCACTATACTGGAAAAGTGTGGCAGGGAGGCCCTGAGCTACCGGCGTCGAAGACCGGATGGGTGCACTGGCATTCTGCCGGGGGCCACCCGGGAAAGGGTGACCACGCTGCTATTCTTCGGTGGGTGGCTCCGAGAAGCACAAACATCGAGATCACTGGCGAGCTTTCCAAGCCTGCTCTCAAGGGCGATGCCGTGCGCGGCCTTGTTGTTGCCCGGCGCTCAATCGCCGGTCAATGGACTGTGCTTCCGGGGAAAAAGGCTCTGACGCCGTTGAGCCTGGAAGTCGCAGCTGGGGAGGCAGTTGACTTCCTGGTTGAGTCAACCGGGAACGAAGCGTGGGACAGTTTTCTATGGAGTCCTGTCATTCACGAGCGGGGAGAGCATGTTCCTCTTGCGGAAGCCCGGGAGGGGTTCTCCGGCCCTGCGCTGGACCGGTGGCCTTTGCTCGCGCAGGTCTTACTTCTCTCAAATGAGTTTCTTTACGTCGATTGACCGGTGGCGCAACGGGCCCCTAGCAGAGCAATGACACATCACGCAACAAACCCCGAACACCTCTTTCTGACGAGGCGCCAACTCTTATCGCGTTGCGGCATGGGCATGGCCGGGGTGGCCCTCAATGGGGTGCCGGGGTTGGTCGCTGCGGCGGAGAATCCCGGGGTAGAGATCGGCATGAATCCGCTTTCGCCACGACGCCCTCAGTTTCCAGGCAAAGCCAAGGCCGTCATCCACCTCTTCATGAATGGGGGACCCTCGCATCTGGACACTTTTGATCCCAAGCCGGAGCTGACCAAGCTGCACGGCAAGGAGTTGCCGAAGATGCTCAAGACGGAAAGGCCTACCGGGGCGGCCTTCAAGTCGCCGTTCGAATTTTCGCACATGGGACAGTCAGGATTGGAGGTTTCCAGTCTCTTTCCCGAGGTGGGCAGAATGGCCGACGACCTCTGTGTGATTAGGTCAATGTATGCGGATGTTCCCAATCATGAGCCTTCTCTGCTTCTTATGAACTGTGGGGATGGTCGTCTTGTGAGGCCTGCCATGGGATCATGGGTCACCTACGGACTTGGGTCGGAGAATCAGAATCTTCCAGGGTTTGTTGCCATGTGCCCTGGTGGATATCCTATTCAGGAGACCCAGAACTGGCAGTCGGCGTTTTTACCCGGGGCCTTTCAGGGAACCTATGTGGATACAAGGCATTCCGACCCTGAAAAGTTGGTGGAGCATATTGAGGCAAAGACTGCAGGATCCGAGCAAAGGCGTCAGTTGGACCTTCTTAAGGAACTGAATGAAAATCATCAGAGAGAACGGAGCCACGATGCCAGGCTCGAGGCTCGCCTGCAGTCTTTTGAACTGGCCTACCGCATGCAGATGGAGGCGAGTGACGCCTTTGACATCAGCAAGGAGCCAGAAGAGATCCGCAAGATGTACGGGAGAGGAACGCAGGCGCGTCAAATGCTCATTACCCGGCGGCTCATTGAGCGCGGGGTCCGATTCGTTCAGGTGTGGCACGGTGCCGGGCAGCCCTGGGATAACCATGATGATTTGCAGAAAAATCACCAGAAGCTGGCACGGGAATGTGACCAGCCGATTGCCGCTCTACTCAAGGATTTAAAGATGCGAGGACTTCTCGAAGAGACCCTCGTAATGTGGGGTGGGGAGTTCGGGCGTACGCCAACGGTCGAGATGCCCAAAAAAGGATCCAACGCCGGGAAAATCAACGGCAGAGATCATAATCATTATGGATTCTCGGTCTGGCTTGCCGGTGGAGGAGTAAAGGGTGGCTACGTCCATGGTGCAACTGATCCATTTGGGTTTCAGGCCGAGGAAAAGCCGGTGCATGTCCATGATCTTCAGGCAACGATTCTCCATCTTCTGGGCTTTGATCACGAAAAGCTAACCTATCGCTACTCTGGACGAGATTTTAGACTTACCGATGTCCACGGTAAGGTCGTCGAGGAAATCCTAGCCTGAAAAGCAGTACAAAAGCGCAGGATGCGAATGCGTTCGTTTTGAGCTTCCGATGAAATCTAACCGCGCAGTTCCTCAAAAACCTCCGGGTCGTCCCTGAGTTTTTTCCGGATGCTGTTGATTCTTGACCAACGGCTCTTGAGGCTTTCAACCAGATCCTCCCCTCCGCTCGAGGCATTTTCTTCAACCTCCTTGCAGATATCGATGGCGGCCTTCAGATAGTCTTCAAACTTCTCGTGAATTTTGCCGTCAAGCTCCTCGAGTTCCTCTCGTGCATCGCCAGCAGCGGATTCTGCCTCATCGGCCTCGCTGAATTTGCCCCGCATCATGGTGCGTTGGACACGATTGAAGACCGCTGAAGAGCGGGAATCAATCTCGTGGAAGCTCCCGCCTACGGAAAGCTTCTCGAGGGCATCACCACGGATGTGGTCGAGCAGAAGCTTTGCGGAAATATGGTTGGGCATGGCTTCGAGGACGGCCTCAAGGCGCTCCTGCACCCGGGTATTTTTCAAAGCGGCATCACCTTGGTCGGCGATAACTTCTGCGACAGCTTTGAAGTCGTCGAGGGTGGACTGAACATCCTTATCCTTTTCCTCCCGGGAAAGGGCCCGCGCTTCGTCCATGTCCTTCATGGTGAAAACCTGAATGTCCAGCAATTGCTGGAACCCATCGAGAACAAGGATGTCATTCACTTCCTTGGAGTTACCTTCTGGTACGCCAACGATTGTGCATTCTCTCCGGGTCGCACCGCGAATTTTGGCAGCAACACCCCCGATGCTGGTTACTTTTCCATTTGGAGTGATGCCACCGGTGCAGGCGAACCCCTCATCCAGCTTTTCCCCTGTAAACAGCGCATCGAGCATCAGCGCCATAGCAGTTCCCGCGGAAGGTCCATCGACTCGCTGGTCACGATCCTGAAATACAATACTGACCTGATAACCGTTCGGGACCATTCCTTTTGGCTCATACGTAATTCGGAGATAATCCCGGATTGATTTGAGGCTGTTCCCCATCATATCTCCGACTTTCTGGTCAATTTTGAACTCAATTCCTTTGATCCCTTCCTCCCGCAGAGCCGTTGCAATAATTTCACTGGCCGCTCCTGCGTGCTTCCCGCTGCCGAGAGTTACAACAACGAGCCCTACGACAGAACTTTGATTCGATGCGAGTCCTTTGGCGTCGCCTCCGGGCATCTTTTCCTTCCTTGGCTCCATCCGGCCGCCTTGGCCGAAGGGGTTCCACGGCGTTTCTTTTACTACTGCTTTTCCTTGTAGCTGATCCCAGTCGACCTCAACACCATCGCCCTCCAGCTCTTTCTGTATACTTTCCAGGTTTTCAGCGTATCTGTGATCGGGGAGAAGGCGAAGAGCGACATCCACGCAGTAGGCCGCGCAGATCTTGTTATCCTCGTTTTCCTTATCCTTAAGGAGGGTGCGCACACCGCGATAAATATTTCCTACGAGGCGATCCTTACTGGTCCCACTGCTCCCGTAGGCTTCAGCATCCTGCTCGAGTTGCTCGTAGGTCGTCTTGAAGGATTTGGCCTCAGGATTGATGCGCCCTGCTATCCCGAGCGCGTTTGACCGGAGCAGGTTGGGAACCTTCCCATTCTTTTCTTCGGGATCAAAGTCACTGGCGATGCGGGCCAGAGCAGCAACGAGGCCCGATTTGTCAAATGTCCCTCGTCTGCCGAAGTCGAGTTCTTCCGTATCGAATAACTCTGCTTCCATGTCAGGAAGGTAGAAGAGTGTGTCTTCCTGAGCGCAAAGGCAGGGCACAAAGAAAAGAGCACAGAGTGGGAGAGCGCGGAAAAGCTTGAGATTCATCTGGTCGGTGGGAGAAAGCCTAGAGGATCAAGGAGGGGCGCTAAAGCAAAAGCGTCACGAGAGCTCGTCTGGACCGCCTTCCTGTGGGAAAGCGACCCTGATACTGGAATTTGTGTAACTATGGGTTCGCGCCTGCGCCTGTGAGCGGATCATCTGGAAGGGCATCCGGGACGGTTTCGCGGGTGAAGGGAGCTAGTTTCTGGCGGAGAGCTGCAAATTTTGACTGCAGGCGGTCATGATAGACCAGGAGAGGAGTATTACGATAGTAGGCCACTCCGTCTTTCAGGCCTCCATCTTGTTTTCCTTTGCCAAGGGTCTGGGTAAGTTGAGCGACTTCCTGGGCCTCTTGGAGCAGATCTTTGTCTGCAGGAGAGATAAATTTGGAGAACCGCGCGATTTCGGCGCTGGTGGCTTCGCCGGCGGTCAGGAGGCGTTTCGCGCTAAGCTGGGAAAGTGTGACCTGTGAGATCCTGCTGACGGGCTCGAGCGCACTGCGCAAGATTCGCCCCGCAACCTCTCGCTCCACCCTCGTGGGCCGCAAAGCGGCATCACCCTGAACAAGGAGCATTTTCGCAGAGTAATGAAAGGGGGCTCTGCTGGCAATTTCGGAGAGGCGCTCCCGAACCTTCGCATTGACGCACAGCTGTCCAACGTCCTTATCTCGCCCGACTTCGCGGAGCTCCTCGTAGAGCTCGGACGTTGCGGCAAGGCCGGCAGGGTCGCTATTTTCGCTGGCAAGGTTCAGGGCGGTGTCGATAGAGCTAACGATTAACACCTCCCATCGAAGAAAAAACGCAGGGTCCTCCAAGGCAATCATAGCTCGTAATTCGGGCTCAAACTCCGGAGGGACCAGAAGGCGTCCTCCCGGGGCAAGCCGTAGAGCACGTAAATAGTTCCAGCTCTCGAGGGGCCGTATCAGAGATCCGTCAGAGGCAATTTCAGCAACCAAGGTTACCCCGGGGCGGAGGGCCTTTCCTGTCATGGCGGAGTGCATGAGGAGGGCCGCCGGCCCCGAGATGGCTTGGCCGTTATTTGGCGCATAGTGTTCTGCACCCGTTGAGATTTGTGCTACCCGACGAATGGGCAGGTCGGGCCAGCGCTGTTCCAGTACTTTCCGGACGTTTGCGCGAGCGGTAGCGATGTCTGGGCTCACGGTGTCAGGATCCAGGTCAAAAGTGAGAATATCGGCTTGAGGGGACTCCATTACTTTCATGGAGAGAGGAACGATACGCAGAGATCGGCGGCGATCCCCATCCAAGAGAAAAAGGGGGGTCTTTGTGGTGGCTCGTCCAAGAAGAATGGGCGGCCGTTCCACGGGGGGTGGCGGCGGAGCGACTGGCTGCGGAGGGGGTTCCTGCTCAGGGATTCTCCGGTAGGCCTCAAGTGAGGGGAGGACCTGCTTCCACCGCTCAGGCTCACCTTCCGGGTCGTGGAGCTTGGCGAGAGGATTCCTGGGATTGACCACGGCCAGCGCATCAACAATGAGGCTCCCAAGAGCCTTCCCTCCTGCTCCAGCGTCGGGATCAAGCAGCCAGTCTGCGATGCCCCAGGCCTGCCGCAGGGGCTGATTGATGTCGCCTCGGAAAGCGTCAACGGCATGCCCTGCGCGCAGAGATTTGTCGGTCTCCAGCGCAGAGCGGTTGGCTGGGTTGAGGCGGATCGCAAGCGCAAGTAACTGAGCGGTAGCCCGTGTTTGCTCCGGAGTCCCGTCTGGCTCGCGGGTGGCGATATTCGTGAGGTGCGCGGAGAGCTCACGCATGGTGTCCGTGTCGATGGGAATCTGATCCCTTGGGAACAGGATGGGGGCAGGGTCGGGGCCAATATAGGCTGTTCCCGGCAGCTTCGCAGGGAGGAGGCAGAAGAGAAGTAGCAGGCAACACGTCCGCATGCCGTGGAATTGTCTCCTACCACTTTGTTTCGCGCAACCTTTTGCCTCCGGGCTCTGGCCCGCTACAATTGGCTCCATGCAAGAAAACGAGGCAAATCTCTACAGGGAAATTACTCAAGATGAAGTGATGTTCTACGACACCGACGTGGGTGGGGTCGTGCATAACCTTGCCTATTTGCGAATGATCGAGAGATGCAGGACAAAACTTGGGGGAAAACTCGGCTTCGATTTGCGGCATATGGCGGAGACACAAGTTTATCCCGTCGTGGTCAGGACCGAAATCGATTACCGTCAGCCCGGGCGCCTTGGAGATCGCATAGAGATTCAGGGCAGGCTGGAGGAGTGGGGAAAAGTTCGTTTCTGGTGTAAGTTTGAGATGCGTCGCCCTGCAGATGGTGTTCTGCTTGTGACCTGTCGCCAGCAGCTGGCCGTGGTCCAGATGCCCGCAGGGAAGCCTCAGAGGCTGGGTGTCCTTCAGCAGGACATGGGCTAACCTGCATCTAGCGGCCAAACATCTGGGTCCAATGAGACCCATGGTTTCCCAGCCCTACCCTTTTGTGACCAGGGCTGAACATGTTCTTGTGGTGCCCGGGGGAGCGAAACCATCCCCGGTTGGCCGAACTCGGCTTGGTAGAGCCCATGTAGATGTTTTCGCCGCTGGAGTTCGTGCCGCACAAGGCAGCCCTCTTCCCGAAAGATTCTTTTCCCCTGACGGGAGAGGTGTGGCTGAAAAAATTCAAATTGGCCATATCCTCGGAATGTCCGCGGGAGGCCTCACAGAGCTTTGGGTCGAGCACTAGTGCGTTGAGGCCAATAAGAAGCCGCATCTGGTTGAGTTCTTCCACGCCCCGGCGCTCTGCTTCGGGGACCATCTCAGCTTCTGCAATCTTGCGATTGGCCTTCATTATTCGCAGGCCGTTGCGGTCGAGATCGGAGAGCCCCTCGGCCACGGATTGCTCCCGAGCCAGTATGGAAGCGACAGATTCTGCATCCTCAACCGAGATGGCGGCTTTCAGTATTCCGTCTCGGAACGCTCCGAGTTTAAGAATCTGGGAGCGCTGCTCGTTCAGTACCTTTCCAGCGACTTGCAGAATTTTTTCGCCAGAAGGGAGGAGAACTTCCCTGAGCAATGCGACAGCCGGCTCGCTCTTGGCGACGATGGCGCCTTTCATCGGCCCCTCGGCCATCATGCGAACGGAATGAAAGCTCTCCCTTGCTTCCCTGATCGCCCGTTGGTTGGACTGCCGTGCTGCTCCCGAATGCTGGCTCTCGGCTTCTTTCCGGAAAGCGTCCAGATAGGCATCCCGGAGACCGGGCCATACCTTGTCGAAGTCAGACTGCAGGCGCTTAAGCTCCCTGGGCTCTAGATCACTGAGTTGTTCAATGAGGTCTTCGAAGCCAATGTTTCGTTCGAGCCGGGTCTGGAGAGCAGAGAGAATTTCATCGGTCGCGCGTGGGGCAGCCATTACGCCAGACACGCCCACAAAAAGGGAAAGAAGAAGAAGCCAAAGGCGGCGCATACGGGGGACGGTAAACGCAGACCGCAGAATAGCGAACTGCTAAATTTGCAGTTCGAGAACCTGTTCCCGAATGGGGGGCAACAGCACGGAACCCCTTGGAAACAAGGCGGCTCTAAAACGGGAGGCCAGTGTCCGGGAACTACCGTCGCCCGCCGAATGAGAATCGAAGGGACACTCCGGAGGAGCGGTTGTGCGGGCGGGGACTCCTAAAAACGACGCGGGGAGGATCGCATGGAACGGCTCGCGGGATAACTACCCTCGGACGTAAACTGTAATGACGTGGCCGGCACTGGCTCGAACGTCTCGCATCGGGAAGGGAAATCCTCCTATAGCCGAAAACCGGGCGGCCGTGACAGTCATACCCTCGTAGATAACGCGTGGTGTAGACATTGTATGCCGCTGGCGCGTATCTGGGGTGGGAAGTGATGCTGTTGTGGAGGTGGCCCGCCTCGGCAGGCAGCGAGGAGATTATTCCGGTAATTGTGAGAGCTACGGCGGCCGAAAAGATCTTTATCATAAGGAATTCTCTGGGGTTACGTGCCGTTGGACCCTTCAAGAGAGGAGGTTATTCATGCAAACTTCTCCAATTGCCTGAAGCGAAGGGTTTGCAGGATAAGCCAGCGGGAAAACCCTGCTATGGAACCAGATCGTAAATCTGGTTTAGAGCGCTCAGGAGAGCTTCCGCTGATCTGGGCTCACCATGAAGAACTTTGCCTCCCGCGCACATTAATTTGGGAAGAAGGGAGTTCTGCTTCTTGAGCTGGCCGAAGTCCTTGACGCTGGACTTGATGAGGGACTCAACAGAGGGGTCCTGCTTGGCGAGCTCCAGTTGATCGTGGCCGACAATCCGCCCGACTGCGGCCTCCGCGACTTCAGGCGGCAGATCTAAAGTAGAAATTAACTGCTCATGAACTTCGGGCCATTTCGCGGGACGGGCTTTCCAAGCAGCCACGCTGAGGCGGGCTAGCTCGCAAGCGTGCTGGTGTTTTGGGCTCTGGTTTGTAATGAATGGATTGCAGGATCTATTCAAGGGGACCGGGAGGAGGATTACGCAAAAGAGGCCGGGGTGTTTCTTCTCAACGAATTGCAGCTGCTCGTGCACCTTTCGGCAGGAAGTGCAGGTATAGTCGAAGTATTTCACCATGACGTACTTAGCGTCGGGAGGCCCCAAATGGGGCATCGTAACGGTATTGTATCGCTTGCCCCCACGGGTGAAGGCAATTCTCCGGCCGGCGTTTTCGATCGCCCCTCCTTGATCCCGCAGCGCCTCTTTACTACTGGCATGGGTGTCCGGTTTCGGCCCCAGAATCTGACCCACGACGAGGGTGAGAAGGGCGAGGAGAGCCGCAACCGGGGCAAAGCGCAGGAGAGATTTTGATGGAGGAACATCTCGCAAAGATACCACCAGAACAATGGAGGTAACGATCCCGATGGTATGCATGGCGAGGCACCAGGGGCATACCGCCCTTATGGTGAGATAGAGGATCCCGACAAACCAGAGAGCGGCGCCGGTAAGACAAATTGCGAGAGCTCCGTAGAGCGATCTCGAAGGACGGAAAGAGGCAATCAGCAAGGCGAGGTAGATCACGAATGCAAAAAGGCTGACCGGAATCCCGAAGAGCTGTGACCACTCTGAGCCCAGGACATTGCCGCAGCCCGAACCTTGGCCGCAGCCTGCCAGAGAGGAGGTTTTTCCGGCAAGCTTCAGCCCTGCAAGGTAGCCACAAATGAGAAGCCCGGTGAGGGAAAGGAGGCGAAGAATAGAAGGGGCGTTCACGGCGGCAGGAAGGCAAGGCCAAGCCATGGGGTTAAAAGGGTCATTTCACTACGTTAATCAGCCAGGCGGTCAGCTCGTCCGGGGGGTGAAGACCGTGGGGGTGATGGCCTTTGCCGGGCTTACGCCAGACCTTCACTGTGCCGCCCAGGGCCTCGTAATTACGGGCAAGAAGCGCTCCGTTTTCCTCGGCCGGGACGACTTGATCTTCTAGTCCCAGCACGAGCGCGACGGGAACTCTATTCTTCGCCAAAGGCTTGAGAGTCTCCTTGCTGAGAGGTTGGAGGTGTTGCGATGCGGCCTTGGCCGTCACCGCATAAGCTTTCAGGCAGCGCTGCCAGTCTCGTTTTGAGAATTTGCCGTTTTTCCCGCCCGGCCACGAGTTGAAGTCACAGACCGGATTGTCGCCATACACCGCACCTACTTTTTCCGGGTTGGCGGATGCCCAGTTGAAGATGATCAGCCCTCCTCTCGACATGCCCTCCAGCACAGGGCGGGGGGAGAGCCCCTCTCGGACCGCCAACGCGTGGAACATGTCCCACCGCTTCACTGCCGCCCTTGCTCCGAAGAGACCGCCTACCTCGCAGTAGGCAAGATGGAATCCCTTTTCGAGAAGCTGGAGATCGAGGGCAGGCTGGTGTCCCCAGAAGCGAGCTCGCCATATCCATGGGTTTCCTGCTCCCGCCTGTTTTGGCCGAACAATGATACAGCGAGCGCCATCATCAGGGAGAGCGAAGTCGAGGCGCTGATATCCGTTCCATTTCGAGGTCTTACCCTCCGGCCACGCCGCCGCGGAGAGCAGGGAGAGCGAAAAAAAGAGAACGGCAGCAAGTAAAGGCATAATTTGGACAACAGGCCTCACTTCGGGTAGCATTTTCAGCATGTTTCGTCTCGCCCTAATTTTTCTAGCCCTTCTAACTACGCTGCCGGCTGCTGAGCTCACGGTGGCATCCTTCAATATCCGTCTTGCTGCAAGAGGGGATCTCGGCACCCGTAGCTGGAAGGCTCGGCGGGACCTCGTAGTGGAAACGATCCGGAAGATGGATCCGGATCTATTCGGGGTTCAGGAAGCTCTGCCCCAGCAAATGGACTACCTCACCCGCGAGCTGCCGGATTACCAGAAATTTGGAGTGGGTCGCGATGATGGCAAGAATCGCGGGGAATACTCGGCCTTGTTCATTCGCTCCGAGCGCCTGAGGCGGGATGGGGCAGAGGGCGGGACCTTCTGGCTGAGCGGGACGCCGGAGACCGCCGGTTCTAAAAGCTGGGGGAACCAGGTGACGAGGATTTGCACCTGGGCTCGATTGGTGGACCGGAAGAACGGAAAGGGGTTTTATTTCTACAACACCCATTGGGATCATCAGAGTCAGCCCTCCCGGGAACAGGCAGGCCGCCTGATGGCCAAGCGGATTGACGCCCGAAGGCGGACAGGTGAGCCCGTCGTGGTCACCGGTGATTTCAATGCTACCGAGACAAACCCGGGAGTGGCCTTCCTGATGGGGAAAAAGGTAACCCTGGCAGGAGGGAAGGATCCGGAGCAGTGGAGCAACCCCCTCAAGGCAGCGTTTTTCGAGCTTCATCCTGAGGTCAAGGACCGCAACACCTTTAATCGTTGGCAGGGAGTGATTCCCGGTTCGAGGATGATTGATCACGTGCTGGTATCCCCCAGGTGGAAGATTCAGAAGGCGTGGATCGAGCATCACATGCGGGGCAAGATGGTTCCCTCGGATCATTGGCCGGTGGCCGCGGTGATTCGTTTGTCGGATTAGCTCTGGGGGCTCTTAAATAAGTGGTGGAGAATTGCTTTGTGGAAGCGTATTAAAGGCGAATGGTAGAACTGGGTATTACTCTGGGCGTCGTGCTGGGAGTTTTCTTTCTGCTCGTGGCGGTTCTCTACAACCGTTTTATCAGCAGACGTAATCGATTGCGCAA
>Ga0160422_10001827_pt1 | contig 13260 bp, 20 predicted proteins | sample Fk160mmetaG_FD_108192 | JGI IMG/M metagenome (GOLD analysis project Ga0160422, IMG submission 108192) | Marine microbial communities from the Central Pacific Ocean - Fk160115 60m metaG | ecosystem: Environmental > Aquatic > Marine > Oceanic > Photic zone | place: The Central Pacific Ocean...
AGAGATATCATAGCTGAACGTCTAACCCCACCCATCACAATAACTTCGCCTATCTTGCACATGATATCATGGCATTCCATAGAATATAGTTTTCGTCCTTGAGCATTCTTAAATGTAGATACGCAGAAGTTAAACAAATCTACTAGTGGGGCAGGGCCACTGGCTCTACCACCAAAGGTCTTCAGTCTAGCTCCTGCAGGTCGTACTTTGGATACATCCCACTGAGGTATCTCTCCTGCCCACAGCAATGCTAGGACTTGTCTAAAGCCTTTAGCCCATCCACGTTTGCTATCTTGTATAACCACTGTAGTATCTGAGGAAAAAAGGTTCTCAGGCACTTCTGGCAGTTTAGATATATACTGTCGCTCTACACTAAACCCTACGCCTGTCCCGTTGAGAAGTATATACATAGCTTCATCAAAGGCTTTAGGATCATCTACTGGTAGGTAGGAACAGTTGTACATACAGGTATTGTCTCTCTCAGCCGCAGGTCCTGCAGTCATAAGTGACCTCATAGAGGGCATTATACTGAGGCCAAGAATAGCATCCCTTATTTCATCCACATAGGAGTCACTACCTATAAGAGGACGAACTACGTTGTCCATATACCTCTCTACGGTTTCACTCCAAGTTTCCCTTCGCTTCTCATCATCTAGCCACCTTGCATAGCGAGAAGTGGCTATAAAGGTTTGGTAATCAGTTGGTAAGTAATTATTCATCTGCTTCTCATTAGGTAAGGGGCCTAAACCGAAATACTCTCTCTGAGCATTGGTGTAGGCCATTGCTTCGATATCGTCCCGTGATATCATGTTAGTTTAGTTGTCGTTGTATTTAGAATCTTTCTCCAGAATGGAGATAAGTCTGTCTATGTACCACCTGCATTTATATAAATCTTGCAGAGCTTTTTCCTTGTAGGGCCACCGCCACAAGTATTTAAAGGCTGACTGCCAACAGTAGGCAGCATGGCCTGAAATATCTGATCCTCTAGTCATAGCTTCCATAGCATCTATACATTCTATAGAAGAGTTGTTGTTATAGTGAGGTGGGTTGTCCACCATATCTAATCCAATAGTTTCGGTATCCATTGTAAGGGTTAATCCGTCTTTATGAATGTGGGGTATGCTCATTAGTGTATCCTGTCCTTGGGTTTTAGTTTAATCACATTACTTTTATCTTTAGTTTTATTCTCTTCTATTGCATCCATCAGAGATTGATCTGGTTCAAATCCAACTATAAAATCTTCACCAAAATCTTCTCCTGATACTGCTTTAGATATGTCAGATAGTTGTCTAAGCATACTGCCAGTAACAGCAAATCCTTCCATATTTATTTTGATATCGTGAACTATGCCATTCAGCATATCCAAATAGAAAATATTCTCGCCACCATTTATATCTAGATCAAGATTATGACCTACCTCTATATCAACGGCTTCTGTTACTGGGTTAATAAATAACTCTAAGCGCAAACTATTTTTCTTTATATTACTTGCCACTCTATTTACCTTTCTTATGCAAACTGAAGAAATGCTCTGCATCCACAACTACAAGTGGCTTCTTTCTGTCTGCTTTTAGTACTACTAAAGGTTCCGCTTTCTGTGGGCAGTTCTCAATAGCTTGATCCATTAACTTATACACCGCAAAGTGTTTGTATGCCTTACACTCAATCGAATAAGGAAATAGTTTACGGGCTGCAGGGCTGAGTTGTACGTCCTCACCACCTGCCCCCATAGATGTGCTACGGCAATCATCTGGCTCAAGTTTTGGGAATATAGATAATATCTTATCCCTAACCCATTGCTGATGACGCCTACCTTTGGCTTTAGCTGATTGAACACTTATAGCCATTTAGGTAATTCGATAAAGGTATAGCTTCCCCATCCAGTACCATAATCCAAAGATTGATCCGCAAATGCTATCTGATCTAATGTGTCATGCATACGCTGCGTTGCGCTCTCCATTAGTTCTGGAGTTACAACGTGCATATGTGCAACATACGGGCTAGATTTCTCACAAGTTATGAAGGAAAATTCTTTCACTTCAAACCCTGCTAATTCTATTACATACTTATAGAACGCAGCCTGAATATCATATGCATATTTAAAACACTCTTTGGAGAAGCCTACAGGAGAGGCATCAACCGTTGTCTTAACATCATATACAGCGCCATCATCAGTAATCATAAGATCAGGCCTAGTTTTTAACTCTAGGCCAGTTCTTTTACATTTCTCAAAGATGCTAACTTCATTCATTCTATCTTTGTGCCGTAGAGCTTTACTGCACTCAGGATGATCCAAAGCAGACTTAGCCATTCTGTGAGCCATGTGATACTCTACTTCATTAAGAAGTACCTGATCCTCTTCAAGACTTTCCTCTAATTCTTTAAATGCTTTAGAGGTTTTAGTCTTTGGCCCTTTCACCACTAAGTCTCTGTGCTCTTCAAGCAGTAGGGCATGGACTGCCGTACCAAGATTAAACGCTGTAGAAGATTTTTGTCTCTGGCCCTTCCAGTGAGCCAAAGACTTTTTATACACAGTCTTAACTGTAGATGAGCCGATACCACTCATAGAATGGTATCTCTCATTAGACATATCTTTAATTACGCCCATTAGACAGCGGCTGCTACATAGTCTTGAGACAAGTCTTCTACTGCATCATATAATTCTGCAGCTTCATCCTCGTCCTGAACAACCTTTCTCGCATTTTTATATGCTTCGTCTATTCGAGCATTTTCAGATTTCACTAAACCAAAAACGTGCTTGATGCTTTCATCAGCCATTTCGTCCATAGTAATAAGATTATTAAACTGTGGGCTAAAATGCATTACATAATATGATGCACCTTTAGGAGACTTCCGCTTCTCTGCACGAAGTACACTTTCAAAGTCCCATACATTCATACCCTGACGCATCTTGTTGATTACATCATGGTAAAACGGACCATAGTTTTTACGCTTCAGTGACAGTACACACGGCTGATTTTCAATAGTTACTTCTTTACCTTGGGCAGTCTTACCAGTGTATGAAACTATGCCCCTGATAATACGGTATCTATCTATTCCGTTATACTTCTCACGTTCTTTTGGGTCCATAGCCTGTTGGTCTTCAAAAGTAGGCAGTCCACACATGACTCCCCCCATCTGATCCCTAGCTTCTTCCCGATTGTTTTTAACCAACAAAGATTTATTAATTAATTTACCATCATCCCAGTGTTGGTACTGGATATGATTACTAAAAGCACGAAGCCTTACATTATCCTTTGCATACACCCGATCTTCTGGAGTGTTTAGGAAGAATGCACCCAGAGGTATTTGGTTACCATCTGCATCCTCGCCAAAGGAGTTTATTTTGAGTGTCGGAATACTGGGGGATTTCGCTCCTACAGATGCTCCTAGCTCTTCACTTATTTCAGCCAAACTCAAGCCATCACTTGTTACTAATTCACTCATTTGAGTATCCTTCTATTAAGAGACTTCATTTTAACACTACTAGGTGTACTAATCAAGCATATTCTACTTGATCTAACCAATTATTTCCCCCTGATATTTCTATCTCCAGAGGGACCACCATATTATAGTTCCATCTGCGTTGGGCTTCTTCATTAACCCCCGTCATAGCCCAAGTCAATGCTGACTTAACGTCAGTTAATTCATCAGGATAAACGTCTACACAGATACTATCATGCACAGTTAATATTAGCTTTGATTTTAGGGATAACTCCCTAAATTTACGCCTTGCTCTAATACAGGCTAACTGCACAATGTCGGCTGCAAATCCTTGTACTGGATAGTTTAGAATTTGAGTTGCATTACTAACTCTATCCTTCTTTACCCGTACCACAGAAGGCCAGTAATATTGCCTACCACTAGGAGTTTCTACAATACCATTTCTGAGTGCGCCATCCATCAATCTTTGATGCCAAGAATATATGCCTTGGTACACCTCATAAAACTGACTGAAGTATGCCCTGATATGCTCTGCCTCTCCTGCGCCAGTGCCGCCAAAAAGAGGTAAGAAGGTGTAAGCTTTTGCTTTTTGACGTTCCTCTTTGGTTACTTCTTCAGGTGGCTTTCTACCAATGATACTGGCAGTCTGTCTGTGAATGTCTTTACCTTTCAGTATATCCGACAGCCCCTGACTGTCTCTACTGAGTTCCACACAGACCCTAAATTCAAGGCCTGAGTAATCCGCTTCTAAAAATGTACCGCCTTCGAAACGCGATATAAAGGCCTTACGCACAGGGAAGCCTCTTTTGGGCTGATTTTGTAAATTCGGACTCATACCCCCACCAGAGGACAGCCTACCCGTTGCAGCGATGCATTGATTGAAGTTGGCATGAAGTAGACCATCTTCTCTAACACCGCGCTTTATTCCTGCAACAAAACTATTTAAATAAGTAGACACTGCATGAAGTCGGGTGAGCATAGTTAGAAACTGTACGGCCTTTTCATTATTCTTACGGTCTGCCTGTTTAATTAGACGTTGTATGCTTATCTTATCAGTCTTGAAGCCAAGGATAGATGCATCGTTAGGGTTCTGAGGAGACAGCTTTAGCCCTGCTACTTCTCCCGTAGGCATATAGATAGCACCACTGGCCTTACAAGTCTTACAATTAGTTCTGTTCTTGTAGGGTTCTCCTTGTACTCTATACTTCTTACCTAACTTAGTCTTGGTCTTAACTTTATACTTCTGAATAGACCCTACACCTTTGCAATCAGGACACTGAACAGCTTTAGTTCTGTAGACCACTTGCGTTGTAGCTCTGACTGCATTGGTAAACTGCTTGGGAGTCATTCTAGGAGCCATAAGAGATTTACCTGCCTCATTAGTTCCTATGTTGAAGGTCTGTATGTGGGCCTCTCTGTTTTTGACTTCTCGACTAAAAATAACTTTAGTCATGTCAGCCCCACTATCTAAATTGATAGGAGTGTCCCCCATTACCTCTAGAACTATATCATTAAGGTTCTTGGTAAGGGTCTGCCTTTCAGCTTCAAACTCCTTCTCCACTTCTTCTAGTACAGACATATCTATCTTCGTGCCGTTTAGTTCGATGTCACACAAGAACATAAGCATATCATTCATCTGTTTAATTACACTAAGAAGTGATCTGTTGTGTTCTTTCTCAAAGCTCTGCATCTGAGATAAGTATATCTCTCCGCAAGTCTTTACATCTGCAATGCCATACTCAGCCACATCGTTTAGGTCTATCTCAGAGAAACACATTCCAGATTTAAACTTATCGTCTATTAGATCAGACTTCTTATAGCTATCTGTCTTTCTGCGTATGGCAGTTTCTTTCAGACTGATAGGAAGTCGCCTAGCTTTACTAAGAACAAACTCTGCAATCATGGTGCAGTATATCTTATCAGGTACTAAAAACCCCATTTCCAGTAGCCATTCTACATCAAACTTGGCATTGTGGATTACTAATAAATCAGCTTCTTTCAGGTACTCCTGTAGCTGATCCCCACTGTCAGGCTCTATACACTGATTATGGAAGAACACTTCCACTTGCACAAGGTCCACAGTAGTTTCCCCAAGCCATCCATATTGAGCCATTACAGCTTTGTTCAAAGGATTTTTAGGAGAGTTATCTATACGCCCATCCTTTCGGACAACCGTAGTCTCTAAATCAAGTACAAGTATTTTCAAAAGTTTGGCTCCCCGTTCTCATCAAAGATTGGAGTTCTAAAAGTATAAGTTCTTTCAGGAGCATCTACTGGTCGGATGGGTTTTCTAACACCTAGTTGGTCTAGCCACATCTCTAATACTGGTGGCAATTTATTTTCCATCACTAAGACCTCTAGGGGCATACACTGCACCATTGTACTTGGAGCCAGTTGCGTCCTTACCATCCTCTACGCCAAAGTTACAGCTAACAAGAATTAAAGCAGAAGCCATAATCCAATAGAACGTGATCTTACACCACTTAATAAATCCAATATAAGTTTCTTCTGCTTGTTTTTGTGCTTCTTCATTATTTATCATTATTATCTTTCCATACTGTCCAGAGTAAAACTAAAGCAATCAATACTAACAAAATATCAAGCCACATATCGATTCCTATCTACATCTAAATTGACCATTACAGTCCCGTGCCACCCACTGATCTTATTCTTCATCACAGTTATCCATCTGGTGCTATCATCTGGATCATCTGGATTATCCATTTTGCCAAGTCCTAGCATAATATCGCTCTCCGCTGCTTTTCCTAATTTTGATCCTTCCATCATAGACATGGTGATACGGGTCTTGCCTTCAGCCTCTGCACTGGCCTGAGACAATCCAAGCAATGCACAATTATAAGTCTTTGCTGCTTCCCGTAGTCGGTAGTACAATTCTCTAAGGCGCTCATGGCCTGAGTTAAACTTCTCAGTTAAGGCAATCTTGTCAGCCATATCTACTATTACTACATCAGCCTGTTCTTTAGCTAAGTATGCCTCTAATGTAGTAATGTCCCAACCTTGGGCATCTTGAAAGATAAGTCTGTCTTTTATGCCTGAGTATCTAGCGGCTGCATCTTCAGGGGACTCAGAGATTTCATCTCTAGTCATTCCCGTGTAGGATTGTATAGCCCTTAACTTGGTGCGTTTACCAATCTCCTCATTAGCTATATAAACAACTTTAGCACCCTGTTGGCAAAATCCTGCAGGGGATGCACACAGACTAATCGCAAATGCAGTTTTACCTACATTCGAGTATGCAGCTATAACGCCAAACTCCCCTCTGCCAATGCCATACACTTCACGGCTGAGAGTAGGTATATTGAATTGAAAACGGTTATCGTCTGACACTACAGCTAATAGTTCGTAGATGTTGTCAGTAACAGGTTCACCAAACTCATCAGTTGTGAAGTCTGTTTGGCATTTCTGGATTAGCTGCTTTAAGCTATCCATTGCGGTGACATTACCTTCGTTGATCATTATGCCAAAGTTAGCTATCTCTGCACCAATGTCTTGTTGATACAGACGTTCAATTACTGTCTTGGATATTTCATCATCTATAGGTTCAGCATTACCAATACTATTGATTATGTCTTCAATAGAATTAGTCCATGCCTGTGTAGATGTAGGGTTTTTGGATTTCCAGTAAGAGAAGAGTTCTAGAGGTGTAATGTCTTTATTAAATTTATTATGACATTCTGATATACAGTTGTATATTTCTCTAGTTTCTTCTTCGAAGAGAGAAGGTCTAAGCTTCCCTTTATTTTCTTCGAAGAACAAATTTCTCAAACAGTTCTTCAGAAGTGAGTTATTCATTAATTGGTCCTTATATCAAACTCAGTTGAGGGGACCATTGTACCACCTATGATTTAAAAATAAAAGCCCCTAATTTCTTAGAGGCTCATTTTTATTTGGCAGTTCTAAATTTCATTTTATTTAGATCAGGGGCTGTATCGCCTCTTCGGTCTTTCATGTTTACCTGAAAGTGTACCACACGTTTATTTCTGGTACATAAATCTTTAATGGCATTTTTTAAGGCTTCTTCTTCTTTAGCTGCCTCAATAAAACCACCTTCGATTTCATAATCTATCAGGCATAATGCTCTTGCTTTCATGGGCTTTCTCCTTAATAAATTAAATTAACTTCTGGGTTAAAATTTTATTAAGCAGGGTGGGGCAGTGTCCCATCTAGAAAGATACTTTCCAGAAGACCATTTACACATATATTTATGAGGCCACGGAACTAAATATTTAGACATAATAATCTCATAATTTGGTCTTTGGTTAAATACTTCAAGTCTTTAGGTGGGATACGCATTTTTACCTGCCTATTTTGATTTTTAACTATTTTAATAGACTTCATAGCTGCATCTCTGTCAAGAATTAAATATACATTTGTATACTGATTGAGTGCCACATTAAGTTTATTATTAAGTGTAGTTCCACACATAGATACCCCCACCATGTTAGGTATTCTACTAATGGAACAAGCAGACGGGGTATCTTCTACAAGGATTGCAGTGTCCCCAGTTCCTACAGTTATTCCGTCTGATACATCTCCGTAAGTTACCCATTTAGGTCCGTAAGGCTTCAGAGTACGTCCTACAGCGCCATTCTTGCCGTAGAATACTACACGCTCATCTGAGGGGCTGTACTTGATATCTATTAGGCTATTCTCGTAGGCCTCTAAACTATTTACAGATTTAAGATAGTCCATTGCAGGGTCATAGTTTTCTACTAGAGTAGTAATTGTAGGTAGAGGTTTTCCAACTCTTCCTAGTAATGGTTCTTTGTCTCTTATAGCCTTGACTTTATTTATTGGTATTCTTCCTTTAGATACTCCCTTCACATTGCAGGATGCTCTAAAGCAATTCCATAACAGGGAGCCATCTTCTTTCCTAAGAGAGAACTTCTTATACCCACCACATGAGGGGCAAGTCATTATCTTTCTCTCACCTTCTTTTATAGGTATAGAGTTTATTATTAGAAGTTGTTCTTGGTAAGTCATTGGTCATAGTCCTTAGTTGTATATCACCTAGCGGTGATAGCCCAATTATACAGACAAAAGTGTTTTAGGCAATCCCCTAATTAAGTGATGCCAGAACTTCTTTACGTTAACAGGCTTTGGTACACTCATTGACATAAGTTATTGATTTTAATAAAGTATTGTTATCGCTTTGGTCGCAGGTTCGAGTCCTGCCTCGCCTACCAACCCTTTAAAATCAATGGGTTAAATAAAAAATGGAGTGGAACGAAACAAAATGGAACCGTTCCACATTTACTATTTATTTTGATTGTTCTATTTCGACTCTAACTAAACTGTTACTAAAGTCTTTTTGTTTTTGTCTTGCACTCAAGTAATCGGTTGTTTCATAGCACAACAAGTCACCTGTTTCTTTAGAATAATAAAGTAGTTTTGTCATTACGTCCCTCTCAGTTTAGGTTTTATTCTGGAAATAGTATTTGTATAAAATATATGTTTGCCTACTTTGCAGTTTCGGACGAAAGTTTTGCTCCAATTAGGAGACACATAAGATGCGTGGTAGTGGGTAGCATTGCCTACGCAGTCTACTCTAATAGCATCTGGGTGATCTAGAATAGCTTCAGCCAACGCTAGAGACTTACGCCATGCGGCTCTCTCACGGGGCTTGTCGCTCTTACCATCCCAATACCAAGAGAATTGATCCTTCTGTGTTACTACTCCACAGACAGTATCAGGATACTTCTCGCTATAAACTCTATTTAGAGTTACTTGCGCGACAGATATCTGAGACACGAGGTCTTCTGATCTAGCTTCAAAATAAATGTTTAAGGCTAAACAGGTAAGTGAGGCGGTCAGTAACATTAGTTTAGCCTCTCGTAACCCTTCTTGGTTTTCATACACCAATGGGTTTCACCTATTTCTAACAAATTTAACTTGGGGGGAAAGAGCTTCCATCCCCAATCAGCTAACCTAGCCTCTGCTTCCCTATCAGTTCTGTTAGCATATACTGCAAACACTTTAAACTTTCGAGAATGATCTAAACCTAAACTTCGTATTCCATGACATCTACGCACGTTCTATTAGTCCTCTCTTTTGTAGGGCATTGGATGCCTCTATCTGTCCTGTTACTGCATATACTACCAACAGAGAGGGGTTCTTGTGTCCCGTGAGGGCCACTAGCTCTCTATCAGTAGCGCCATTCTGAGAGGCGTGGGTAGTACCCGTCCTTCTCAAATCATTTAACCAGAGGTCTTCTCTCAGTTTGTACTTTCTAGCTAATCTACGAAAGACTTTAACTGATCTATCATCTGAATAAGGTCGGCCCGTAGCTTCATAGGTAATTATATGAGGGTGGCTATTACTTTTGTAGCACAACTCTAGTCGTTTCTTTATCTCAGGAGTTATCTGAAGAGACATACGGGCAGGGTTAACATTGTTTCTGGTCTTCTGCTGTGTAAACCGTATTACCTCAATGTCTTTGCCTGTTTGTGGGTCTTTCATGGTACTTATCTCATCCCAAGTACGCATCCTGACATCCACAACTCTCTGACACCAATGATAAGCCATGATAATCATCGTACCCATAGACGAGTAGCCCTCATCATCACAGAACTTAACCATTCCATCTATCTCTTCTTTGGTCCACATGGTCTGACGGGCAGGTAATGCAGGTAATCGAACAAGAGGGAATGGATTAGCCTTCACTCTGCCCGTGGCTAGACCATCCTTCCATATTAGTTTTAATACTTTGAAGGTATGGTTAGCTTTGTGTACTGATACATCGTCTTTGATATGCATCCAGAGGTCATGTAGGTAACTGTAGGTTACATCAGAGGTTTTCATACGCTCGAAAGGAACTTTGGGAGCCTTACTTAATTGATATGTCTGATTTAATAATATACCTCTGGCGTAGCGTATATGTCCAAGATAAGACCGCCTAGTCTTTTCACTATTTATATTAATATACTTCATGCTTTTCATGTAGGAATTAATAAGAGCGTGTACTGTGTCACTCTCTGCAGGATAGGAAGGCACATCCTTGCCAAGGATAACATCCTCTAGCATTCTAGCCCAAGAGAGTCCCACTGCATTTGCATCTGCAAGGTTTTCAAATGGACCTTCTCTTTTCAAATGGGGTAAATGTTTTAATAGTTTTGGGGTAGGTCTTACATCGAAGACCCGTCCCGTTTTTACTACCCTTGGACAAACAAAAGGAGCTTTATTCATCTTCATCTCCATTTCTCCTAATCCTTGCGTTTACGCCCAAGTTATAAATCAACTCCCGTTTAAACTTATCTATATCTTTAAACATAGGTTGGTTCATGTGAATTTGATGTTTATCAATAACCTCTTCTAATCGATCCACAACGTAGTGCATACATACTCTATCATCCACGAGACAACTCCTTTTGTTTTTCTAGCCCTCTAAGAAGCATTGCCTCTGCTTCTTCTTTGTCGCCCCTTCTTAGCGTTGCATACGCCCACGACACCCAACTGTGTGCCTCTGTATCTAATTTATCAGGGTGAGGGGCTGTGGTAACAACGGGAGGAGTTTGCCCCACAGCCCTCTCTACGAATGCACCTACTTCATACTTATTTAACCAATTGATTAATTCAGCTTTTGAAGTAGGTACTTCGATCTCTCGCCAATCTCTAGGGAAGTTCCTCTGAGCATCTCTCTGAGTTCCTACCCACTCGCCTTTACTAGATTTATACAGTCTCATTCTTCACCTGACTCAATAACTACACCGTCACATCCAGAGCAACTCTCTTTGAGTGAGGCTAGTAAGTTAAGAAGGCTCTTGTAAGTTTGCCAATCCTTAGACTTCTCCTTACTATCTAAATCATTAAGCCAATCAATCTGGGCATCAATCTGTTCTTTATATATCCAGTACTCGCTGTAAGTACTTAGCTTCTCTACTGTGCCTTCCACGGGCTTCCAGTTGTGTGCTTGGGTTAGTTGAGTACTCATGCCACATTCTCCTTCAATGAAGGATATATATCTTCTATGTGCAATTCCTCATGGTCGGAAGGTAGAATAGATATACCAATGTAGCCTGTGAAGTTATTTAAATCTTTTCTTTTACATTCTGAGACTTCAACTAGCTCTTGGTCTATCCACTTGTCTGTCTTATGACCTTCTTGTTTAGCGTGTAGCCCTCTGTAGTAAACAAAACAGATAAAATCACCCACTTTTGCATACTTAGCTAGATGTTTAATGGACAAGAGCTTGTCTCCACGAGGTCTACGATACAACTTCAATGTAGAAGACTGAATATCATCAAGATAATATCCACGCCCGATAGCTGCACGATAGGTTACAGACTGCCCACCTTGTAGGTTGTCATAAGTAATGGGCATTTCTTCATCTACCCAGTCAGTTACTTTTTTATTTGCATCGATGATATATTTGTTTATCATCCTGTTGGTCACTTTGATCATGTGCATCTTGCACTCCTTTTAGTTGGTTAACAGGTCGCACTTTAATAGGTGTACTACTCAATGTCAAACTTTTTTTAAATACTTGCGCGAGAAACACATATACACCTGACATGATACATACCTATACACATACATACACATATATAACTGTCTGGATAGAAGCAGCGTAGCGTGAAAAAAAAAAAAATTCTGAAAATTAACAAAATAAATAAGTGATAAAAAAAGCACCTAATTAAGTGTTTGCATTCTACAATTAGATCGAATAAACTTATGCCACGGGCAGTGTGCCCGATAACCAACTAATTTTGGAAAGGACCAAAAAACATGAAAATGAAAAATTTGATGCAGTTTGAAGCTAAGACATATAAAGGCCTCAATAAAAATAATTTGGCTGACGATGTAGTAGCTTTTCTCAATACTTATCGACATTCAGATAGCCAAAATAAAATGGTTAAGTATGCCGATATGGAATTAACGCAATTTATCAGGTCAATGGTTAAAGATTTAGAAATGCAAAATCTGATAAAAAAATATAAACAGGCATCATAATAGGGAGGTTAATATTTTGGTATGGTTTTATGTCTTTGTTAATCGATCTAGCCAATGCCAATTTTTTTTAAGATATCAAATTGAAACGGGCCTACTGGCCCGTAGTCTGGGAGCGATGTCTCAGGCCTGATGATAAGTCAGATATCTAAACAACTAAGTAAAGGACCAAATAATGTTAGATAATATTGTATCAATTAAGTTCACACCTGAAACTAAAATTGAAGGCCAACTACCTCCAATCGATCAGGTAAACTTTAAAGCAAAGCATACGCCTCTTTATATAATGCGCGATAGTGGAGCCTATGAGCAGTTATCCAAGGACCAAGGTCAGGCAGTTATCAGAACAGATAACGAGGCCTTTTTAGGCCGAACTGGTGGGCGCTATGGCATTGCTCAAAATCCTGAGATTAATGACACAGTATGTCAGGCTATCGAAACTGCTTTTACTCCCGAAGATCGAAAAGATGTGGAGCTAAAAGAAAGCATTTCTGATGGTGGTGCATTTAGTAAATGGACGTTTACATTTAAATCGATGGGCGAACGTATCAGGCAATTGCGTGATAGCACAGGCTACAATGCTGCGCGTTATGGTCAAGGTTATGCCGATACTTGGCTGAATTTCAGTATATCGGTTGTAAATTCATTTAACGGCCTTACACCCGTATTTGTTACGTCAGAACATCAGGATGTTAGTTGTTTAAATAGCCTGACAATGTCTTTTCAAGACACTACACGCCTACGTCATTCAACTAATATCGATGTAACTAAATTGGCTGAGTGGATTGAAGGGGAAGCATTAAACTTCAAAACCAAAATTGCTGTATGGCAGTCGTGGGCTAACAAGGC